>QWCE01003496.1_pt1 | contig 17975 bp, 12 predicted proteins | sample 1972531 | NCBI WGS metagenome assembly QWCE01 (sample SAMN09866716, study PRJNA288562) | Human gut metagenome isolate term4_stool, whole genome shotgun sequencing... | reverse complement strand
GGAGAAAAGTGGAACAATAAAGATAATAAAGCTTTAAAGGGAACATTCACAGACGACGAAACAGTTTTTGAATTTGTATTTGACAAGTCAACAGATATAATTGAAAAAACTGACGATCCAAATCAAGTAATACCAAAGGGCTATGTAAAAGTAACATTTAAGACAGAAGATGAAAACAAGGGAAAACTTGAAGGCGATGTAAAAGAAAAAATCTACTATGTAAATCCAAAAGCAGATATTAAGTTAAAGGTTTTAGGCGAAAATGAAACAGCCACAGATAAACAATTGGTAGTTCCTAAACCAAAAGCAAATACTAACTTTACATTTAAAGAATGGCAAGAAAACATTGACGAAAAAACTTCAATCACAAGTGAAAGAGTTCATGTTGCTATATTCCAATCAGGTAAAGTAACTTTGACTTATGAAGCAAATGGTGCGACAGGTACAGTTCCACCAGCAGTTTCAGTAGACCATGGTACTAGCGTAAGACTAGCATCAGCAGCAGGATTAACAAAGAAAGATGCTAAATTTGCTGGTTGGAAAATTGGAGATAAAACTTATCAAGCTGGCGATTTAGTAACATTAGAAGAAAGTAAAACAGCGGTTGCTCAATGGATAAATGATAAAAATATTATCCCTTATGATCCAAGTGACCCAATCACTAGACCAGATAACACTTATGTTAGAGTAACTTTTGAAGCTGATAACGGACTTAAATTAACAGAAAGTAAAGCATACTATGTAAAGAAAGATGCAAAAATTACTCTTGCAGAATTAACAAAACCAGCCTACGAAGAAAAAACTGGTTATAAGTTTAAAGAGTGGGATAAAGAGGATGCACTTGCAATTACAGAAGATACACTTGTAACAGCCAAGGCAAATCCAATTCCAGATACAATCGAGAAAAAAGATGGAGTAGATAAGCCAAAGGGTTATGTGGAAGTTGATTTCACAGCAGGAATCAATGGTAGCTTGGAAGGAGATAAAGTTTACTATGTTAATCCTAGCAAGTATGTAACTTTAGTTCCACCTACTCCAATTGGAGATACTGGATTTGAATTTTCTGCATGGGATATAAATCCAGAAGTTCCAAGAGTTTATACAGACCCAGTTACAACAATTACTGCAAGCTTTAATCCTATAGATGCAGTATCAATTACACCAAAGCCAGGCTATGTAAAGGTTGATTTTGTAATTGAAGGTAAAGGCGGACAAATTGCTCAAGGCGAAACAACAACTTATTATGTTGACCCTAACAGAAAAGTAACGCTAAATGCACCTACAACTGTTGCGGATGTTGGCTATGAGTTTAATACTTGGACACCTGATCCAAAAGTTTTACAAGCATATAAAACAGCGACAACAATTAAGGGAACTTTCGCAAAACTTGCTGACATTATTCCTTCAACTGATGGTCAAGGAAAGGAAAATCCTAAACCAGATGGTTATGTAACAGTAACCTTTGATAAGGGCGAACATGGAAAAGAAATAACAGGACAAACTGTTTACTATGTAAATCCAAAGGCAAATAAGACGCTGGGCGATCTTACAAGACCAAAAGTAGAAGAAGAAATTGGATATAAGTTTACTAAATGGGATAAGTTGGATAGTAAAGTTATAAGTGAAGATTTAACAGTAAGTGCGATTTACGATAAAATTCCTGATGTTATTCCAAAGGATAAGCCACAAGGTGGAGAAAATGATAAACCAGAAGGATATATCACAGTAAGTTTTAGTGCAGAGAAAAATGGAAAATTAGAAGGCACAAGTATCTATTATATTAAGCCTAATACAGCAGTTGCATTAAAGGGATTAGAACCAAGAGTTATACCGAACACAGGATTTGACTTTGCTAATTGGGATACGCAAATAGAAAAGAAAATCGAATATTCTGATGGCGATGTAATAAAAGCTTTGTATAATGCAAAAGACAATGTAATTCCTCAAAAGAATACTGATGGTTCTGATAAGCCGGAAGGATATTTCACAGTAAGATTTGATAAGGGCGAACATGGAAAAGAATTAACAGGACAAACTGTTTACTATGTAAAACCAAATGTAGAAGTTACAGTACCTGATCCAAGTGTTAAGGCAAATATTGGATATGACTTTAAGGATTGGGATAAGAACCTTACTCAAACATTTACTAAAGATGAAACAATAACAGCAGAATATACTTCTAAGGATGATATAATTCCACAAAAGAACACTGATGGCTCTGACAAACCAGAAGGCTATAAGACAGTTAAGTTTGTTGGTGTTAATGGAAAATTAGAAGGAACTTTAGTATATTATGTAAACCCAGAAAAAGTAGTAGACCTTACTGATAAGGTTAATGTATTAACAAAAACTCCAGACTTTGCATATACTGAAGTAGGTGGAACTTGGAATCCAACTGAATTTAATAAGAAATTTACAGAAGATTTAACAACTTTCACATTTACATTTGTAAGACTTCAAAATGTAATTCCTAAAAACAACCCAGATGGAAGTACAAATAAACAACCTGATGGCTATGTAAAAGTAACACTTATTCCAACAGATAAGGCAACAGATGCAACAAAGGAAAATAAGGTTTACTTTGTAAATCCTAAAGAACAAGTAACTATTCCAAGTACAGATCCTGTAGGAAGAGAAATTACGGATGCTAAAAATAACACCTATACTTTCTTGTTCAAAGAATGGGCTGTTACAAGAGGAACAATTACACCATCTTGGGGACCAGGAATTGAGATTAATGGCAAATTTAATCAAGATACAGACATTACGGCTAAGTACAATGTAAAAGCTGAAAAATTAACTAATGGTCCTCTTCCAAAGGATAATGTTGTAACAGGAAAAGGCGATGTTCCAAATCCAGAAGATTTAATTAAAAATATTTTCGATCCTAATGATCCAAACAACAAAGATAATTTACCAGATGGAACAACATTCACTTATACAAATGACGGTACTCCTGATGTAAATAATCCTGGAAAAACTACTGCGAAAGTTGAAGTTCATTATCCAGATGGAAAAACAAGTGTAGTTGAAGTTCCAATTAAAGTTGTTGATCATGTAGTTCCACAAATTGGTGGAGAAAATTGCAAGAAACCACTTGTACCAGACACTTATGTAAAAGTAACAGTTGATACAACTGATAATGCAACTCCAAATACTAAATTTGTAAAAGTATTTTGGGTTAAACCAAATGTGGAAGTTACAATCCCAGACATTCTTGCTCCAACAGGAAAAGCTGTTGTAGAAGATGGAGTTACAAAGACAAATAAATTCGTAAAATGGCAATTAGTTGGAAGTGATCCTGCAAAATTCTATGAAACAGAAATTACAGACACATTCGCACAAGATGAAAAGATAGTTGCAACTTATGAATTTGACAAAAATGTAGAACCAGTTGGAAAGAATGATCAATGGATACCACAAGGATCTAATTCATCTCCAAAAGATTTTATAGAAAATCCTTATGATGACAATGATCCTAATAATCCAAACAACCTTCCACCGGGAACTAAGTTTGAATTTGTTCCAGGAACAGAACCTAATACTAATGAACCAGGAACAAATAAAGAAACAAAAATCAAGATAACTTATCCAAATGGAGAAACAAGAGAAGTTCCAGTAACTTACAATGTAACTGGCGATGTAGTTGAACAACCAGATCCAAATGATCCAAATACAAAACCAGCTGTTCCAGATAATTATGTAAAAGTTATAGTTGATAAGACAGAAAATGCGCAACTTCAACCAGGAGAACAACAAACTCAAGTATTCTGGGTAAATCCAGAAAAAGTTGTTACAATTCCAGTTAATAATCCGACAGGAAGAGAAGTAACAAAAGATGATGGAACAAAAGATTTTACTTGGTTATTTACAGGATGGGATAATAATCTAACTCAACAATTTAAAGCCGAAGAAACAATAATTACTGCTCAGTATAAAAAAGACTATGGTAAGTTACCTGAAATTGAACCTATACCAGAAGCAAGAGGCGGATTTATCTACACAGATTTAGGCAAACCAGTAAATTATGAAGACTACAAGAGTCAAATCTTCTTGCCAGATGGATATAGTTTTGAAACAGGAACAACTTTTGAAATTGACAGAACAACAGAACCGAATATTTATAAGACAGGTCTTTACAGTGTAAAGGCATGGGTTAACTATCCAGATGGAAAAGGACATGAAGTAACAATCTTAGTATATGTAGGAAAGGCAAATGTAGTACCAGAACAACCACCACAAGCTGGAGGAATTAAGTTTGCACCTATATATGTAGAAAAAGTTGTAGAAGTAGCAGCAAAAGCTAATATTCTTCACAAAGAAGTAAGATATATGCAAGGATTCAACGGATACTTCAGACCAAACGATGGACTTACCCGTGCGGAAGCTGCTCAAATCTTAGCCAATGCTCTAAAAGAAGATGGATATAATTACAATCCTAATTACCAAATTTCTTACAAAGACATTGGAAACGAATGGTACACCGAAGCGATAAGAATAACCACAGAAGCAAACGTGTTTGCAGGTTATGACGATGGATTCTTCAGACCAGAAAAGAAGATCACAAGAGCAGAATGGATAGCAACCCTAAGAAGATTCCAAAATGTAACAGAAATAAATGGAAATCATATGAATGTTAGCGAAAACCATTGGGCTAAAAATGAAATCGAAGCAGCATTTAACGAAGGTTGGCTAAAAATTTATAGCGATGGACTAGCTAAGTTTAATGCAGATGAATTTATACCTAGACAAGAAGTTGCGGCAGTAAGTAATCTTGCATTCAACAGAGTCTTCGACAAGACTTATATCAACAGGAATGACAAGGCGCTTATCAACCAATACAAAGATGTTAAACCATCTATGTGGGCATATGAAGATATACTATGTGCAAGTAACACATTTGTACATGATGAAAATCTATATAGAGCACACGATGTAAAGAATGATAAGATAACATTCAACGTCAACCTAGACGGACTTGAAATAATACAAGATAAATTTCAAAGAATACCAAGATAAAAGTCTTGGATAAAAAGAGAGAAGGGCGACCTTCTCTTTTTTTGTGTTTTTTATAAAATTTAATTTAGTAGCGGAAGCAACCTGCTTCCATTAAACTTGATTTTACTTTCTCTTCCATCAGGCGAAGCCGTACGACAACATCAACTCTCATTAACCCCCTGTAGCGGAACCTTCTAGGTTCCACAGCCGAAGGCGTAAATTCTTTAAACCTTGCAAGTAATTAACAACCCATCGAACGACAATGTATCCAACTGCACTTTATAAATCTAAAAGAGATCCTTCGACTCCAAAGGCTAATGCCTTTTCCGCTCAGGATGACTAGGTAGGTGGTCGTCACCCTGAGAGGCAGTCGAGTTCTGCAAATCAGCCTTCGCTATGCTCGGCTTCTTTGGAACTCTTTGCACAAGACCTGCTACGAAATCGAAGATTTCGGCTAGGGCTTCGAATGGGTATAGCCCTGGTGGAGTCAAGTATGGATGACTGTAGTTGGAAGGGTTGTCTGTTAAGAGATCCTTCGACTACAAAGGCTAGCACCTTTTCCACTCAGGATGACCGTATTTATAAAATCAACTTACTTTACAAAATCAAAAAAACAAAAAAATCGACACTTTTCTAAGTGCCGATTTTTCTTTACACCTTATGTAAATGTGTAAAATACCAATAGGTATAAATATGGATTGAAAGGGGTATCTAATTCTAAACGAAATGTTTAGAAAAAACAAAGACCATACAATCTGTATGGTCTTAATGGTGCGGGAAAGAGGACTTGAACCCCCACTCCAATGGAACTAGATCCTAAGTCTAGCGCGTCTGCCAATTCCGCCACTCCCGCGTGAGTACTTATCTAGTATATTATGTTTTTGAACTCTTGTCAACAGTTTTTTTAAAATATTTTTAAATATTTTTAAATATTTTTTATTTTTTAAATAAGCTTTAACTTCTCACTTCCATTTGGTATTTACATTTAGGACAGGTCACTTTGATCTTGCCTTTACCCCTTGGAACTCTAAGCTTTTGATGACAATTGTCACATTTAATATACTTGTAAACTTTTCTATTTTTGAACTGAGTTACTCGAGTATTATAACTTTTTTTAATCTTATTTACAATACCTAAGACCTTATTATTTTCAATTTTTCTAAGATATATATTTTTTGATAACGCCCTCGTTAGGGAATAGATTAGAAATGTTGCAGAAAATATGTCTAAAAACCTAAGATGGGTTGTATATGCAAGGATTTTAAATATGAGCGCTCCTGTTATCAGTAGTATGTTTAGTTCGTCAACGCCATTTCTTCCTCGCATAAAATCATTTAATTTTTTCATTTAATCACCAATTTCATTATAACATGTTTTTTAAAATTCAAAAAATGGAATTTTAAATCTGTGGGTAGACTTTTCTTTAGAAACATTTAGAATATTCTACCATTGAAATTTAATTTAAAAAATAAATCTTTGTATTTCAATAATCGTAAGTTAGATTTATGGCTAATTGCACCACAATATTTCCTACTTGATTAAAAGTATTTTATTAAAAATATTTTCTAATGAATTATCTGTTGTATAGTCATAATAACCTATACATTTTAAAAGATTAGGTTTATCTTCTTTGTACAACGTAATATGTTTATCTAGGGTTAGCTTTATAGATTCTGCAAGTTTTTTAGAAACCATCCTATTTTGTAAAAATGTAAGACCATAATATAGTGTGAATAGGTCATTGTTTCCAAAACCTTTTCTGTACAGAGCTTCATTAACATTCATTCTACTATGCAAAATTTCATTATACCTAATGTTTGTAACATCTGGCTTATAGTTGTATATTCGACCGGAATGGGCTGCTCTGTTTCTAAATGAGAAAACTAGTGATAACAAATCAGAAAAAAGATTCTTTATTATATTGTCTTTGTCTGTTCTTATAATTTCTATCGGAACACCAAACATTATACTAATAATTTTATCTTTTATGTTTCCTCTTTGTAATTTAAAAAAATGCATCATGTTTCCTATTGTTGCACCTTTAAATAATATCCAAGGAGGAGTGTTCTCATGAATGTTACGGTAATGTTTAAATGGCTCTTTGTTATCGTTTAGTATTTTGTTAAACTTAATAAATGTAGAATCAATATCATAGTACTTAGAACCATCACTTCGAGTGTGAATTTTACCTGTTTTATAATTTTCTTTTCTCAAATAGTTGTTTTGATCAGAGGTAAATTCTTCACCTATAACGTAGCTCATAGCTGCCTTAAGCATTAATTCAAAATCAAGTGTAGCATCTAGTACAGCAGCTTGTAAATCTTTATCCATATTATATAAAGCAAATAAGTGTTCAAAAGTAGCATCATTTTTAAAATATTCTTTATTATCTGGATCAAGCAAATAATCTTTATAACCATTGACTATTTCATAATATCCGAAAAATGTAAGGCTCTTTTTCGCTGAAGCTTCATCTAAAAATTTTAGATTTCTAGACTTCAGAATTTCAATTTGTTCATCTATAGTTGTAAAAGGTTTCATAATAATCTCCTATGTATCACAAAAGGGCTCCCAGATGGAAGCCCTAATGGTCGGGTAGAAACCCTACCCAGTCACGTTGTTAGTATTATTATACCACAATGTTTACTTTTGTAAACAAGATTAGATGCTATAAACATTAATTTTTTAATATATGCAACTTATCTTATATTTTAATCTTTTATAAAATCTTATATTATTATTATTAAATTTCTGAATAAAAATTGATGGTTTTTTCATTTAATCACCAATTTCATTATAACATGTTTTTTAAAATTCCAAAAATATTATTTTGTGCTATACTTAACTTAGGAGGTAGTATGGATTATTCAAAGTATATTAGAAATTTAAAAGATTATCCAAAGGAAGGTATAATCTTCAGAGATATAACCACTCTTTTAAAGGATAAAGATGCATTTAGAGGTGCGATCGATGAACTCGTATCTATTGCTCCTAAGGATGTTGACAAGGTGGTAGGTGTAGAGGCTCGTGGTTTTATCGTAGGGGCTCCGATTGCACTTGGACTTGATGCGGGATTTGTACCAGTTAGAAAACCGGGTAAACTCCCTTACAAAAAGATCGAAGCTTCTTATGAATTGGAATACGGCACAGATACCATAGAAATTCACGAAGACGCGATAAGCCCAGGTGAAAAGGTAATAATCGTAGACGACTTACTTGCGACAGGTGGCACTTCAAAAGCTACAATAGACCTAATCGAAAGGCTCGGAGGCAAGGTTGAGGCACTAGTGTTCTTAGTAGAACTTACAGATCTACCAGGCAGAGAAGTCCTAGAAGGATACGATGTTAGAAGTTTAGTTAAATATTAAAAAGAAACCCTTATATTTTAAATATAAGGGTATTTTTACATAGATTTTTGAAGGATCTTTTGTTTATATTCGTTTGGAGTGATTCCCGTGTACTTCTTAAAAGTAGTTGAGAAGTGGGACTGGGAAGAGAATCCACAGTAACAAGAAATAAATTCAAAGTTCTTTTTATTTTCGCAGATAAGCTCCTTGGCATAGCCGATCCTCTTGATATTTATGTATTCGCAAAATCTGTAACCAGTCTCTTGGGTGAACAGGTGACAGAGATAATTCTTCGAAATATGTAGCTTCTTCGCAGTCTCTGAAAGAGTGATCTTGTCTCTGAAATTTTTGTTTATGTAGGCGATGGCACCTTCCACCAGTTCGTGATCCGACTCGCTGATTCCAATAAGAAGAGAGTCTCTGTAGCTTGTGAGCATGGACTCACCGAAACCTATGAGCTCCTCGAAAGAATTAAGGTTTTCGATACATGACCTGTTTTTCGAAACCTTGTCCGACAAATCCTTTTTGTACGTGCAGAGAAAATATGTATATAAAAAGACGTTTAAAACATTTAAATAGTCCTTTAGGTCCTCAATAGAGGAGATCGTGGAAACTCTCTTTCTGTACAACTTCATGGCCTTGGCAAAGCTCTTAATATTATTGGACTTTGCAATCTCCAAATTATTATACATTTTAGTCATCCTTTCAATTTTAAATAAATATAGTAATATTTGAAAAATATTATCAATACAACCATATTATAATTGAATTGTAGTTGATAGTCAATATCAAACGAAAGGAGAAAAAATGAAAGTTAAAATAATTTACTGGTCAGGAACCGGCAACACAGAAAGAATGGCAGAAGCAATCTTCGAAGGCGCAAAAGAAGTAAACGAAGACACAAAACTTATAAATGTTTGCGACGCAAAAGTCGAAGATGTAAAAGAATCAGACGTACTTATCTTTGGATGTCCAGCAATGGGCTCAGAAGAACTAGAAGAAGAATACATGAGACCATACATGGACAGCGTAAATGAACTACTAAAAGACAAAAAAGTCGCACTATTCGGTTCATATGAATGGGCAGAAGGTCAATGGATGGACTATTGGAAAGAAGAATTAGAAAATCTAGGAGTAAAAGTGTTTGAAACACTGATCGCCTACGACAATCCATCAGAAGATGCCCTAGCAGACTGCAAATCACTAGGAAAGGCAATAGCCAAGTAAATTGACCGACTTCAGAATAAGCGGCGACATAACCATCGAGTTCTACAAAAAGATAAGAACATTACCTAATTTAGATTACCTCATCTCACTTATCAAGATGAGCATCGCGCCAACACTGTACGAAAAAAAAGTTGGCACACTCATGACCATAAGAGAAGATGAAAAATTATCCTTAACCACATGGAAAACATATAAAGACATCATAGCCAAAGCACTATCGATAGAATATATAGAATTAAAAATAGAAGAAAGGTACGAAGTAATCCTCTTCTATGAAAAAGAGAATTTGGAAATGACCTTGCAGCAGGAAAAAGTCAAGAAATTTCTAGGCTCAATAGGATACGAAAATTCCAACAAAATTAACCATTACCTTCTTAAATTAAAAGAACGATTCGTCGAAAAAGTGCCAGATGAGGTCGGCATATTTTTGGGTTATCACTTTGAAGACGTGCTGGATTTTTACTTCAACAGTGGTAAAGCCTGCCTCGTATGCGGCTATTGGAAATGTTTTAACAACAAAAATCGTGCGCTATACGATTTTAAAAGATATAATCTTGCAAAAGAAAATTATATGAAAAGTTTACTCTATCAATAAAACTGGGGAAAGCCCCGGTTTTTTTGTTTTTTTGTGGGTGGGTTGGTGAACTCGTAGTGAATAGCCCTCTCATAAACCATAGCACTAAATTCTAACGTATGAACCCGCCAACTACAGTCACCCTGAGAGGCAGTCGAGTTCTACAAATCAGCCTTCACTCGGTCGTTCCTTTGTTGTCTCTTGAAATGAAGTTTGTAGGTGATCGGTCACCCTGAGCGAAGACGGCTTTTGCCGTCGAAGTCGAACGGGTCTAACCTCCAAAGAGCAATCTATGCAAATGAAATTATTTTACAAATAAACAATAACGATGATTACCACCCATCGAACGACAATGTATCCAACTGTACTTTATAAATCTAAAAGAGATCCTTCGACTCGCTACGCTCGCTCAGGATGACTGGGAGGATGGCAAACCTCAAAAAATAAAAAATCCCTGTTAAAACAGGGAAATTAATACTTATTCAAAATATCGTGATGTCCTATATCCAAAAGAAAAATCAGTTCATCACCTTCATAAAACCATAGTATCCGAATGTCCATATTGACTGAAGATTCCCAAATGCCGTCCGTACCTTGCACTTTTTTTGTTCGTAAAGAAGGATGGGTGGGATTCTTTACAAAAAACTCAAGTTTCTTTTTCGTTTGTTTCTTTTCAATATCTGACAAAGATTTATAATGTTTTTTAAAAGCCTTTGAAAAAGTAATTTTATACGACATCACCTATCAAGCTCCTCAAAAAGAGCATCTATAGAATCAAACACAGGTTGATCACCATTTTTAATTGACTCCTTAATCTCATCTACAGAAGCCTTCAAACTATTTATTACATGTTCAGGATAGATTGCAACAGGAACGAGAATGATTCTGCCATTATCCTCAATAACTTCGAACTGATCGCCTTGATTTAAATCCATCGAATTTACTATCTCTTTTGGAATAGTCACTTGGGACTTCGCTTTTAATTCAACTAACATAGCAACCTCCTTTAGTCAGAAAATCAAACTTTCTAACTTAATTATATTGTTTTTGGGTTATAAAGTCAATAAAATGTTTGAAATCATCAATAAGAGATCCTTCGACTCCAAAGGCTAACGCCTTTTTCACTCAGGATGACTGGGTGGGTGGTCGTCACCCTGAGAGGAAGTCGAGTTCTACAAATCAGACTCATGAAGTTCATTCTTTGGAACTCTTTGCACGAGATCTGCTACGAAATCAAAGATTTCGGCTAGGGCTTCGAACGGGTCTAACCTCCATAGAACAAGTACTCCCAACCACCACACACACCCACACAAAAACAAATTTCACAATTCACTTTAAATAATCACGAATACATAGTATTATGAACATAGATGTACATAATTTTAAAATAGCTAACAAATAGCTTTCACACAAATACACTATCATAAAAATAAGATTGGAAAGGTGATATAATGTTTAAAATATTAGTAGTAGACGACGAAGAGAAGATAAGAGAAGTCATAAAAACATACGCAGAATTCGAAGGACACACAGTAGTAGAAGCAATAGACGGAATCGACGCAGTAGAAAAAGCAAGAGAACAAGACTTCGACGTAATAGTCATGGATATCATGATGCCAAGACTAGACGGATTCTCCGCATATAAAGAAATCAAAAAAACAAAGAACATCCCAGTCCTCATGCTCTCAGCAAGAGGCGAAGAATACGACAAACTATTCGGATTTGAAATAGGAATCGACGACTACGTAGTCAAACCATTCTCACCAAAAGAACTAATGGCAAGACTAAACGTAATCGTAACAAGAAACCAAAAACTAAACGACAACAGAGTAATGGAATTTGAAGGACTAAAAATAGACCTAGACGGCAGAAGTGTCTCAGTAGACGGCGAAAGAGTAGACCTGACCCCTAAAGAATACGAACTACTCACATACCTAGCGAAAAATAAAAACATCGCCCTATCAAGAGAACAACTCTTAAACCAAGTATGGGGCTACGACTTCTACGGAGACGACAGAACCGTGGATACACATATAAAGATGCTAAGAAACTCAATCAAACAATATAGAAGATTTATAGTAACAGTAAGAGGTGTTGGATATAAATTCGAAGAGGACCAAACCAATTAAGAAAAATTCCATACTATTTAAGCTATGGAGGTACTTCATAGGATTTGCAGCCATGATATTCATCATGCTATGGCTATTCCAAATCGTATTTCTAAACTATTTTTATGAATCCATGAAAATAAACGAAATCACAAGAATAGGCACCACCATACAGAATGAATTCGACTCAGAAGACTTTGGAGAAGTGCTCACCACCTACGCCCTAACAAAATCACTGAAAATAACCGTCGTAGACGAATATGGACACTATAGAATGACCAACGACACAGTACTCGAGTACATGCCACCAATGTCAAAATTAAGATTTGACGCAGAATATGGAAGACTCCAAGACGAAGGACTAAAATATATAATTAAAACCAGCAAAATCCCAAAGCTGGACAATTCACTCATAGAATTTAACGGATACCTGGGAAACATCTCCGGCGTAAAATACTATATAACCATCTCATCAGTACTAGAACCAGTGGATTCAGCAATAGACATACTAAAAGAACAACTATTCTTAGTATCCATAATATCATTAGTATTAGCGATGATCATGTCGTTCTTCATATCCAAGAGACTCTCAGAACCAATAGTACAGATGTCAAAAACAGCAATAGCAATAGGAAAAGGAAACTACGACATCATGTTTAAAAAAGGCGACTACCAAGAAATCGACGACCTGTCAGACACACTAAACTACGCCACAGGAGAACTAAAAAAGACCTTGCAACTAAGAAAAGACCTCCTAGCAAACGTGAGCCACGACCTGAAGACACCACTAACAGTCATAAAATCCTACGGCGAAATGATAAGAGACATAAGCGGCGACAACAAAGAAAAACGAAACGAACACATCGAAGTAATCATAGAAGAAGCAGACCACCTAACCAAACTAGTAAACGACCTGCTAGACGTGTCCAAACTGGAATCATCAGTAGCAAACTATGAAATAACCACCTTTGACCTCGGAGACATAGTAGACGCACTAGTAGTACGATTTACAAACTACAGAAGCGACTTCGACTTCGAAATCATAAAAACAGGCAACTTGAAGATAGAAGCCGACTATAAAAGAATAGAACAAGTAGTTTACAACCTCATCTCCAACGCCATCAACTACTCAGGAGAATCGAAAAAACTCATCCTAAAAACAGAAGAAACAGAAGAAGGAGTAAGATTCGACTGCATAGACTTCGGCATCGGAATAAAAGAAGAAGACATAGAAGGCATCTGGGACAGATTCTACAGAGGAAGCGGCAACAGAACAAGATCCAAAGTAGGCACAGGACTCGGACTATTCATAGTAAAATCCATCCTAGAAGGCCACGGCTTTGAATACGGAGTAACATCCAAAGAAAACGAAGGAAGTAACTTCTACTTCATCGCGAAAAAAGAAGAAAAGAAAAATAAAAAATAATAAGAGAAGAAAAAGAAAAAAAGAGAGAGCACCAGCTTTCTCTTTTTTTTGTATTGTAAGGGACCAACACGAATACAACCGCCATCTATATAGCAACAACTTTCCCAACTACAGTCACCCTGAGCGAAAGAGCCGAAGGCTCTGGAGTCGAACGGGTCTAACCTCCGAAGAACAAGTCTTCCCAAATGACCATTTCCAAAGAACATAATCAATAACGATTAGCACGCTATACGTAGAGCATTAAAAAAAGATCCTTCGACTCGCTACGCTCGCTCAGAATGACAGGGTGGGTGTGGATGCTATCGCCTTTTTCGCTCAGGATGACAGGGGGGGTGGTTTGTAGCGGAAGCTATCAGCTTCCATCAACCTCAATACTACATTCTTCTCCTTCATCAGGCGAAGCCGTACGACAACATAAACTTCAATTCATCTTTGTAGCGGAACCTTCTAGGTTCCACAGCCGAAGGCATTACTAACAATCATCAATACTTGACCACACCAGGTCTATACCCATTCGACTCGGAAATAAATTTCCTCGCTCAGGGTGACGGTCTTCATTGAGTTTTTTATAAAAAGTAGGTAGGTGGTCGTCACCATGAGAGGCAGTCGAGTTCTTTGTATGAACCGCCCAACTACAGTCACCCTGAGCGAAAGAGCCGAAGGCTCTGGAGTCGAACGGGTCTAACCTCCGAAGAACAAGTCTTCCAACTGACCATTTTCAAAGAACATAATCAATAACGATTATCACGCTATACGTAGAGCATTTAAAAAAGATCCTTCGACTCGCTACGCTCGCTCAGGATGACTGGGTGGGGGTGCTGACGCCTTTTCAACTCAGGATGACTGGATGGGGACGCTTTCTGTGCAGAGCCTCTAGGCTATGGAAGCAAAATGCTTCCGCTACAGACAATCATCAATGCTTGACCACACCGGGGTTATACCCATTCGACTCGGAAATAAATTTCCTCGCTCAGGGTGACTGACTCCATTGAGTTTTTTTAAAAGTAGGTAGGTGGTCATGACCCTAAGAGGCGGTCAATCTTAACGTATGAACCTCCCAACTGCAGTCACCTTAAGAGGCAGTCGAGTTCTGCAAATCAGACTTCACTCGGTCGTTCCTTTGTTGTCTCTTGAAATGAAGTTTGTAGGTGGTCGTCACCCTGAGCGAACGAAGTGAGTCGAACGGGTATAACCTCTACAGACCCAGTTTTTCCAACTGCGCTTTATAAATCTAAAAAAGAGATCCTTCGGCTCCAAAGGCTATCACCTTTTCCGCTCGGGATGATTGGGTGGGGAGATGCTATATTTCTACCTCGGGATGACTAAGTGGTGGTACTGCTATATTTTTTTGCTCGTGATTACTGGGTGGATACATTCAACCCAACCATAAATTGACAAAAGAAAAATCCTTGCTATAATATAAATAGAACATATGTTCTTTTAAGGAACGCTACCTTACACCAAGAATGAAAAAATATAATTAGAAAGGAGTTTATAAATGTCAACCCAAACCAAAATTGAAACAAAAACCCAAACCACAACCAACGAAAACAAAGACCATATCCAAGAGCTAATCGAGAAACACCCATTCATAACCAAAGAAGAAAAAGTGGAAATCATCGAAGCATACCGCCCACTCATCATCGCAAGCATCAAAAGATACTGCCCGATTCAAAAAGAATATCAAGACCTCTACAACGACGGAGTAGTCTATCTACTAGAGAGTCTAGGCAACTACAGTTCCAAAAGAGGCACCACCTTCGGCGCATACTTAAAAGCAGGACTGAGAATCTACTACCTAGACACATTAAGATACCTGATGAAGTATACCGATAGCCCAGAGTACGAAGAATACATGGAATCCACCGCCGCACTAGAAGAAGAATACTTCCAGGACAAGGACTATCATCAGCTTTACAACGCAATAGGAAGCCTAAAGACAAGAGAAAGGGAAGTGATATTTCTAAACTTCTACAAGAGAGAAACCTTCCAAGAAATCGCAGAAGAATTGGAAATATCACTACGCACAGTCAACAGAATAAAGCAAGAAGCACTAGGAAAAATGAAAAAATATCTAGAAGAAAATTAAAGATAAAAAGATCCTCAGAGCCATCAGGCTCTTTTTTATTGAGAGGGAAAACTAGTGACTAAAATCACCCATGTTGTATCTCACCCTGTTTATACCCGTTCTACTACGACAGTTTCGCTAAGCTCAACAGTCTCCGCTCAGGGTGACTGTCTTCATTTTGTTTTAATAAAAATAGGTTGGTTTTTTGTAGCGGATAATCTGCTTCCATGCCGATAGGCTCTACGTGGAATATCCTCCCAACTGCAGTCACCCTACAAGAACGTCATACCTCCCACTTTGTCACCCTGAGGGGCAGTCGAGTTCTGCAAATCAGCCTTCATTTCATTCGGCTTCTTTAGAACTCTTTGCACGAGACCTGCAACGAAATCAGAGATTTCGGCTAGGGCTTCGAACGGGTATAATCTCCACAGGTCAAGTCTTGTCAACTGACCCACACTATTTAAGATCCCTCGACTTCAAAGGCTATCGCCTTTTCCGCTCGGGATGACCGGGTGGAGAGGTTTGTAGCGGAAATCCAGTTTCCATAGCCGAGCAGTCGAGCTCTACAAATAAAATGATATTAATAACAATTACCACGCTTCACGTGAAGCATCAAAAAAAATCCATTCACAAAATTCATTGCAAAAAAATATATAAATCTCTATACAAAAAATCCACAAAAATCCCTCAAAATTTTTAAAAAAACTTCCATTTAATTGCATATGGTATGCAAATGAAGTATAATATATTTATATATTCATTGGGAATATCAGTATCACACGATAATAATTTACTAAATTAACAGGAGCTGATTTTTCTGGAGAGATATTGTAATATTTTTTAATTTCAAAAAATATTAAATTTATATAGTATAATAATAAAGAGGTGATATCATAAAAAAGACAAAAGACAATCTTACAATTATGAAACCTGCAATAATTAGATATTTAAAAAAATTGTAAGATCCATAGACCAAACTAATACAATGGTCTATTTCACTCAAAATGAATAATTCATTTTGAAATTATATTAATTAAGGAGGAAAAAATGGACAGAAAAAAATGTTCAAAAAGATATTTGGCATTGTTCTTAGCACTTATCATGCTAATAGGAACTCTACCACTCAACATCTTTGCTGAAGAACCACAACTTCCTGGCACATCTACACGTGCAGTAGATCCGGAAGGGAAACCTTCAGTTAACTGGGAAGAAGACAGTGCAGCTACAGATGATGGCTCTGGTTATTGGTCACTTCCTGAAAATGTAAAAATAATCAAAGGACAAAGGGGAGCTGACCCACTTAACACACTTGGCTTTACTTATCTTGGCAGATACTATGACCAAAATGGAAGAATAGTTCTTAAATTCGAAGTAAGTCAAAGAAACCAAGCTGACAGTTATCCTTGGTCTAGATTTGTTATGAGAAGAGGCTTCATACGTACTTTGGAAACAGACAGAAGTTTTTTCTATTAACAATTTTGACACACTAGATGTATCTACTGTTAGGGGACAAAGCGCCAACTGTCTACAATTCCCTTATAGAAATGTAGGTGCTCAATATGGTCACAGAGAAGTTAATATAGTTTTAAAAGCAGATACTGATTGGGATAAGACTTTTGCACAAAAGACACAAGCAGTTCAATTAAGACTATATAATGCCGACAACAATAATTTAAAGATATTCTCTACAGCTGGAGGATATAAGGGTGCTGACTATGCTGCACTAGGATATAATACCTACACTAAGATTGCAGTTGTAGGCGATTTATCAAAAAGACCTAAGGATTTAATGGAAGCAACTACTAAATCAATGACACAATCTGGTGGACAAAATGACCAGTTCCACTCAGCAGACTCATCTCTACAACTTGATAGAGACGATAAGAAAGTTAGACTAATCTATACTTTTGCTTCTGATGTTGTCAGTGGAAGGATGGATGGAGATAAATATGCCATTAGACAAACTCTTGATAGAGACTTCATTAAATATCTTGACTTAGGAAACAAAGGCAAAACAGATGAAGAAAAAAATCAAATAGGTTCTATCTACTTCCTATCTGAAAATGAAACGCCAATTGGAACAAAACTTCCTATCTACGCAAGCTATATAGAAGGTTTGGAATTAAACCCAGATGGCTCAGCAAAGCTTGATGGAGAAGGAAACCCAACATTTAACCGTGAAGATGGTGCTGTATTCTTACAATTTGCAGAAACAGGCTATGAGTAT
>QWCE01003755.1_pt1 | contig 17981 bp, 13 predicted proteins | sample 1972531 | NCBI WGS metagenome assembly QWCE01 (sample SAMN09866716, study PRJNA288562) | Human gut metagenome isolate term4_stool, whole genome shotgun sequencing... | reverse complement strand
GACGCTGCAGTAAAAGTAAGTTTAGCGATGAAATATTGAACAGCATACATATTTAAAAGACTAGGTCTCATTTGATCTAGTCTTTTTCTTTTGCAGAAATTTTTAAGTAATTTAATTTTTGCAAAATTTTAAAAGAAAAATAAATTTTAAAATATACCATAGTAAAACTGTAAAAAAATAAAAACTAGATTAACGGTATTAACGATAAATTAACGGTAAATTAACGGTAAATTAACGGTAAATTAACGGTAATTATAATATAATACAGTAAAGATAAAAAGAGGTGGATTATGAATAGAATTTATGTAAGTGCAGACAAAAGTAATATTTATTTTTCTTACGATAATGTTAAAGAAATAGTTTTAGATTTGAAAATTTATAATAATGTTGTTGAAAATATGGACAAAGATGACTACAAATTTTTTGAAAGAATAATAAGTAATTATGAAATTAACACTCAAAGAGAACTGGAAAAAAATTTTTTATATTTATTTAATTTCATTTTAATAAATAACTTAGCAAATTATTTGTTGGACAAGGCGAGAGATATTGAGGCTGATGAAATTGTTATTGACGAAAAAATTAAAAGAAGCAAAAAGCAAATTATTAAGCTTTCTTCAAAATTAGATGTTGAAGATGCCTTAGGCGACTTAATTATTTGTCTAATTAACTCTGATGAGTATTTAGATGGAAAAGTTAAAATAGACTATGGAAAAATTGAAAATAAAGTTAGTGAAAAGAAAAAAGTTCTTATAGAAGATATTTTCAGATACAGAGCTTCCAAGGTAGATGATTTTAGAAATAAACTTTTAGAAGATTTGGTAGCTTTTAAGTTTGTGAACCAAAAGTCTTTAGAGGAGGAAAATTTATATAAGCTCCCTATATACATAGATCAGGAAGGACTTTCAAAAAAGGGAATAGAGAACTATATTGATTTTTTACCTAATTGGACTTCTTTGGCATACTTGAAGATGTTGGAAAAAATTTATAATTATTTTGTTGATTATTATAAGCTTGATTACGATAAGGGTTTAAATAACAATGAGCTTTTATTAGCTCTTATAGAAATTTTGGATTATGAAGTTAAAGACTATCCTCAGGGACTTGAAAAATCTATTGAAGTTGGAAGGTCTACTGCAGGCAAGTGTTTCTTTATTGATTCCTTTGTAACTCCTCTTGCTTTGAGCCAAGAGTTAGCTCTAGTTTTACAATCTAAGGATGCTTTTGGAGTGGTACCTAAAGTTTTTAAGAATAATTAAGGAGGATTTATGGCAAATATTAATTTTAAATTATTTGGTAATCCAACAATTACAGAAAATGGAAAAGAAATTTATTTGCCGCCTGGTAAAGTCAGCGCCCTATTATATTATATTTTGCTCAAGAAAGTTGTATCCAGGGATGAAGCTGCTGCTATTTTTTGGGGCAGGTCTAATGAAAATAGGGCAAAGGTAAGTCTAAGGAATGCAATTTATAAAATCAAAAGGGCTTTCGGTGAAGATGTTATTGAGACACCAAATAAGACAATTCTTACTATAAACGAAAAGCTAAATATTTTTGTAGATGTAATAGAATTTGAAAAAGATCCAATAAGCAATTTAAATTTATATAAGGGAGATTTTTTGGGAAGCCTTTATATAAAGGATTGTACTGAGTTTGAGTATTGGGTCTTGGAACAAAAAAACTATTATAAAGACATGTATATTAAGAGTATAAAGTCAAAGATTGAAAAGGATTATAAGGATAAAAGCTTTTCTGATTTAGAGAACAATATAATGAGCCTCATTTCACTTGAAAACTTTGATGAGTTTGGTTATTTGTATCTTTTTAAGATTTATCAATCTAAGGGAAGATATGACAAAATAATAAATGAATATTATAATCTAAAAAACATTTTGGAAGAAGAACTTGGAATTGAACCGTCTGATGAGATTCAAGATATTTATAAAGAGGCTTTAAAATATTTAGATAAACAAAAAAAATCAAAAGATTCCAAGATTAAATTGTACGATAGAAATTATGAAATTGAGAGAATACAAAGATTACTGGAAGATTTTAACAACAATATAAGCACAAAATCCATATTATTATTTGGAGAAAGTGGAATTGGTAAAACTACTCTAAAGAAAGAGATACTTGAAAACAATAAGGACGGATATCATATTTTTGAAGTTCAATGTTACAGCTTAGAGAAGATTTTTTCTTATTCTCCTTGGTTGAAACTTATTAAAATATTAGATGAAGAACTATCAAAGAAAAAGATAAAAAAGCCTGAACTTTGGGGTGATTTGTTAAAAAATTTATTTTATGATACAAACAAGCTTAAACAACCAATGGTAAATATATTAGAGAGCAGAGAAGATTTCAATTTAGATTTAATATATTTAGCAACAGAAAAAGTATTAAAATTACTATCTTTTAATAAAAAAACAATAATAGTTTTTGAAGATTTACAGTTTATGGATAAACTTAGTGCAAAATTACTTGTAAATATGCTATTACAGGGAAATGAAAATTTTTTATTTTTCAATATTATTTCTAATGAAATTGAACAAGACCTTTTAAAGACTATAAATATGCTGAAAGAATTGAATAAAATAGAATTAATTGAGTTAGAAAAATTTAGCAAGATGGATGTTGGCATTATCTTACAAAAATCTTTGAAAGGTAGAGAATTAAAAGATGAAGATGTAGATAATATTTATAATATGAGCAAGGGAAATGCTCTTTTGTTAAACGAGTACATAGAACTATATAGAAAGAATGAAAACCTGGAAACTGTAAGCCCTAAAATGAATTCACTTTTGCAGACAAAATTTGCAATGTTGGGAGATATCGAGAAGGAAATTTTGAGTGTTGTGTCGGCCTTTTATGGAGATGTAAATATTAATAATATTTTAAATTTATTAGACTATAAAGCTTTCGATGTTGTAAATGGAATAAATAATTTAACAAGATTAAATATTCTTGAGGAAAGAAATACTAAAAATGGAGTGTTCATATATTTTACAAATAGTCTTTATAAAAATTATATTTATAATGGTTTAAGTGAAATCTCAAAACAAGTTGTTCACGCTGAAATAGCAAAGATGATTGATGTTACAGATCTTAGAAGTCACAATGATGTTACAACTTATATAAAATTAAAATATCATTATGAACAAGCTAAGGATAAAACAAACACACTTAAATATGAAATTTACATATTAAATTATTATCTAAATTTCAATCACGAAGTATATCCAAGCTTAGATGACTATGATGTGAGTAGACAAGTAAAAAATTTTATCAACAACAACGAGGTTTTGACAGAAATAAACTCCATTAATGATAGAATACTTGTATTGAAAAATGAAGTAACTAATGAAAAAGAAATTGAGGAAATAAAAAAGCTAGAGCTTATTTTTCTTTACTGCAAGGGAAGATATTTAATTAGAGCTGGAGAGTATAAAGATGGCGTAAAAGTTATGAAAAGGGTTATCGACCTTGCCGAAGCTATGAATGACTACAAGACAAAACTTCAAGGCAATAAGCAGATGGTAATTTATGGGATTCAAATAAATGACACCAGTGTAATGCTTAGTCATATTATTGATGGGATAAAAGATGCTAAAACTTTAGAAGATAATCTAGAGATAGGAATAATGTATAGACTTTATGGTGTCTATTACACAATGAACGGAAATCTAAAACAAGCAGAAGACTTTTTCAACAGATCCATTGAAACAATTACAAAATCTGGAAGAGTAGAACACTCAAGTTCAATTAGTGTTGCGGCAAATTATAATTATATTGGAGAGATTAGAAATTCACAATTTTACTATGAGGATGCCATGAACTACTTCAAAAGGGCTATAGAATTAAGCGAATATTCAGGGGCATCTTGCCTCTCAATATTTTATATAAATGCAGCAAAGACTTCTTTCTTCATGGATAATGCTGATGAAATGAAAGAATACCTAAAAAAATCAAAGGAAATAGTAAGAAGATTTGATTCTTATTGGAAAGCTCCAGTCCTAGATGCTTTTTTATCTCTCAGCAGTTTTATTGATAAAGATTATGCTAAAAGCTTAAATTATTTAAAAAATGCCATTGGCGAAGTTAAAACCATAAATAACCCAAAGGATATTGGAGAAATTTATTTTGTAAAAACTATTTTGAGAAAAATGATAGATGAGCAAAAAAATGATTTAACTGAAAATGTAGATAAGTTTTTAAATCAAAACTGCGAATATTACTATTACAGATCAATGGAGTACCTGGATAAGTACAAAAATAGGGCAGAGATTAAATACTTAGAAGATAAAATAATGAAGAGAGGTTAATATGAGTTTTTATATGTTAGTTGACTTTGGAAGCACTTACACAAAAATTTCTTTAATAGATATCGAAAATGGGCGTTTATTTGAGAGAGTAAACGCCCATACTAGCGTAAAAAAAGGTGTGGACAAGGGCTTTGAGGAAGCTTTAAAGAAATTAGATGAAAAAGTTAATTTAAAAAATTTGGAGATAAAAGAGGTGCTTGCTTGCTCTTCTGCCTATGGTGGCTTAAAAATGGTGGGAATAGGGATAACTCCACAATATACTACAGAAGCGGCTAAAAGAGCTTTAGTAGGGGCAGGTGCAAAACTAATTAAGGCCTATAACTACTATCTAAAGGAAAGAGATATTGAAGAGATAGAAAAATTAAATCCAGACATAATCCTTTTAACTGGTGGAGCTGATGGTGGAAACAAAGATTATATTATCGAAAATGCAAAAAAATTAAGCAAAATAAAAAACATTCCCCTTGTTATTGCTGGAAACTCTTCAGCAAAAGAGGAAATAGAAAATATTTTAAAAAATTCTAATTCAAATTATATTTTTGCAGAAAATGTAATGCCCGATGTAAATAGATTTACTCCAGAAGATGCTAAAGAAAAAATTAGAGAAATTTTTATGGAGAAGATAACTCACGCCAAGGGAATGGACAAGATAAAAATTATAAAAGATAGAGTTTTGATGCCAACACCAACAGCAGTTTTAAAGGCAGCGGAGCTTATGGCAATGGGCACAGAAAAATATGAAGGCTTTGGAGATTTAATTGTAGTAGATATTGGTGGAGCAACTACAGATATTCACAGTGTATCTGAACCACATAAACTAGAGTCAAATATTTTAGAGGGACTCAGAGAATCTTTTTTAAAGAGAACTGTGGAAGGAGATATGGGCATGAGGTACTCCGCTTACAGTGCCTTTGAAAATTATAGGGAAGGGTTTTTATCTCATGACTACTCAGAAGAAGAGATTATAAAAAAGTGTACTATGAGGCAAAAAAATCCAGAAATTATTTTTCAAGATGAGGAAGAATTAAAATTTGACAAAGTAATTGCAGAAAATTGTGTGAGAGTTTCAATAAATAGACATGCAGGAAGTATTAGGAAGGGATATTTAAATGGTCACTATATAGATTTTCAAGACGGAAAGGATCTTCGTTTTGTTAAAAAAGTTATTGGAACAGGTGGAGTAATAATTAACAATAAAAATCCAAAAGAAATTTTAGAAAAAATTAAAGATGGAGAAAATAATAAATTAACGCCAGAAAATCCGTCTTATTTTATAGACGAAAAGTACATCCTTTCACATATTGGACTGCTATCAACCATTGATAAAGACTTGGCTTTTAAGATTTTAAGTGAAAACTTAAAAGAAGTTAAGTAAAAATTAATTTTCCAGCGTTAACAAAAAAATTTTTTAACAATTTTTTAAAAACAGCAGAATAATAACGATAGATTAACGAGGGCTCAATATAATGTAATCAATAAATGATCCTCATTTATAAAAAATCTTAGTAAAGAAAGGAAGATAAAATAATGAACGGAAACAAAGGATTATATTACAGAGAAAACCCTGAAATACTTTATGAAGTAAAAGCACAAGGTGGAGGAATCAAAGATACTGATACTTTAAGATGTAAGGGCTGGCGTCAAGAAACAATACTTAGAATGTTAGAATTTAACATGGAAAATGCTGAAATTCCTGAACTACTTGTTATTTACGGTGGAAACGGAAAATGTGCTAGAAACTGGGAATCATATTGGGCAATAGTTGATTCTCTAAAGAATCTAGAAGATGACGAAACACTAGTAGTTCAATCAGGAATGCCAGTTGCTATTTTTAAAACACATAAAGAAGCTCCAGTAGTAGTTATGGCTACAACAAACATAATGCAAGCTACATGGGAAAGATTCTACGACTTACAAGATAAGAACTTAACAATATTTGCACAATATACAGCAGCTCCTTGGGAATATATAGGAACACAAGGTGTAATTGAAGGTACATTTGAAACATTGTCAGCAATTGCAATGAAAAAATACAATGATGATTTAACTGGAAAAATTTATCTAACTGCTGGAGCAGGCGGAATGGGTGCTAACCAAACTTGGGCAATGAAGATGCATGGTGGAGTTTGTATAGTGGTTGATGCTAACGAAAAAATTCTTCAAAAGAGAATTGAAAAAGATTACCTTGACATGATCGCTGATTCACTAGAAGAAGCCATTGAAATTGCAAAAGATCACTCAAAAAGAAATGTTCCAAAATCAATTGGTATCGTAGGAAATGCAGCAGATGTTTATGAAAAAGTTTTAGCAAGCGACTTTAGACCTGACATCTGTTCAGAAATGTGCCCATGTCACGACCCTATTTCTTACATCCCTTCAGGATACACTCCAGAAGAAGCGGACCAATTAAGAATTGAAGATAGAGAAAAATACTTAGAACTAAGTAGAGAAACTATGAAGAGGCAACTTGCAGCTATGATAGCTCTAAAAGAAGATGGCGTTGAAGTATTTGAATATGGAACTTCTATTAGAAAAGAATGTATGGATGCTGGATTCCCTAGAGAAGAAGCTATGAAGATTGGCGGATTTGTTTACGAATACATTAGACCACTATTCTGCGAAGGTAGAGGACCTTTCAGATGGACTTGTCTATCAAGAGACCCTCAAGACTTAGTTGAAACTGATGATATAGCACTTGAAATTTGTAAGGGCGACAATCTTGTTGAAAGATGGATAAAACTTGCAAGAAAGAACCTTCCAATTGAAGGAATGCCAGCAAGAGTTTGCTACATGGGATTCGGACAAAGAAAGAAATTTGGTCTTGCAATTAACCAAGCAATAAGAGAAGGAAGAATTAAGGGAACAGTTGCATTCTCAAGAGATAACCTTGACTCAGGATCTATCGTTAACCCTACATTTGAATCTGAAAAGATGCCAGATGGTGGAGATTATATATCTGACTGGCCATACCTAAATGGACTTCTTAACGCAGCAGGCGGATGTGACCTTATTGCAATCCAACAAAACTACTCAATGGGTGAAGCAGTTCACACTGGAGTTACAATGATTGCTGATGGTACAGAAGAAGCTGACAGAAGACTTGCAGTAGCTCTAACAGTTGACTCTGGAATCGGAGTTGTTCGTCACGCACAAGCAGGATACGAAGCAGCAAAAGCAGTTGCAAATGGTAAGGGCAAGTACACTACAGATTCTATCAAGATTCCATTATGGTGGCAAAAAGCTGAAGATGTAACATTTGGACCAGAAGGAATGTATCGTTAATAATTTAGCACAGTTTATATCCTAGAAGAATTAATAATATAGAGTGTCATGGGACAAACAAAAGAATCGAGACAGCTTTGTTTGTCCCAGACTTGTATATAAAGCTTTTAAACACTAAAAGGATAAATTATGCTGATAGAAATTTTCAAATTAATATTAATTTAGACATTACATTTTATATAATTTGCAGATAAAAAAAGGAAACTAGAGAACGATTTCAAAATGCAATACTAAATTTATTTTTAATAAATCATTAAAAAGGAGGAAATCTATGATTATATTTAATCCGATCGTTATATCTGTAATAGTTCTTTCTGTGCTATGCCTTTTAAAGCTTCCAGTTATGGCAGCTCTTCTAATATCAGCATTGACAGCAGGGCTAGTCAGTGGAATGGGATTCTCAGGAACTATGGAAGTTTTTGTAGGAGGAATGGGAGGAAATGCCAATACTGCACTAAGTTATATTCTTTTAGGTGCATTGGCTTTCACTATTAATAAGACAGGTGCAGCAGATATTTTAGCAAAGAAAATTTCACAAGTTGTAAGAGGAAATAAATTTACCCTTGCAATCATTATAGTTTTAGTTTCAATGGCGTCAGGAACAATAATTCCTGTACATATTGCTTTTATTCCAATTTTAATACCACCACTTCTTAGCTTAATGAATAAAATGAAGATGGATAGAAGGATGGCAGCAATATGCTTTGGTTTTGGTCTCAAAGCACCTTATATAACTATACCAATTGCCTATGGTGCAATTTTTCACGGTTTAATAAAAGACTCCGTAAACCAAGCTGGTTTAAATATAACAGGTGATGTGATTTGGAAAAATACATGGATGGCTGGTATTGCAATGCTTATTGGTCTTGTACTAGGACTTTTGTACTTCTCACGAGATAGAGAGTATGAAGACATTCATGATGAAATTGGAGAAAAGCCTGAAGAAATAGTTAAGGTAGAAACAAAACATTGGTTAACTCTTGGCGCAGGTATTATTGCCTTAGTGATTCAATTAAAAACTGGTTCATTACCACTTGGAGCATTAGCTGCTCTTGTATTTATGGTAGTAACAAGAGTTATTAAATGGAAGGAAATTCAAGAAGTACTAGACGGCGGTATTGGATTAATGGGATTCATCGCTTTCGTTATGTTAATAGCGGCAGGATATGCTAATGTTATTAACGCTTCGGGTGCTGTAGACCATTTAGTTGACGTTGCCTTTGATGCACTAGGCGGCTCAAAGATAGCCGGATCTTTTACTATGACTTTGCTTGGCCTTTTAATTACTATGGGAATTGGAACAAGTTTCGGTACAGTGCCAGTTGTTGCAGCTATATATGTGCCGCTAGGACTAAAACTTGGTTTTTCTCCAGGAGCTATAGTATTTATGATAGCTGTAGCAGCAGCTTTAGGTGATGCTGGTTCACCTGCATCAGATACGACACTTGGACCAACAGCTGGACTTAATGCGGATGGTCAACACGATCATATTTGGGACACATGCGTGCCACAATTTATCTGCTATGACATTCCTCTTATGATTGCAGGAATATTATGGCCACTATTTATATAGGAGAAAGATATGTTAATTTTAAAAAATTGCAGAGAACTTTTAACTGTAAAAGAAGATGCAAAAGATTTAATAGGACTGATGAATAATACATCAGTCCTAATTAAGGGTGAAAGAATTGAAAAAATTGGGGCCTATGAGGACTTAATAAAGTTAGTTGATGATGAAGATTTTGAAGAAATAGACTGTAGTAACAAAGTTGTCATGCCTGGCTATGTAGATTCACATACTCATCTTTTATTTGGAAAATCTAGAGTGGATGAATATGTTGCATCTCTTACAAATACAAGTGCAGAAGTAAAAAAATTAGTTAAACTAGTGGGACTGGAAGCATCTATTTTCTACACAAAAAATGCAAGCGATGAAGAATTAATTGAGTCTAGTTTGACAAAATTAAAGAGGATGCTTTTATCAGGTACAACAACAGTTGAAATAAAATCAGGATATGGCATTGATAAGGAAACTGAATTGAGACAGCTAAGATTAATTAATAAATTAAAAGATAAGACGCCTCAAACTATACTTTCAACTTACCTTGGAGCCCACTACTTTGATGTAGAAATGGGAAAGGAAAAATACATCGACTTTATGATCTCTGAAGTTTTGCCAATAATTAAGGAAGAAAAACTAGCAGACTTTTCAGATATTTGGGTTGATGATGGATATTATACAGCAGAAGATGCAGACAGGTTCTTGAGTGCTTGCCTTGACTTTGGACTTGTTCCGACACTTCACTCAGAATGTTATTCTGCAATTGGAGGAGCAAAAGTTGCAGCAAAATTAAAGGCTGCAAACATAGGTCACTTAAATTATTTGACAAGAGAAGATGCAAAAGCTCTTGCAGAAAATAATGTGGTGGGAATAATTATTCCTACTACAGACTTTAGTGTCGCTCATCCAAAGCCAGTTGATCCGTCCTATATGCTCGAAGAGGGAATGAATCTTGCTATAGCAACAAACTTAAATCCTGGCAACTGGTTTGAGTCCATGGATTTGGCAATGACGCTAGCTTGTAGAAATCACAGGATGACAGAAAGACAGGCTATCAGATCAGCAACTTTAAATGGAGCTAAGGCCCTTAGAATAGAAAAAGACTATGGCTCAATTGAAGAAGGAAAGTACGCGGATATTCAAATAAGAGATTCTGATTCTTATAAAAATGTTGTCTATAAGGTTGGAGTTAATGAAGTAGTACAAGTTATTAAAAAAGGTAAAAAATTAATTTGACGGAGGTAATAATGAACTATAAAGATATTTTAGATTTAATGCTAGACGAAAATGATTTTACTGTTGGTGGTGGCTGTGCTTCCGCTATAGCAGGAGCCATGGCGACAGGCTTAATAGGAATGGTTGCTAATCTTTCTAAGGGAAAAGATTATGGCTATGAAGATGAAAAATACGATGCCATAATTAAGGAGCTTAATGAGATGAAGGCTAAATTCTTAGAAGGAAGCGTTAATGATAACAAGGCTTATCTTTTAATTGTTAATGCTTACAAATTACCAAAGTCAACGGAAGAAGAAAAAAAAGAGAGAAGGAAAGCTATACAAAATGCTGGGATTGAAGCAGCAAAGGTTCCTCTATCAAATGCTTTATTAAACAAAAGAACTTATGACATTGGAAGAGATCTTTTAGAAAAATCAAATCCAGCTGCTGTTACAGATTTGCAAGCAGGAATTAATCTAGCTAAGGTCGGCATTGATGCAGGACGTGCAAATGTTCTCGCAAATATTCCACTAATAAAAGATGAAAAAATTGTAAGTGATTTTAATAAAGAGCTTGAGAGTCTAGATTAATTTAATAATTATGAATAAAAATGAAAGATTAGTTTCTATTGACGAGAAATATATTGGCAAGTCTACTAGAGCAGCATACTTCCCCCTTGTTGCAAAGAAAGCAGAGGGTGTAAAGGTAATTGATTTAGATGGAAATGAATATATTGATATGATAAGTTCTGCTTGCGTTGTCAACACAGGATACAATCATCCAGAGATAGTGAAAGCTACTAAAGAGCAAATAGATAAGTACATTCACTTTACCAATGATTATTTTTACACTGAACCACAAGTTAATTTGGCAAAGGAACTTGTTAGAATTACTCCAGGTGATTTTGATAAAAAAGTTATATTTGGATTTTCTGGTTCCGATGCCATTGACTCTGCCATAAAAATAGCAAGAGCATATACAGGCAGATCAAAGCTCATTTCCTTTGTAGGTGCCTACCATGGTTCAACTTATGGAGCGATATCTTTAAGTGCAATAGATACTAATATGAAAAGAAAAATTGGCCCCTTGTTACCAGAAGTCTTTCACTTGGACTATCCAAATATTTTAAAAAAAGATAAAAGCATTACAGAAGATGAATTTGCCGATATTGAATTTAATAAGTTTTTAGATCATTTCAATTACTATATTCCTAAAGAAGAAGTTGCAGCAGTATTTATTGAGCCGATAATTGGAGATTTAGGTCTAATAAAACCACCCAAAAAATTCATGAAAAGACTTAGGGAATTTTGTAATGATAGCCATATTCTACTAATCGTTGATGAGATCCAACAAGGATTTGGAAGAACTGGAAAGTGGTTTAGCATAGAGCACTTTGATGTTATTCCAGATGTTGTTGTGATGGGAAAGGCTATGGCATCAGGATTTCCAATGAGTGCTGTTATGAGTCGAAGTGAAATAATAGATTCAATACCAATGCCTGGGCAGCTTTTCACTCTACAAGGTAATGCAGTAGCCTCAGTAGCTGCTATAAAAACAATAGAAATTATTGAAAAAAACCATCTCCTTGACAGGGCAAATATTGTAGGTGAATATATAAAAGAAAGATTCAAAAAAATTCAAAGGAAGTCTTCATATATTGGAGATATAAGATGTTTTGGACTAAGTATTGGCGTAGATCTTGAAGACAAATCAGGGAAATATTCCTCCTCAGATTTGGTTAAAAAAATATGTTACAGATGTTTTGAAAAGGGACTAATACTCATCTATCTAGCAGGAAAAACTTTGAGAGTACAACCTCCTTTAATAATTAATGACTCCGAAGTTGAAAAAGCCATGGATATTATTGAAGATTCCTTTGAAGAATTGGAAGAGGGAAAAATAAGAGACGAAATTTTAGATAAAATAAAAGGATGGTAGATTATATGAAAAAAGTAGTAAAAGTAAATGGCAGCAGTTTGACTATTGAAGATGTAGTTGCAGTTGCAAGATTTAATGCAAAGGTTGAACTTGCAGAAGGTCAAGAAGAAATAATTTTAAAATCGAGAAAATTTGTTGAAGATGCATTAGATGCTGGCGAAGCAATTTATGGTATCAACACAGGTTTTGGAAAATTCTCAACAGTTTCTATTTCTGAAAAGGAACTAGATCTTCTACAAAAAAATTTAATCATTTCTGATGCTTGTGGCGTTGGTGAAAATTTTGATACAGAAATTGTAAGGGCCATGATGGTTCTTAGACTCAACTCAATTATCAAAGGATTCTCTGGGGTTTTAATGTCAACTGTTAATTGTTTAATGGAAATGTTAAACAAGGGAGTTCATCCAATTATAAGAAGCAAGGGTTCAGTTGGAGCAAGTGGAGACTTATGTCCATTGGCACACATGGTTCTTCCAATGATTGGTTTAGGCGAAGCTGAGTTTGAAGGTGAAGTTTTACCAGGAAAAGAAGCCATGAAAAAAGCGGGCATTGACACAATTACCCTAAAGGCTAAGGAAGGTCTTGCTCTTATTAATGGAACTCAAGCTATGATGGCAAATGCAACTCTAGCTGTTTATGATACAGAAAAATTATTAAAGCAAGCTGACATAATTGCATCTCTTACAATTGATTCTCTTGGTGGAATTATCGATGCCTTCGACGAAAGAGTTCACCTAGTTCGTCCACACAAGGGACAATTAGACACAGCTCAAAATATTAGAAATCTTTTAAAGGATTCAAAACTTGTAACAAAACAAGGCGAGGTTAGGATGCAAGATTCCTATTCATTAAGATGTATTCCACAAGTTCACGGTGGCTCAAGACTTGCCTTTGATTATGTAAAACAAACTATTGAAACAGAAATAAACTCAGTTACTGATAATCCACTTATTTTTAGCGGTGAAGATGGAGCTTGTATCTCTGGTGGAAACTTCCACGGACAACCAATTGCAATTGCAGCAGATACTTTGGGAATTTTAGTTTCTGAAATAGCAAATATTTCTGAAAGAAGAATAGAAAAACTAGTTAACCCTGCACTATCTCATGGACTACCAGCTTTCTTAGTTAAGCATGGCGGAGTAAATGATGGATTTATGATTCCTCAATATGTTGCAGCAGCTCTAGTTTCTGAAAACAAAGTTTTAGCTCACCCAGCTTGTGTAGATTCAATTCCTACATCTGCTAACCAAGAAGACCATGTATCTATGGGAACAATTGGAGCAAGAAAGGCTAGAACAATAGTAGATCACGCTCAACATGTTTTAAGCATTGAACTACTATGTGCAGCTCAAGCAGCAGACTTTAGAGAGGTGGAAAGACTTGGCAAGGGTTCAAGAGCAGCTTATGATCTTGTAAGAGAAAGTGTTGATTTTATGGAAAATGATGTAGTTTTCTATCCTGAAATGGACAAAACTTTCGAAATGGTTAAATCTGGAAAGCTTTTAGATAAAGTTGAAGAAGTAGTTGGAAAATTAAATTAAGGGGTAGATTATGGATAAGATTTTGATGGCGGAAGTAAATATTAGCGAAGGTACTGACTTAGACTTGATTGAGCAAGTTAAGGAAGCATTTTTATCAGTTGATGGCATAGAAGTTGTTGATATCGACTCTAACAAGGACCACAATAGAACTGTATTCACATATAAGGGCAGTCCTGATAATGTCTTGGAAGCAACAAAAAGACTTGCTAAGAAAGCAGTTGAATTAATTGACATGACAAAACATAAGGGATCACACCCAAGAATGGGAGCAGTTGATGTTGTTCCATTTATTCCTGTTAGAGAAATGACTACTGAAGACTGTGTAGTTATTGCTAAAGAGTTTGGTAAATACTTGGGAAGCCTTGGCGTTCCAGTTTACTTCTACGAAGATGCTCAAGATAAAGAGTATAGAAAATCCCTTCCAAAAATTAGAAAAGGCCAATATGAAGGTCTAGAAGAAAAGATGAAGGACGAAGCTTGGACACCTGATGAAGGACCAAAGGAATTCAATCCTAAATCTGGAGCAACTGTTACAGGAGCTAGATTCCCACTTGTAGCTTTCAACATAAACCTAGATACAGAAGATCTTGAAATTGGTAAGGAAATAGTAAAATCTGTAAGAGCAGCAGCTGGTGGATATACTTTTGTAAGAGCTATTGCCCTAGCACTTGAAGAGCAAAAGCAAGTTCAAGTTTCTATGAATATGATAAATTATGAAAAAACTCCTATTCACAGAGTTTACGAAACAATCAAATCAGAAGCAAGTAGATACAATGTAAATATTGTTGATACTGAATTAGTTGGGCCTGTTCCTCTAGCAGCTATTAGAGATGTTTTAGATTTCTACATTAGAATCTCTAAGAACTTCTCAATAGATCAAGTATATTAATTAAAAATTTTAAGAGACCCTTAGGGGTCTCTTTGTTGGAATTTTTGAAAGGGCGATTAAAACTTAAATATTAGTAAAAAATAGATCTAGGAATCATGAAAACATTATTTTCATTTATTCGATTTCGTGTTTTAATATAATACAATAGAAAAGGAGTTGATTATTAATGAAAGAAAAGAAAAAATTTGAATTGCCACATATCTATGTTTTGCTTAGTGCAATAATTATTGTATGTACGATTTTAACATGGATATTACCAACAGGTGAGTTCTTAAGGAAAGCGAATGAAGCAGGTATAGAAGTTGCTGTCCCTGGTACATATCACTTGGTTGATAGGTCACCAGTAGGTTTCTTTGATATGGTTCAATCTTTTTACAAAGGTATGGTAGATGCAGGACCTGTAATATTCTTTGTATTTGTTTCCTTCTCATCTATTGGACTAATTTTGGAAACAGGAGCAATTAATGGTCTAATTGCTAATATTTTGAGAAATTCAAAAGATAAAACTCAAATTATGATTATTCCAATTTTTATTACTTTAATTGGAATAGCTTCTTCTACTATTGGAGTATTTGAAGAAATGATGCCATTTATTCCGGTTTTTGCTGGTATATGTGTTGCTATGGGTTATGATGCCATAGTAGGTATGTCAATTGTTGCGCTAGGAACTGCTATTGGATATAGTGGTGCCATAGTTAATCCTTTTACAGTAGGCATGGCTCAAAATATCGCAGGTCTTCCACAGTTATCCGGAGCTTGGTATAGAATAATATGCCATATTACTTTAATAATTGTTGCATCAATTTACACAATGCGTTATGCAAGAAGAATTAAAAATGAGCCAAAGTTAAGTTTTGTTTATGGTGACTCAAATAAACATGAATTAGACAATGAAGAACTTATGAGCTATAGATTTGGAATAAGAGAAAAATTAGTTTTACTTATTTTAGCAGCCGGAATCGCTGTTATAGTCTATGGATCTTATAACTATGGTTGGTACTTTAATGAAACAAATGCTGTTTTCCTATTAATGGGTATATCTAGTGCTTTAGTAATGGGGTGGAGTTTTACTAAAATAGCAGAAAATATTTCAAAGAGTTTCACAGATGTAGCTATGGCTTGTATGATGATTGGTATTGCAAGAGGAATTCTAATCGTTTTAAAAGATGGAAATATTATTGATACAATAGTATATGGCTTATCAATTCCACTTTCCTACTTACCAAAGGTTTTGACTTGGAATTTCTAGACAAGTCTCCGTACTTGCTTTTCAATTTGGAGATGGATTTTCAAATATAGTTTGGCCTACTGCATTTGCACCTATAGTTTGTGGTATAGCAGGAGTTAAATTAGAAAAATGGTGGAAATTTATTATTCCACTTTTTGGATTAATATTAATAGCACAATCAGTATTATTAATGGTTGCAATAATTATTAACTATGTATAGGAGATTTAATTATGAACATACAAAAGAGATTAATTGAAAATATTGACGAGTATAAAGAAGAAGCTTTTGCATTAAATAAATATTTATTCGATAATCCTGAGTTACCAGGTCAAGAATTTGGATCTGTAAAAAAAATAAAAGAAGTTTTATCAAAACACGATATAGCAGTAGAAGATAGTTATTATGATATTGAAACAGCTTTTTTAGGAAAAGTTATAGAAAAAAAAGATTCTAAAATTAGAATTGGAATTTTAACAGAATATGATGCTCTTCCAGGAGTTGGTCACGCTTGTGGACACTCAGCTTCCTGTGCTATATCTGTTTTATCTGCCTTAGTTATTAAACATAATGAAGATTTAATAAATGCCAATGTAGATATTATAGGAACGCCAGATGAAGAAAATGAAGGTTTGAAAATTCCAATGGCTGATAGGGGTGCCTTTGACAAGTACGACTATGTAATAATGGTACACTTAGATACAAACAATAGACCTAATTGGAAATTATTGGCTTTTGAAACTTTTAAAATAGAATTTTTTGGAAGACCGGCTCACGCAGCAGCATCCCCATGGGAAGGAAATTCAGCGTTAGATGGTCTAATGCTTGCAATCCATGGATTTGATTTAATGAGAAAATGTGTAAGGCCAGAAACAATAATTGAAGGTTATATAACAAATGGTGGTGTTGCAACAAACGTAATACCAGAGTATGCTAGTGGTATTTATACATTTAGGTCTAATGATTCAAAATATGTTGAAGATACGTTAGTTCCATGGATGAAAGATGTAATAGAAGGCAGTGCTAAGGCAACAAGGACAAAATTTAATATTACTAGACATGGTTACCCTTTTATGGACATGAAATATAATACAACTGGTACTAATTTAATTTCCAAAATAATGGAAGAAAATGGAATGGAAAATAGTGAACATGAAAAAGCAGCAGGTTCATCAGATATTGGAAATGTAAGTTACAGATGTCCAGCTTTTCATCCTTCTGTAGCTATTACTCACAAGGATATTAGTTTGCATACAAAAGAATTTGCTGATTTAGTAGGATCTGATGCTTCGAAGAAAGCAATAACAAATGGTGCAAAAACAATTTTAGGATTTATTGGAGCAACTTTAGATGATACAGATATAATAAAAGAAATAAAAAATGAGTATGAAGGAAAGTGAATTCATTAATATAATTGTATAAATAGTTTATGAAAATTTTCAAATAAAAGGTAGAGTGTCCCTAAAAAGTAGGACAAAATCGAGTGAGCAAAATGCTTACTCGATTTTGTTTTACATAAAAATATTTGTTAGAGATTTATTACCCTACAGATATTATAGAGCTTTTATTAATAAAAAGTATTTCAAAGAGACGAAATTTAGTCTCTTTTTTAAATTTCAGGAGATATTTCTATATAGAAAAGGAAAGTACTATGTGATAAACTTATTAGCGGAGAGATATATGGAAAAAGTAAAAATTTTTGGAGTTGAAATTTTTAATATTGATAATTTTGAGTGTGAAAAAATTTTAAGGGACTTCTTAAAGACAGAGGGTCTTAAAAAAATTTACACGCCAAACACTGAAATTGTCATGGCAGCGAAAAGAGATGAAAATCTTAGAAATTTAATTAATTCTGGCGATTTAATTTTGGCTGATGGCATTGGTCTCATCCACGCATCGAGAATGAGAAAGAAGCCTTTAAAGGAAAGGGTCACAGGTTTTGATACTTCTATTAAACTTCTTGAGCTGGCAGATGAGATGGGACTTAATTTATATTTTTTAGGTGGC
>QWCE01003339.1_pt1 | contig 17985 bp, 17 predicted proteins | sample 1972531 | NCBI WGS metagenome assembly QWCE01 (sample SAMN09866716, study PRJNA288562) | Human gut metagenome isolate term4_stool, whole genome shotgun sequencing... | reverse complement strand
CCAAAGATGAGGAGGAGTACCCAAGTTGGCCAAAGGGGACGGACTGTAAATCCGTTAGCTTCGCTTTCAGTGGTTCAAATCCACTCTCCTCCACCAAAAATTTTAAAAAAATGTAAAAACTACTTGAAATAAGCAGCAATATTTATTATAATAATAAAGTGAATTACTTGCGGGTGTAGCTCAGTGGTAGAGCCCCAGCCTTCCAAGCTGGTTGCGAGGGTTCGATTCCCTTCACCCGCTCCAATTTTGCAGCTATAGCTCAGTAGGATAGAGCAACGGACTTCTAATCCGTGTGCCGGGGGTTCGAATCCTCCTAGCTGCACCAATAACAGTGGGGCGTAGCCAAGTCGGTAAGGCACCAGACTTTGACTCTGGCATTTCGTAGGTTCGAGTCCTGCCGCCCCAGCCAACAATTTTATATCTTGATCCATTAGCTCAGTCGGCAGAGCACTTGACTTTTAATCAAGGTGTCCGGAGTTCGAATCTCCGATGGATCACCATTTATGGAGAGGTACCGAAGTGGTCATAACGGGGCGGTCTTGAAAACCGTTAGGGTGCAAGCCCACGTGGGTTCGAATCCCACCTTCTCCGCCAAGGTTCGATTTGTTATCAGATCGAACTTTTTTTATTTTTTGAAAAGCTTTTAAAAGAAAATCTTATTTTGCAGAATCATATTCCAATTTAAATTTAAAACATTAAATTTTGTTTGTTTTTATAAAAATTTCCTATCACAATAAAAATTTTTATATTTTTATTATGATATTTATAAAATCATTCAATTTTTTTAACTCCCTCATAATTTCTTAGAAATTTTTAACATTTTATTATAATTTATTCGCGATTTGTGATAAAATATTAATTGTAAATTATATGTAATGTTATAAATCTATGAAATGAAAAATTTTCAACGTCTCATAATAAAGACTTTAATATATAAAATATAATTCGAAAGCTTATAAAATTTTACTATGTATCAACGAAGGAAATGTTTTCACTATATTTTTGTATTTCATTTCATTTTAGAGGATATTCTTTGTTTTTTAATGTTTCATATATAAATAAGAAATTTATTCGTATATAATATAGTTAGAAATTCTTCTTAGATACATCTAACTATCGCTTACGAAAATATGTATTGATGAGGTGATTTCATGACTACTGAATATAGATCAAATATTCTAAAAAAATATGAAGGTATTGCTGATTTTCTAGCTACTACATTAGGTCAAAACGTTGAAATTGCTCTTCTAGATTATAACGAAGGCAAGAGCAAGATAATCTACTTGATTAATGGAGAACTTAGTGGTAGAAAACTCGGAGATGAGTATTCTGGTTTTAGCTTGAGAAAGATTTTAAAAAACGATTATAAAACTAATGACTTCGTTTCAAACTACATAGTAATGAACGAGATAAGTCACAGAGTCTTTAGAGCTTCTACATACTATATTAAGGATGAAGAAGAGCTCATCGGCATGTTAAATATCCACTACGATTTAACCAAGTTCTTAGAGTTCAGAGATTTCTATGAAAATGAACTTTTATTTGGAATTGAAGAAAGCAAATCTGAGCCAAAAGAATTTTTTACTGAGTCTATCGACTTAATAGTGGAAAACATGATTAAAAATGTATTTGTGCACTGGGACAGAAGTATTCCTACAAGCAAAATTCTAGAGCCTGCAAATCCAATTAGACAGCTCTATGAATTGGGCGTTTTCAAGTTCAAAGGCGCAATCAACAGAGTAGCAGAACTTCTAGATATATCTAATCAAACCGTATATAGATATATAAAAGAGATAGAAGAAAGCGAGAAATAATTTTTTTAACTTTGATCTTATAAAATCTAAAAGAACAATAAATAAAATTTAGAGGTGAAAAATGGGAAAAAGAATAGTACTTGCCCTTGGCGGAAATGCTTTAGGAAATTCTCCTGAAGAACAAAAAGAAGCTGTTAAAATAACTGCTGAATCAATAGTTGATCTAATAGAATCTGGTAATGAAGTTGTAATTGCACATGGAAATGGACCTCAAGTAGGTATGATTAACCTAGCAATGACAGCAGCAAGCGAATCAGAACATCATACACCAGCTATGCCATTCCCAGAATGTGGCGCAATGAGTCAAGGCTACATAGGTTACCATCTTCAAAATGCAATTGAAAATGAACTTGCAAAAAGAAATGTAAAAAAATGCGTAGTAACACTAGTAACTCAAGTATTGGTAGATAAGGATGACAAAGCTTTTGCAAATCCAACTAAGCCAATTGGATCTTTCTATACAAAAGAAGAAGCAGATAAAATCGTAGCGGAAAAAGGATACACATTTAAAGAAGATGCAGGACGTGGATACAGAAGAGTAGTAGCTTCACCAAAACCAGTAGATATAGTTGAAAAAGAATCAATAAATGCAATACTAGCAGCAAACCAAGTGGTAATCGCAGGAGGCGGCGGAGGAATCCCTGTTGTAAAGACTGAAAAAGGACTTGAAGGAGTAGCAGCAGTAATTGACAAGGACTTCACATCAGCTAAGATAGCAGAGCTAGTAGATGCAGACGTGCTAGTAATACTAACCGCAGTAGAAAAAGTAGCAATCAAATTCGGAAAACCAGATGAAAAATGGTTAGAAACAATGAATATCGAAGAAGCTAAGAAATATATAGCTGATGGAGAATTTGCACCAGGATCAATGCTTCCAAAAGTTGAAGCAGCGATGGCCTTTGTAAATTCAAAAGAGGGCAGAGAGTCACTTATAACTTCACTTGAATCAGCAAAAGACGGTCTAGCAGGCAAGACTGGTACTACAATCGTAAGATAAATATAAAAATACGTGCTTTCCTAAGAGGAGGCACTTTTTTATTTGAAAAATAATATGTTATAATTAGAATAATAATTATCTAAACAAAAGGAGAATTGCTTTGGAAAATAGTAATGAAAATAAAAATAGAAATAGAAATAAAAGTGATAAGAAAGTAGAGCCTTGGTTTGTTGGATCGGTGCTAATGAGTCTTGGGTTTATCGTGCTTGTTTGTTTTTCACTGGCAATAGAAATGGATATGAAAGGCCCGATAGCGATGTATGCACTATTTTTAGCAGGAGATAGAGGAACCAATTTCTTCGATGAAAGCCAAGGTAAGACTATTAGATATCTGAATCTACTAATGGCAATCAGCGGTGTAATTATAGCAATAGGAAACTTTGTAGAAATATTAAGAGGATGAAAATCCTCTTTTTTTATTGTGGATTTACCACAATAAATACCCCCAACTATGCTAGGGGAGCAAATAGCTTTAGCTTCAAGAAAAAACTCCAATCATGTTAAAATAGATTTGTCTATCAATCTAAAATAAATGAAAGGAGTTATTCACGTGAATAGTAACAGTTTATCACATACAAAATGGAATTGTAAATATCACATAGTATTTGCACCAAAATATAGAAGGCAACTAATATATGGGAGAATAAAAAGAGAAATAGGAAAAATTTTAAGAGACTTGCTGACGAGAAAATGGATAGAAATAATAGAAGCAGAATTATGCATCGACCACGTCCATATGCTACTTGAAATACCACAAAAATACAGTGTCTCAGAAATAATGGGATATTTGAAAGGAAAGAGCAGCCTAATGATATTTGATCGACATGCCAATTTAAAATATAAATATGGCAATAGAAATTTCTGGTGTAGAGGATATTATGTAGATACAGTAGGAAAGAATGCGAAAAAATACATAAATATAGAAAAAATCAATTAAAAGAAGATTCCATGGCAGACCAAATAAGTATTAAAGAATTTGTTTACCCGTTCACGGGTGAGAATATAAACAAAAGCAAAAGAATAAGGTGCTTTAGCACCAACTGCGAAAATTGGTGCACGAGAAAAAGAGTTCAAAGCATGAAATGCTGTCGATAAAAGCCTCTTACAGAGGCAAAACAAACCACCAGCTAAGCCGGTGGTTATGATTTTTTGTAAATGTAACTTTTTGCTTTTATAAGGATTAGCTGAATAGCACTTAGCGCTAGATAAATCATAGATTGATGGTAGTGGTCGTATTTAGATATAGATATCTTTTTTAGAGCCAGTATTGAAACTATAAAAAACACTACAAATAAAATATCTTCAAAGCTAAAAATTTTAAATTTAAATTTTAAAAATAAATATAAAATTAAAATAATAGCTATAGCAACCAAGATATATCTAGCTGCATGGGCGTTTTGAAGGACATAGGATCTGTAGACCATATGTCTCATAACTCCCATCTTTTTAAAACTAAGCCTATTTAAAAGAACAGAACTAAGTATTAAAAGAATCTCGAAAATTCTACAAGCTAATCTCTTTTTTGAAGTATTTATCATTTAGCAGCTTTGTCAGGAGTTAAATCCTTAACTGGCACAATCTTTGTACCTTCTGGATCATTGATTTCAGCCTCAAGTTCGTCGTGCATTTGCCATTCATTCCATCCACCGTCAAACATCTTAACGTCGTATCCTCTTTCATACATTAAAAGCCATGGAGTTGCAGCTCTCCAGCCAGTTCCACAGTAGAAAGCCATGTCGTTTGAAACATCAAAACCATTTTCTTTCCAAAGATTTACAACATCTCCAAAATCTTTTACAGTTTCATCGGCGTTAATATAGTTTTCCATACCAGAGTTGCCAGTACCTGATTCACCAAATACGGCTCCCTTAGGCTCTCCAGCCTTAGGAATGTAAGAATAACCAGAAGTCTTGCCTTCCCATTCTTCTCTACTTCTAACTGAAACAAGTTTAAAATCCTTATCTTCTTCTAACTTTTTAACAGTTTCTTCAAGAGATAGCACATACTCAGGATGAGCAGGAACTTTCACTCCGAAATCTTCTTTAGGAGTAGTAGCAACGCTTCCGCTTTCAACAGGGTAACCTTCCTTTTCCCAAGCAGCAAGTCTACCGTCTATAATCTTTACATCTTTAACTCCAAGGTAAAGAGCTGCATAAGCTACTCTGTCTGCAGCAATTCCAGGACCATAAAGAACAAGAGAGGTATCAGAAGTAACACCGTAGTTTAGGAAGTTCTTTTCTAACTCTTCAGCAGATCTAAGGTTCCAAATAGGACCTTCTTCAACCATATCAGTGTTGATATGAATAGCGCCAGGAATGTGTTTTGTCAAAAAGTCAGGGCTGTCTTTTTCTTCTCCCCAAGTAACTTCCGCAACGACAACATTGTCACCTTTATCGATGATATCTTTAGCTTCTTTAGCAGTTATATAAACCTTTTTTTCAGGATCAACATCCTTCATAACTCCAAGCTCAAGATCTTTCTTTTCATTAGATTCTGTCTTTTCTTCGGTCTTAGGTTCGTTTTTGTTGTCTGCGCCTTGAGAGTTTGTTGTGGTTTTATCGCCACAAGCAACTAATAATGTAAGTGCAAACATAATTACTAAAGCTGAATAAAATTTCTTAAAATTTTTCATTTACATTCTCCTTTTAAATAATAATATAATAAGAATATATATTTTTTATAAAAATTTGTCAATAGATAAGAAATTATGTATCCTTTGATTTCAAAAGAGTTCTAAGTGAAATACATCTCTATATTTAGTGGTTTGGTTATAGTAAAAAAGAATTTTTTATCAGATTTATAAGGTTTTCTTTCGCAAGAATTTCAGATATAAATTTAAAATGCGGCGATCACCAAAGGTAAATGGAAGCTGGCAGCTTCCGCTTCAAAAACAGATGCAAAAACATACAATCAATTTATTACAAATATAATAAAAGGAAATAATCATTGTTGATAAAAAGACGTCATCCAAACGACCAGCTTCCCAACTACAGTCATCCTGAGCGAGCGCAGTGAGTCGAACGGGTCTAACCTCTATTGAGCAAGCCCTCCCAAATGAAATCAATAATAATTATCACGCTCTACGTAGAGCATTTAAATTAAATCAATCATCCGTACATAACCACACCAAGGTTATACCCATTCGACTACGACGGCATCGCTTTGCTCCACCGTCTCCGCTCAGGGTGACTGTCTTCATTAACTTTCTTCCTATATAATAGAGATCCTTCGAAGCCCTAGCAGAAATCTTTGATTTCGCAGCACCTTGTGTAAAAATTTCCAAAGAAGCCGAGCATGGCGAAGGGTGATTTGCAGAACTCGACTGCCTATCAGGGTGACCATGTGTAGGAGTAGACTCGTACAAGTTCGACTAATCAACTAACTTTATCCGTGCAGAGCCTATCGGCATGGAAGCAGGTTGCTTCCGCTACAAAAACATATGCAAAAACATACAATCAATTTATTACAAATATAATAAAAGGAAATAATCATCGTTGATAAAAAGACGTCATCCAAACGAACAACCCTCCCAACTACAGTCACCCTGAGCGAGCGCAGCGAGTCGAATAGGTCTAACCTCTGAAGAGCAATCCCCCCAAATAAAATCAATAACAATTATCACGCTTCACGTTCCACACCTAACTTGGCGAACGAAGTAAGTCTTAGTAGGTGTGCCGGAACTGTTTTAGCCCAAGAAACGTAGCCGATTGGTAGAAACAGTCTGCTAAAGCACTTAAAATAAACTCATGCTATACGTAGAGCATTTAGATTAATAATCTAAACATGACCACACCAAAAGAGAAATCCTTCGACTTCGACGGCGTTGCCGTCTTCGCTCAGGATGACTAGTTGGCTAGATTGTCGCTCGATGAGTGTTAATAAGTTGAGAGTTTTAAAGAATTTACGCCTCTCGGCTATGGAAGCAAAATGCTTCCGCTACAAAAATAAATAGTCATCCGTACTTGATCCCACCAAGGTTATACCCATTCGACTACAACGGCATCGCTTTGCTCTACAGTCTCCGCTCAGGATGACCATCTTCATTAACTTTCTTCCTATATAATAGAGATCCTTCGACTCGGAATAAATTCCTCGCTCAGAATGACGTGGTGGGTGCAAAAAAACAAAAATATTTTAGCACTCACCCTTGACAACTGCTAAAAATTTAGTTATACTATATATAGTCTTTAGCACTCGAAGAGTTTAAGTGCTAACAAAGAGGGTGACTATGGATACTAGAAAGATTGAAATTTTAAATGCAATAATTAAATCATACATTGATTCAGCGGTTCCCGTTGGCTCTAAGACTCTTTCTAAATGTTACGAGTGGGGCATTAGTTCCGCTACGATTAGAAATGAGATGTCAGATCTTGAGGACTTAGGTTTTCTAAACAAACCTCATTCAAGTGCTGGTAGAATTCCTTCCAACAAGGCTTATAGATTCTACGTTGATGAGATTTTAAACGCTCTCAAGGTGGATCTATTTGATAAAAACATTAGAAATGCTCTTATGGATGCTGATACTGGGACCGAAGCTTTTTACAGAAGTATTGTAAGGAGTATGTCTAAATCTACTGGACTTTTTACTTTTCTCATAAGTCCAAAGAAAAATTGCACTCTTATTAAGTATATTGAGCTTTTGAAGCTGGACGAAAACATCTTGCTCTTGCTCCTTATTGGTGACAATGGTCAGGTTGAGAGAAAGGTAATAAGTTACAAGGGTGACATAGACGAGGATACGATCTTAAAGATAAAAAATATCCTAAATAAGAAGCTTACTCTTGTTGAGTTTGATGAAATCTCTGAGATTGAAGTTGAGATTTCTGGTGATTTAACTAGACATAGACAGCTTATCTTAGATATTGTAAAAGAAGCTAGTGAGTTCAATAGAAATATTAAGTCTGTTGATATTTATTATGATGGACTTTCTAATATTTTGAGTATTTTAGAGTTCCAAGACATGGATAAAGCGGTGAACTTCGTATCGAAGCTTGAGGATGAGACTCTTTTCAAAGATATTATGAAGATTGATCTCTTAAATGACATCGATATTTCCATTGGCGATGAAAATGAAGATAGCTCTCTTGCTGATTTTGCAGTGATAAGGGCATTTGTAAAAGGATATTCAAAGGATATTGTACTAGGTGTTTTGGGTCCTGTCAGAATGGATTACCAAAACGCTCTTGAAAATACTTTGATTTATAGAAATGTTTTAAAAAATATCATGATGAGGTGAAAAATTGTATAAGAATGAAGATATAGATAATCTTGAACAGTGGCAAGACTTAAATGAAGATTATGATGAACTAAAAAAAGATAATAAAGATGATCTAGATTCTAAAAATTCAGAAAATTCAGAAAGTTCGGAACCAGAGATCTTGGAGCCAGAGATTTTGGAACCTGAAAGGGCTTCAGACTACGTCGAGCCAGAAGATCAAGATGAAGAACTTGAAAAGATGAAGGATCAGTTTATTCGTCTTCAAGCGGACTTCCAAAATTACAAGAGACGCGCTGAAAAGGACAGGATAAACTACATGAACATGGGCCTTGAAAAGTTGGCACTGGAACTTTTGCCAGTGATTGACAACTTTGAAAGAGCCATTGATTCCGCTGAAAACCACGATCCTTTCTACGACGGAATAGTGCTCATAGAAAGAAGCTTGGTTGAAGTGTTAAATAAATTTGAAATTAAAGAAATTGACTGTTTAAATAAACCTTTTGATCCAAACTTTGAGCACGCTGTGCTTCTAAGTGAGGAAGAAGGTGTTGAGTCAGGACTTGTTACCGAAGTTCTGCAAAAAGGATATACCATTGATGGCAAAGTTTTGAGACCTGCAATGGTAAAAGTTTCTAAATAATAGGAGGAATATGAAATGAGTAAAATTATAGGAATTGACTTAGGTACAACTAATAGTGCAGTATCAGTAATGGAAGGTGGGGACGCAATAATCATCCCTAATATCGAAGGTAACAGAACTACACCTTCAGTAGTAGCATTTACAAAAGACGGAGAAAGATTAGTAGGAGAAACTGCTAAGCGTCAAGCTATTACAAACCCAGAAAGAACTATCCAATCAATTAAGAGAGAAATGGGCCACGATTACACAGTAGATATCGATGGCAAGAAGTACACACCACAAGAAATCTCTGCAATGATTCTTCAAAAGTTAAAATCAGACGCAGAAAGCTACCTTGGTGAAACTATCACCGACGCAGTAATCACAGTGCCTGCATACTTCACAGACGCACAAAGACAAGCAACTAAAGACGCAGGAAAAATCGCTGGACTTAACGTAAAGAGAATCGTTAACGAACCAACAGCAGCAGCACTTGCATACGGCGAAGACAAATCAAAAGGATCAGAAACTGTAATGGTTTACGACCTTGGTGGTGGTACATTCGACGTATCTATCCTAGAACTATCAGACGGAGTGTTCGAAGTACACGCAACACGTGGTAACAACAGACTAGGTGGAGATGACTTTGACCAAAGAGTAATCGACTATATAGCAGAAGAATTCAAGAAGGAACATGGTGTTGACCTAAAGGCTGACAAGATGAGTCTACAAAGACTAAAAGAAGCAGCAGAAAAAGCAAAGAAGGAACTATCTTCAACCATGAGCACAAACATCAACCTTCCATTCATAACAGCTAACCAATCAGGACCACTACACCTTAACATGGATCTAACACGTGCAAAGTTCGAAGAACTTATAAGCGACTTAGTTAAGAAGACAGAAGGACCAGTCCTAGATGCAATGAAGGACGCAGGTCTAACAAAAGATCAAATAGATAAAGTACTTTTAGTAGGAGGATCTACAAGAGTGCCAGCAGTACAAGAATGTATCAAACGTCTAGTTGGCAAAGAACCACAAAAGGACATCAACCCAGACGAATGTGTATCCCTAGGAGCAGCAATCCAAGGTGGAGTGCTTTCAGGAGATGTAAAAGACTTACTACTACTTGACGTAACACCACTATCACTAGGAATCGAAACTATGGGTAATATCACAACTAGATTGATTGAAAGAAATACAACAATCCCAACTAAGAAGTCACAAATATTTACAACAGCAGCAGATAACCAAACATCAGTAGATATTCACGTACTTCAAGGTGAAAGACAGATGGCACAAGACAATATCACACTAGGAAGATTCCAACTAGATGGAATTGCACCAGCAAGACGTGGAGTGCCACAAATTGAAGTAACCTTTGACATCGACGCAAACGGCATCGTAAACGTAACAGCAAAAGATCTTGGAACAGGCAAAGAACAACACATCACAATCACATCTTCAACCAACATGACTGACGAAGAAATCGACAAGAAGGTAAAAGAAGCTGAAATGTATGCACAAGAAGACTCAAAGAAGAAAGATCTAATCGAAGCAAAGAACAACGCCGACTCAATGATCTATCAATCAGAACAAACACTAAAAGACGTAGAAGGTAAGATCAGCGCAGACGACAAGGCAAGCATCGAAAAAGCAGTAGAAGAACTAAAAGCAGTAAAAGATGGAGAAGATCTAGAAGAAATCAAAGCAAAGACAGAAAACTTAACTCAAGCATTCTACAAGATTTCAGAAGAACTATACAAAGCCCAAGCACAAGCACAACAAGGAGCAGAAGGCGAAGCACAACATGACGAAGACGTGGTAGACGCAGACTACGAAGTAGTAGACGACGAAGAAGATAAATAAATAAAATAATAAATAGAGGGAGGGAAACCTCCCTTTCTATATGTATATATATAAGTACTAATAAAAAGAAAACTGTGGAAAAAAACCGATAAATGTTGTAGAATAGACTTTTGAAAGGTTGTGAAAAGTTGAGGGACTTTTATAAAATACTAGAAGTAACAAGGGAAAGCACCCAAACAGAAATCAAATCTCAATATAGAAAATTAGCAAAAAAATATCATCCCGACCTAAATCCAGGAGACGAAGAAGCAGCAGAACACTTCAAAGAAGTAAACATCGCCTACGAAGTCCTCTCAGATGAAAAGAAGAGACAGATGTATGACACCTATGGCGAAGACGGCATAAATGGCAACGCCGGAGGATACGGCAGCGGATTTGGCGACATATTCGGAGACCTATTTGACATATTTGGACAAGGCTTCGGAGGATTTGGCGGATATTCAGAAGAAGAATATAAAAATAGACCGATAAAAGGCAACGACGTAAGAGTAGATCTAACCATTGACTTCAAAGAATCCATCTTCGGCACGAAAAAAGATATAAACGTAAAGAGAACAGAAACATGCAAAACCTGCCATGGCGAAGGAACAGCACCAGGAACCCATAAACACACATGTGATAAATGTAACGGCTCAGGCAAGATCAGGACCACCACATCATCACCATTTGGAAGATTTACCCAAGTAAGCGCCTGCGACAAATGTAAAGGCACAGGAGAAATAATAGACACCCCATGCACAGAATGTAAAGGCCACGGCACAAGAGTCGTAAACAAAAAGATCACCATCGACGTACCAAAGGGAATCGATGACAAGATGATCTTGACCCTAAGAGAAGAAGGAGATGCAGGAATAAACGGAGGCCCAGCAGGAGATCTCTACGTATATATAAGAGTAAAAGAAGACCAAATCTTCAAGAGAATGGAAAACGATCTGTACCTAGAACTACCAATCACCTACACAGATGCAGTACTAGGAGGAAGCATCAAAGTACCAACACTAACAAAACTCGTAGACTACGACATCCCATCAGGCACCACATCAGGCGCAACATTTAGGATAAAAGGCGAAGGAGTGCCATACCTAAGAAGAGAAGGCAAAGGCGACTTGGTGTTTAAAGTAGACATCCACGTACCAAAGAAAATCAGCGACGAAGAAAGAGAAATCTTAGAAGAACTAAGGAAAAAAGAAGGCAAAGAAATAAAGAAAGAAAGAGAAACCTTCTTTGACAAAGTAAAAAAGTTTTTTGAATAGAATAAGGATATAATTTCGAATAGATGGGAAACCATCTATTTTTTTGTTTTTTGGTGGGTAAATAGGTGGTCGTCACCCTTAGAAACATCAAAAGAGAACACCCTCCCAACTACAGTCACCCTGAGCGAAAGAGCCGAAGGCTATAGTATCCCTCCCAACTACAGTCACCCTGAGCGAGCGTAGCGAGTCGAACGGGTCTAACCTCTGAAGAGAAATTTTAGCAAATAAAATAATTTCCAAAATTATAATAAATTTATACAAATATCTTTTACATAACCAAACCCTATACTTTTTTCTTCAACTTTTCTTTTACGAGGGAGAGGGAGGGAATTAACGTCTCTCGAAAAAACCTACGGTTTTCTCTTCGAGACTCGCAGTTTCCTCACTTCTCCCTCGAGCTCCCTCTTCCCACCTCGCATTGGGCTTTTTGTTGAAGTGATTTTTTATTCGGCTAAAATTTTCCAAACTCGCTACGCTCAAACAGTGGAAAATTTCTTAACGCCGAAAGCAAAAATCACTGCAGTGGCTTAAGTTCTATCGATACAAGGGTCACAATTAAGGATTCCATGAGATAGGTCGCAGGAATGATTTGCATCTGAAATTAATACAGTCTTAATGAATATTTTATTTTAGTAGCGGAAGCTATCAGCTTCCATAAACCGTGATACTAAACTCTCTCAACTTAGCCGTAAGGCGTACGATCACAAAATTTCTTATTCATCCCCGTAGCGGAACCTTCCAGGTTCCACAGCCGAAGGCTACAAAGTCCTCCCAACTACAGTCACCCTGAGCGAGCGAAGCGAGTCGAACGGGTCTAACCTCCGAGGAGCAATCCTCACAAATGAAATCATCTGTACTTGACCTCACCAGGGGAGAGATCCTTCGACTTCAAAGGCAAAGCCTTTTCCGCTCAGGATGACTGGTGGTAGGGTGTTGACTTCACCAGGGTTATACCCATTCGACTACGACGACATCGCTACGCTCCACCGTCTCCGCTCAGGGTGACCGTCTTCCTTAGGGAATTATTTAAAAGTAGTGTTTATAGGTGGTCGTCACCCTGAGAGGCAGTCGAGTTCAGCAAATCAGACTGCACTTCGTTCGTTTTCTTTGGAACTCTTTGCACGAGACCTGCAACGAAATCAAAGATTTCGGCTATGGCTTCGAACGGGTCTAACCTCTGCAGAGCAATCCTTCAAAATGAAATCATCAATACATAACCTCTGATGAACTAGTCCTCCCAACTTAACATTATCGATGTTATTTCCATGTAACAATATATCACCAATATTACAAACCACCACCACACTGTAATATAAATGTAATTTTACTTTCGCCATCATTAGTGTATAATAATAAGTACAAAGAGGAACAATGACAACTGAATAGCCAAACAGATTGTCACCTCTTATGCAATGTAGAAAGACATTGCGACAGAAGCTTAAAGCTTTTGTAGATTCTACAAAAATCTTAAGGAGGTCGAAAGACAATATGAACAAAAAATTTCTTTCACTAGTACTAGCATTAGTAATGGTACTAGGAACACTAACACCTGTCTTCGCAGAAGAAGCTCCAAAAGATAAGATCGAAAAAGCAGCTAAGACTGCACCATCAGCAAAAGTACAATGGCTAGTTGATGAAAAGATCGTATCAGGAAGAAAGCTTTTCAAAGACGGTGACGAAAAGACAGAAATATCTCTTGACAAAAATCTTCAAAGAGATGAAGTAACAAGACTTCTAGTATTAGGAAAAGGACTAGAAAACCTAGCAAACCTAGTACAAGGAACAATGAGACCATACGTAGACGTTGACAATGCAAATTGGGCAAACGGCGTAATCACAGTTGGATCATACCACTTAAAGAACAAACAAGGCGTACCAATGCTAGCTGGATACCCAGGAAACAAATTCCTTCCAACTAGAAACGTAACATTCGCTGAACTTGCTAAAATGCTAGTAACTCTAGTAGATGATTCAATCACACCAAAAATGGTTGAAAACTTCCAATGGCCATCTGACTGGATGGTAAGAGCAGCTAGACTAGGCATCCTTGCAGGAGTTGAAGTTAAAGACTCAAGCGCTTTCGTAACTAGACAAGCAGCTTTTGAAATGCTTTACAACGCAATGTACCTATATGACACTAGACACAACGTAGACTACGGAACTAAGATGGGTGTTGTATCAGGATACGCAAATGGCGAACTAAAGATTAACCAAGGCGAAAAAGCATTCACAGTTAAACTTAACGCATCAACACTTTATGTAAACAACAGTGGATACGTTGGAAACAACGCTCTTCAAATGTGGAACGGAAACCAAGGACTTTGGATTGGTTCTCTAGTAAGAGTAATCACTGACGCAGAAGGAAACGCAACTCACATCGTAGAACTTGGTAACCCATCAGTAGGAGCTATCGAAGGAAGATGGTTCGGAGTAGCTGATAAAACAGTTCAAGGATATGCTGATTTTAAAGATGCCGACGGAAAATCTACAAGTAAATTAACTGTATATAATGGAACTTGGCTAGATACAGCAAAACTTCAAAAGTTCTTAGGATTAAGTGACCAAATGAAGAAAAATCAAGCTTTCCAAGACATTAATGGAAAACCATCAATGACAGTTAATCTAACTTCTAGCACTAGATATTTTGTAGCTGATGCTAACAGAAATTATCTAACAGAAGTTGACAATGCAACTGCTAGAAACCTAGTTAACAAAGCATTCTACGGAAACGAAATAGGAGCATTTGCTAACGTATATGTAGGATATGATGAACTAGCTAAAGGTATAACTGGAAGAGAAACTAACGAAGCAAGAGTCGTTGTATTTAATGTAGTTGACAAAACTATGAAAGATGAAGCTCTAGTAAGAGTAACTAACCCATCTAACGGAATGTACAACCTATACGCTGAAAACACTAAAGGCGAAGTAGCTGAATACAGCCTAAGAAAATATGCTGGATCTATGCCAGGATTCGAAAGACCAAACGGACTAGACAGCACTAACAAAGCTGGATACAGAGGACAATTCGAAAAATTCAACGTACTTTCTCTAGATCTTAACAAAGAAACTAAAGAAATCTACAGAAGCGGATTAGTAATCGACTACGCAACAGCTCCATCATTCAAGGTTGTTGAAACTAGATACGATCATGGTAAACTTTCTCTAATTACTCTAGAAGGTAAAAACGGAGTTAGAATCCCTGACGTAAGAGTTGACCTTGAAAAAGTAGATATCTTCACTGAAGGACAATGGAATGAAAGAGACCTAGTTGGAAAATATATCCAAATCACTTCTGAAAATCTTGGAAAAGAAAAAGATGTTGACGGATACTTCATCAAAGATTTCGTAATCAACGATGTAATCTCTGTACTAGATCATCCACAAAACCTAGCAATGATTAACGCTAAGTACGGACAAAACGAACTTAACGTAAAAGTAGAAATCAATGCTAAAGCTGAAGAATATGCAGACGGCAGATGGAGAGTAGCTGTTGAAAATGTTAAATTCTTAGCAGAAGGCGATAACCACGCACAAATGAACGTACCTGGAACATTCATGTACTACTATGTATCTAAAGAAGATGCAAAAATGCTTAACGATACATTAGACGCTAGAACTGATAAGACTAAACCAGTAACATTCAAAGCAAGCGTAATCAAACTTAACCTAGTTGGTTCTGAATATCAATTAGACCTTAAAGAAGAAGTTAAATAAGATTAACATTCTAAAATAAAAAATCGAGGGAAACCTCGATTTTTTTATGCTCTTTTTTATATTTTTCTCGAGCATGATTATGTCTTCAAGGACAAGCAGTAGAACCTTTATAATGAATATTAATATTTCTATATCCATAGTGCCTCCTTTTTAATTTATTAAGGAAAGATGGTTTTCCTTTCCCTTGTAAACCGAAAAAGGCACGAAAAAACTCCTACCTGTTATGGTAGGAGTTTTTTTAATTAAATTTAAATTCTTTTTAAAATCTTTGGCACTTTTTGTCTCTTTTTGCTATTTGTATTTAGAAGCAGGAAATGATGCTTCTACTTTATAGTAAAGGAGGTGAACTTTTGAGCTCAAAGCACCGTGTGAGTCTTCCTATCGAAAGGAGGCTCATCAGAGGGAATTTTCGTTCTAGGTACAACACTCCCATTCGCTACATCGTCATCCACGATACTGGCAACCACAGGAGAGGGGCCGATGCTCTTGCTCATTTTCGTTATTTCAACGGTGGTTACCGTGGGGCTTCTGCCCATTATTTCGTTGATGAGAGATGGATCGTGCAGATTGTGGACGACAGGAATGCTGCTTGGCACTGCGGCGATGGTAGGGGTAGGTTCGGTATTACCAATTCCAATTCTATTGGTATCGAGCTGTGTATCAACGATGGAAATGACATGGAGGCGACTTATGCTCTTGCGACCCAGCTTATTATTTACCTGATGGGCAGGTACAATATTCCGCTTTCTAGGGTGGTTAGGCATTACGACGCTTCTCGTAAGATTTGCCCACGACATATGAGTTATAATCGTTGGCATAAGTGGTTTTGTTTCAAAGAAAATTTAAGGAGGATTTATGAAGAAACTAAGATTAGACAGAAAGACTAATGTTGATGGTAAGGTCAAGGTGAGAACTAAGTACTTGCCTGTTTTAAACGACGACGTGACTGATGATAATATAAGAGGTTTAAAGGATACTCTTACTTTTATCGTTGAAGAGAAGTCTTTGGTTAAGATTGAAGAGACTGTTTATTAAGGAGGTTTAGATGAGAACTGTTAGATTTAGATTTAAAGACGCTATGAATAAGAGCTTCACTATTTCGCTTGATGAACCTAAGGATAATTTAACTTATGGTGATATTTCAACTTTTACGGGCTATGTGACTCAAAACGATATTTTCAGACCTTTTGGAAACAAGGTTACTGAATTTTTAGGCGCTGAACTTGTAACTGTTACTAGAACTAGTATTGAATAATGGAAGATCTTTTACAAATTATTTCAAATATTGGTTTCCCGATGGCGATTTCAGTGTATCTTCTTGTTAGACTTGAAGGCAAGCTAGATGCTCTGACCCACGCGTTGCAAGATTTGACGGAAAATATTAAACATGGTATTAAGTGAGAATAACTTGGTGTTGTGCCGGGTTATTCTTTTTTTGTTTGTTGGGGATAATGGTCATCAATACCTAACCCCACCAGGGTTATACCCATTCGACTACGGGTGTCGGTAAACCTCCACCCTCCGCTCAGGGTGACCGTCTTCCTTTAGTTCTTTCCTTTATATAATGTCAGTAGGTGGTCGTCTTCTTTTGGGTACTTTTATATAGAATACCCTCCCAACTGCCGTCACCCTGAGCGAGTGCAGCGAGTCGAACGGGTATAAACTGTATTTAACCAAGTATATGCAAATGAAATCATCCATACTTGCCCCCACCAGGGTTATACCCATTCGACTCCGACGGTTTCGCTTTGCTTCACCGTCTCCGCTCAGGGTGACCGCGTTCCTTTAGTTTTTTCCTTTATATAATGTCAGTAGGTGGTCGTCTTCTTTTGGGTACTTTTATATAGAATACCCTCCCAACTGCCGTCACCCTGAGCGAGCGTAGCGAGTCGAACGGGTATAACCTCCGTAGGTTAAGTCCCTGCAACTATAATTTCTCAAAATTTTTAATCCTATCCCACAGATCAATCCATTCTGGATTGTCCTTTCCAATAAGAGTATTTTTCTTTTTTCTTGTCCATTTCTTCAATTGTTTCTCTCTTGCAATAGCATCATAAGCAGTACTATAAACTTCAAAGTATACGAGTTTATGAGTGTGAAATTTTTTAGAAAAACCATCCACTAATTCGTTTCTATGTTCGTAGACTCTTCTAACTAAATCATTTGTAATTCCGATATATACAATTGTATTGCTAATGTTACTCATAATGTAAATATAATAATTCATTTGTTTTTCCTTTTTTATTTTATTATACCAGAATAGAATAATAAGATTTTTTAATCATCTATGTTGGACCCCACAAGGGTTATACCCATTCGACTACGGGTGTCGGTAAACCTCCACCCTTCGCTCAGGGTGACCGTCTTCCTTTAGCTTCCACTACAAAATAAAAAGTTAAATTTTAAAACCTTGAATTGTCAAGTCAAGTGCAACTCAGTTGAATGATATACTTCATAAGGAGTTTTCCAATTTAAGCATTTGCGAGGTCTCAAATTAATTTCTT
>QWCE01017541.1_pt1 | contig 18006 bp, 20 predicted proteins | sample 1972531 | NCBI WGS metagenome assembly QWCE01 (sample SAMN09866716, study PRJNA288562) | Human gut metagenome isolate term4_stool, whole genome shotgun sequencing... | reverse complement strand
CGCTTCTCATACACTTCATTATGTCCGTTCTTGATGTCTGCCAACAGGTCGGGCATATGTTTTTGTGCGAAGTCAAGCAAGAGGGATGCAATGGCATTGCTGCCGTATGCGTTCTTGAAATTAGCAATTAGAAAATCCCTGCGGATAATCGCTTTCTGCTTGCTCGTGAGGTTGGCGATGATGTTTATCTTTTCTTCATCCGTAAGGTGGCAATAAGGCTTTTTTTCTCCGATACCTACTGCTTCAAAATGCTCCTTGCGGAGGGATGATAACAAGAAGAAATAAATCATCTTATCCTCGTCTTGCCCAAACTTGCACTCGGACATATCAACTTCCAAAATCTGTTTTTTGGTGTCCTCTACAGTCTTTTCAAGAACAATTTCCTTGTTACGCTTGTCTTGTTTCTCCAATTTCTCCATTGGAGAAAGTGTCTGCTCTTGATTTGTACTATTAGAGGCATAGGTAACTTTGGTCATATAACAAAGTACAATATCCTTGCTCTCAACACGGAAATAGAGGGTAATTTCACCTGCTTCACATCGGGTACGGATTTCCTCGCATTTCTCCGTGTAATCGTTCAACTCCTGCTCGTACTCGCTCTGTGCCTGTCCGTATTCTTCGGCAGTATCGTAATCCTCTTTTAAGGGTGCTTCGGGCTGTTCGGGATATGCTTTCGCATAACAATTAAGACGTTCCACTTCGTACCCCATAGCAGTAAGGCGTTCTACTACGATTTCATTGTAGTTAGTATTTTCACGACAGAGAGGAACATCGGGACGTTCTTCCATAAGGCGCACGGCTTTCTCTGTGAGGTATGCCGCATTCATTTCAGCAAGGCAAGTACGATTGGCGCAATTTCCACAACCACCTTCGCAGAACAGCACCATATTATTTGTATTGTGGGGACAGGACAGACAGAGGGTCTTGTCAAATGCGTACCGCTCCAAATCGGTGGTATATTGCCGTTCGATGTTCCGTGCGACTTCGGTAGCTTTCATCCCTCGCCAACTATGATGCAGTGCATCTTCTTTGAGGTGTTTGTCGTACACATCTTTCTGAACATCTTCACCGTAACGGCAGATTTCGCTCGCTACGCTGATTGTGATTTCGTCCTGCTCCAAAAGCTGTGCGATTTCGGGTATTAGGGAAACGAATTTAAGGCGTGTACGGATATAGTTCTCATTCTTGCCGAACTGCACTGCCAAAGACTGCACATCATGGCGACCACTATCTATGAGCTTTTGGTAGGCATTGGCTTCCTCAATCGGGGTGACATCCTTACGTTGGAGGTTTTCAGTGACAGCCATTTCTTCGGCTACCTCGTCTGAAATTTCCATAACGATAGCTGGAATTTCTTCCAATTCCGCCATTAGGGAGGCTCGGTATCGACGTTCTCCAAAAACAATCTCAAAGCGGTTGTCTTCTATCGGGCGTACTCCAATTGGCTGTAACACACCCTGCTGACGAATACTTTCGGAAAGCTCCACAAGACTCGTTTCGTCAAAATTCTTGCGTGGGTTGTAATTGCTCGGTTGCACATTTGCATTACTCTTTCGCAGAAAGGAAGAATTTTATAGGAAATGCACTTCAAAGCGACGGAATCAAGCGCGGCAGTCCACCTTTGCGTCTGGAAAACCAACCGGCGATGGCAGGAATGGACCGGATGAGTGGCATTAAAAGAATATAGAAAAGGAAGAATACGCCGAAAGGCGGATAGTAAAACCGATGGGACTATAAAGGGATGATAAATGATACAACGGGACAAGCGGAAGGGCGTAAGACCAGACGGTGTAAAACAGGAATGGAGCTTACCAGACAAAAATCCTTTGAGCCATTTTACTAAATAAATCTGTATCAATTGCCTGTTTTACCGGAAATTTGCATTACTTTTGCAGTAGCGAAACAGCCGTTTCGGAAACAGCCGTTTCGGAAATGGCAATAAAAAAGGATAAGAATATGAGATTTTTTGACAGGACAGAAGAAATAGCCTCTCTTCGCAAGATTCGCGAAATGGCCCAAGACAATGCTCAGTTTACAGTGGTAACGGGACGTCGCCGTATCGGTAAGACATCACTCGTATGGAAGGCATACGAGGACGAACCGATTCTCTATTTCTTTGTTGCCCGGAAAGCCGAGGGCGATTTGTGTGAGGACTACCGGCTTGAGATAGAGCACAAGCTGGGTGTCCCAACCATGGGACGGGCCGAGCACTTCACCGATGTGTTCGAGTTCCTGATGAAACTTTCGGCAGAACGTCCCATCACGCTCTTTATCGACGAGTTCCAGGAGTTTTTCCGTGTGAACAAATCGGTGTTCAGCGATATGCAGCGCATCTGGGACCTATACAGCCCGAAGTCCCACATCAATCTGATTGTCTGTGGTTCGATTTATTCTATGATGACAAAGATATTCAAGGATAAGAAAGAGCCGTTGTATAACCGGCAATCACGCTTTATGACTGTGCGTCCGTTTACTCCGACTGTTCTGAAAGATATTCTTTCGGAATACAATCCCGGCTACACGGCGGAAGATCTGCTGGCCTTGTACGCTTTCACGGGCGGCGTGGCGAAGTACGTGCAACTGCTGGTGGATGCAGAAGCAACAACTAAAACGGCTATGCTCGACCAGATAATAAAGGCCGACTCCATATTTCTGGGGGAGGGCAAAGCGATTCTTATCGAAGAGTTCGGCAAGGATTACGGAATCTATTTTTCCATACTGTCGGCCATTGCACGAGGAAAAACATCCCGTTCGGAAATCGAGAACGTGGTAGGCAAGGAAATCGGCGGCTATCTTACCAAGCTGGAGAAAGAATACGAAATCATATCGAAGAAACAACCGTTGTTCGAGAAGAGTTCCGCCAAGAATGTCCGGTATATCATTGAGGACAATTTCTTCACGTTCTGGTTCCGCTTTATCTACAAGTACAGCTATATGCTGGAGATAGAGAACTATGGGAGTGTGAAGATGATTATAGGCCGGGATTATGAAACTTTCAGCGGTCTGATGCTTGAACGTTACTTCAAGCGTGTGTTGATAGAACAGCAAGCCTATACGCGCATCGGTGGCTGGTGTTTTCGAAGTCAAACGCAAGGCCGAAAATATCGACATGGAAAAACTGGAAGCGAAAGCAGCCGCTTTCATGCGTGCAACGGGAGAGTTCAAAGGTTATTTCCTGTCATACAAAGGACTGTCAATGACTGATATGTAGCAACACATAATAACATACTAACAAAGGCCACAGACTTAAAAGAACGGGAAGCGAGGAACATACCTCACTTCTCGTTTTTTTCCAAATACTCCTTCATCGCCTCATTTACAATATCTCTCAATGACATATTCTTCTCAATAGCAAGGAATTTCATACGCGTATGAACACTCTTGTCAATAACAAAATTGCAATGTACAGCAGGCTCTTTTTCTGTCTTAACCGATGTAGTTTCCTTCTTTTGCGGAGATTTCTTCGTGGATGACAGCAATCCGTTCAGTCCGCTTTTCATGCTGTCTTTCAATAAATCACTCTTGCCCATATTGCCTTATTTTAATTTCAAAACCTCTTGTGCCAAAGCCATATAATCTTTGGCTCCGTTGCAGTTTTTATTGTATTCAAAGACATTCTTTCCCTTTATAGGAGCTTCGGCCAGTGCCACATTGTCCCGCACAATCGTTTTGAACACTTTGTCACAGAAAGAGTCATTGATAATTTCAGCTACACTCTTGTTGAGTGTCTTGCGCTTGTCGAACTGGGTAATAACAATGCCGCCAATACTCAGGTTCGGGTTCAGGCGTTCCTTAACAATCTCAATCACGCTTGTAATCTTCGCCATTCCGCGCATAGCGAGGAATTGTGCCTGTACCGGAATAATCAGAAAGTCCGCGGTGGTAAGGGCGTTGAGTGTCAGCAAACCCAGTGAGGGCGGACAATCAATCAGGATGTAGTCAAACTTCCGACTGTCAAGCAACTTTGCAATCAAGCCTTTCAGTATTAACTCACGTCCCGGCTCGTTTATCAGTTCGGATTCTGCTGCCGACAGGTCGAGACAGGACGGCACAACAGCAAGTCCGTTTTCCAATTCGATAACCGGCAAGGGATATTCACCTCTCATTGCCCCATACACCGTCTGCTCCTCCTCAATAGAGAGACCACACGATTCTGTGAGATTTGCCTGACCGTCCATGTCGATAGCCAGTACACGCTTTTTCTTCTGCCGCAAAGCAGCGGCAAGGTTGATGGTGGTAGTCGTCTTGCCAACCCCACCCTTGTGATTCAAAACAGCTATAATTTTTGCCATAACTTGATGTCTTTATATGCAATACAAAGATAATACTATTTTTAGTAAATACTATAATTAGTATATACTATTTTACTAAAAAGAGTATTTTAGTATTATAGCATTTACTACTATACTAAAATACTAACAAACTAAATGTAGTAAATACTACTTTCATTAATAGGTGATTCACTAATTTCCTACTTTACTATAATTAGTAAATACTACATTTAGTATATGTTGTTTATCAACACTATATGCGCATCATCAGAACGGCAAGTCTTCCTTGTTTTCTTGTGGCATAGCTACCGGTGGTACAGGTACATCGCTTGTGGCATCCGTCGGACTACCTGCTTCTGAAGTTGTTTCCTCCCGCTTTCCGGTATTGATGAACTCCAATGTGTCTGCCGTAATGGATAGTTGAATCTGGCAGTTTAATGAACCGTGTGTTCCAGTAATAACCTGGCAATCCTTGCCAATGCGACCAATTGTGTGAACGTATAACATAATAAATTCTTTTTGTGGCAGGTGGTTAGTCCTACCGTTACCTTAGTTTATAATATTTTTTATTTTCCCTCTATTCGGCCTGTTTGCGACCTTCGGGATGATTTTTTCTGCATCCAAAGGTGGCAGGAACAATCTGGCAAGGCTGAAGAGGAAAAATACGCTCACCAGCGGAGAGGAAGATTTTTGCACTTCACTCGCGGCAGAATGCCGGCATTGACACGACTGGGACTGGCGATTACCTTTGCGGAAAAATTCAATCCACGGCAGGTTGCACGGCAGCAGAAAGCGATAAATGGAAGTATATAAAAAAGGAATAGAAAAACGCTAAAGCAGGGAATAATAAAAAAGGAGAACGGACAGCCGGACTAAGATACAAAGACTACCTTGAAACTGTGAATAGTGATATACTTATATCATTATCCGCAATTTCAAGTCTGTTCGTGTTTGTCCTTTGAAAAAACAACTTGACGCACTTTATGTAACACGCTACACAAAGCGTGTCAGATTTTTCTTGTAGCAGGCTGTCAGTCCTTATATAAAGGGATATATAGAAAAAATCATAAAAGAACCTACAACAGCTAACGTCAAATATCCCTTGTTCCAATGATCTGATTAAACTATTAAGTCCATAATCACTTATATGTACTTTTAGACTCTTTTGAAAGCTCTCGTGAATTTCTATGGTTATTTTGAAAGCAGTATTCTCAAGTCATTTTTACTGATACCCATGTATTTGCATATTTTAAACTCACTTATACCGTCAGATAACATTTCTTGAGCTGCTTTTCTGTTCCTTTCATACGCTTCCAGTTTGTCAAAAATGACATCTGTCAGAAAGTCTATCCATTCAAAAAAGACCTTTTCCCCTATAAAGGGTCTTGAATGTTTCCGCAAAAAACTTTTTAGGTCCCAATATGTTCAGGCTGGAAACGTCAATAGCATCATTGATCCAGAAATCATACTGCTTAGCAAGCCTGTCGTAAAGGTTTTCCATTGAGCCGTATCTTCTATAAAACACATTGGCTTCTATGTTTGCAGTTTTCATCAATGCACTCAAATTGACATTGCCAAAACCATATTCAGCTACAAGCTTTTCAAGTTCGGATATTACATCCTTGTCTATTTGTTCATTTGTCCTCCTATTTCGAGCTTTCTTTTCTTTCTGTTTCACTATTATATAGTATGTTATAAAAATAAATCTGCAAAAATCAGTAAAAGGCAATATTTTTATTTTAGCTTTCGATAAACTTCTTCTTTTCTGAATTGACGATAATACCCCAAGGTAGGCTGTATGTATTTATACAGCTATTCCATTCTCTTTTAATTTGTTTTGAAATAGAGCAATTGGGACTGTTGCAAATATACATTTTTATGCTTTACAAACAATAGACAGAATATAAAAACTACGTTGCCAATAAATTTGCATTTCAATAATAGACGTATGAATTTGCTTATTTATTGCTATATTATGGGAAAAATCTCCAATTTGAAAAAAGAACACTTACTACACGAAGAAGACTTGCTGCACATCTACATCAAATCCCTGATAGTTTCCGGTTGCGATAAGAGAAGTCAATTCAAATGAGACCCTAATGATTTCATATAAAGAAAACTTCATGTTAGATTATTCATATGAGAATTATAAGAATAAAGAAGCATTATATCAACTAATATAACTAATATGGTAGTCAACAAGAAAATAAAAAAAATATTTTTATATTTTTTTCTTTGTGGAACAGACATCAGTCTAAAGCCATGTTCCAATTTTTGATATTTTTTCTCATCATATATTTTTAAATTGATAAAAGATAATATTATCAACAATATAAGCATGGGAATAGCTATAGGTTCTGGTTTGTCATATATGCAAAGTTGAACTTGCTCATCAAATAGAGTCAACAAAATAGAAACAAAAAGCAACACATAAGAAAATTGACATACCGTAACAACTACAAAAGAACGGTCAGGAAATCCCTTTGACGGTACAGTAGTCCAAATCCAATAAAATATATTATCGAAAAATGAAACTCCATTTTTTTCTTTGAAAGAGGATGTATTACGTTTTATATTCATTGTGTTATGGCATCATTTTCCTTGTCTTAATATATGTTTTTTATGATTGGGCCTGACTCTCATTGGTTCACAATAATAAGGACGGTCAACTCTTGTTGCATCTGCGGGAGTAATAGTACCATGTATTTCTTCATAACTTGGCGGGGAAATATATGGACGTTTTGAGACACTGGTTATGAACCATAAAATACCAAGAGCAATTCCAACTGGAGGGAAATAAGAACCGATAATATAAATGCCCGTGTTCACTCCCATATTTAATGCCGCCTCGGAAAAAGTCTGTTTACCAGAAATCCATAACGCTGTATCAATAACAAGCCCTGCAATATAGATTTTCCTACCTACACCTTTCGCAACTTCACCTTTTGTTGTATATACTCTATTGGGATTACGAACCAAAGTACCTTGTCTGTTTATCTGAATATACTTTTCTCCAATGACAATAGGTTTTTGGGATAATTGCTCAAAAGAATTTGCAATACCATATAAAGACAAAGCAGTAGTTCCCTTGTCTATCAGCCCCTCTAATGGTTGCAATCCACTTTCGATATTTTTCTCATCCTTTATCACTACCAATTCATAGAAAGGTGTGGAAAATGATTCAGTAGATGTTGTATCAGATGATATGACATAGCGAGACCGCCAAAACACACACCCTAAACCTTCAACATAACCATTATGTAATTGTCGATTTTGGCACATTGCCTCAAATTGCTGCAAAGTAATTTCCATTTCAGACCTTTTTATTATATGAACGAGAAATATTTGTCTAAAGTGGCAAATATACAACTCGTTAATGTTTTACTTATTCTTGATGATATTTACCGTCCAGTATTGTACCTTCAGAGCAACCAATCCTTATGACTGGCAAGCTGCATAATAATGCTTTTTCTGTGAATATACGGTATAGCATGAGGCTAAAAGAGTATGGCTCCTTTGGCTTACCCCTCGTTCACTTGTACATAAGTGTGCAAGAGATTGTCCGATTTCGCCACGCTATTGAGGATACTCATCTGATTACGGACACCTATTCTTATCCAAATACTCTTTCTTTTCTTTATTCATATAAGTGAATAAATGATTTACAGATGGACATACATTATGCCCATCTGTAAATTCAAAATTATCCAATTTATTCTTGGCGATATTCACTTTCCCAAATAGCATCTTCCGGATTATCGCCTTTATGACCGGCAAGCTGTATCACGAAGCTCTTTGCCGGGAAATACGGTGTGATGTGGATATCAAGAAGCACATGGTCTTTCTGATTCGGGTCTTGTTCAATCTTCATAACCTTGAAGCGTTCGATGAGCTTGTTCGGTCCCATTACACTATCGAGGAATTTCACAACCTGACCACGTAAATCAGCTTCCGTGCGAGTAGTCCAATTCTCAAATGCCCGACGGTTCAGGAAGTCAATCAATACTTTCGTTATATAGTCGAATACACGAACTACGGAGTAGGTCTGCAAGCCAAGGTTATCTCCATTGAATAATGTCTTGGCAGAGAAAGCCATAACCTTGCTGTACTCATTCACCATCGGCACAAGACCCATACGTTCAAGTTCGGAAATCTCACTCTTGCGAAGGTCGAAGCGTACACTTTCTACTTCATTAAGTCCACCAAATTTCTTACCAGCCACTACCTGAGACATTAAGGTTTTGTATATTTTCCCGGCAAGTGAAGAAGATGGCGGAATATAAAGGTTTTCTTCTTCTCCAACGCTTTCCTCTCTTTGACGACCAAGCAACCAGTTACAGGTCATTATAGTATTCGATTTGAATACATCTCCACCCGTATGATTGGCATTGAAGAATATATCTACTACATCGTCCGGAGTTTCAAGATCTTGAAAGTCTGTAACAAGAAAAACCTTGTTCTCGTATGCAATCTTGGACCACTTGTCCAAAATGGCATTTGAACCTATATATCCGGGAACGACAAGCAACGAGTAGTTGCGACGCAGGTCAAGACGGTCAAAATTCTGTTTGAGTTCATTGCTAATGTGGTCAGCAAAAATGGTATTGTCCAAATCCTGAAGCTGCTCCATAGTCGCATTGACAATGGTGATATTCTTCACCTTATCACTTTCCGTGTTCTTGTAGAAGAACGCAATAGTACGGTATGCGCTTTCGAGTTCACGTGTTCTGGCAAGAGCATTCTTCAAGTTATGATTACCAAGGCCTTACGTTCATTTTCCCACTGTTCATCCGTGAGGAAGATGTTGCGACGGGCCTTTCGTGCCGGATTAAGATTGGAATATCCATCTATGATATTTTCAAGAAAAGCGAAGCCACCAAATTCTTTGAGCTTGTCTATTGCCGATGCAGATGACTTTTGCGCCTGTTGTGATACGACTTTCTGTGAGGTTGTCGTACTGGCTGTCTGTTGTTGAGTTTCCTGCTTCATCTTAGTAAAAGATTAAAGTTCTACTTTCTTTTGATTTGCCAGAATCTCCTCGATTGATGATTCAATCACGTCCATAATGGCATTTTTGACTTCCGGGTTTTCAAGTGCTTTCTGTAAAGCGCGGTTGGAAGTAAGCTGGCGAGTTATTCGGACACCCTGCTCTTTCTCAATGTCAAGTTTACTCAAGAAATCACTTTTCTCTTTAATCTTCTTGGCCCCGAAGTCTCCGAGTCCGGTGAATGTCATGATTTCCTTGACTTCATTACCTTCCGCATCCACGTGGCGTAAGTCAACTGTTGGTTCAAAACGTTGGAACACATCTTCAATGGTTTCCAAACCATACACACTTTCCGGAGCCGCAGGAGCTTCATCTGTCAGTTTTTGAACTATCAAAGTTCGGTTGGAGGGGATTTCCGCGATGGATTCGTTCGCATCGACTTTTACTTCGTTGCCTCCAATTCCATAATTGTAGATTGCCATAGCATTTACTTTTTAATATCATACTTTTTTTATAGCTCTCTCTTGGTTTTATGACCGTGCGCAATATATGAATTATTTCTGAAACCGTCAAATTTTTAGGGGTATTTTATTGGCATCTAATGAGGAAAATAGTATATTTGCGAAATAGAATAAAGAGAAGAATAGTATGACTTACCTGAAAATGCCATTACAATTGCAATCGGCTGTCGCCAAGAAATTGCAAAGGTGTTCCTATCAGGAATCGATAGCCCAACACATCATGCTACTGATTCTTTCTCATCATGGGGAAGTTATCGGGCGAGAAGATTTTGGTTCCATGATATGGGACCTTGAGTTCAACCAACTTGTGAAAATCAGCGATTGGGAGGAAGGGGTAAAGAACTCCTTAATAAAAACGATAGAGAAATATGAAAAGAGGCTACGGAATGTAGATGTGAACGTCACCCTTTTGGAAATAGAAGAAGAAAATATAGATAAGGTATCTCATATCCGAAGAAAGGCACAAATAACCGTGACCGGAACAATGGATAGAACCAACGAGAAATTCAGTTTCAATACCTCATTATATATAAGCCCTTTATCACAATAATCGAACTATGGCAGACAAGAAACAAATTGCAATAAAGGAACGAATATTAAAGCAGGCTATGGAGTTCTGGGGTGTATCCGATATACGCGATATGGACCCCGTGATAGATTTGCTGCTTGAAGTTTTTGCCCATGAGTCCAACAAACTGCATCAAGAAATAGAGCAGTCCGACTCACGGATACTTCACCGTCTGTCCAGAATACTCATAGGAAACAAATGGTCGCTGCCAAAGCCGGCCCATGCGCTTATGACTATTACCCCCAATCATGGGGAATGTTGCGAGCTTGATGCCGAAGATCATTTTTATGCAGAGAAGAACATATTTGGCAAAGGTGATATTCAAGTCTTTATAACCCCTTTGTTTTCCTATAAACTGGTTGACGCAAAAGTCAGAGCAATCGCATATAACGATAGCATAAGGCATTCAACCGATGGCTTTAGCACTCCAACACGCTTCCTTGCCCCTAAAAACCGGATAGCGGATTATTGCGTCTGGGTCGGGATGGATGTGTCTAAAGAAGTCCTACAAAAAATGGACTCTGTGATGTTTTGCATCAAGCCTTCCGACATGGAGCTGCTTCCGTTTATGAATATGGCTTTCTTCTATGACTGCACTGGAAACCTGCTGAATGCAAAAACAGGCCTTCATGTTGAAGATCCATATAGTAATGCACACTACTTTGATGAAATCCGCGATTTTTATAGTGACCTATATTTTAATGTGAGTATAAGAGGCGCTTCCAAAGAGAAACAGACCTACCGAGAAATGTTTCCCGGTTATGTGTCCGACTGTGAGATCCCGGATGACGAAAGAAAGTCTTGAAAATCTGGAAGTATATTTGAACACATTTCCGGTTGTAAACAGACAAATCGTTTACAAACAGCATAATTTCCGTTCCACCGGACGGATTATCCCCCTGAAATGTCCGAGCCGTACACAATTCTTGAACATACGCTCGTTCCAAGATAACAAAGGCCGGGAATATGTAAACCGGCTGAACCAGTATGAAGAAAATCCGACAGGTATATTCAGCTTGTATTTTGGCGACCTTGAACGATTTGATTCGGACAGTGCCCGCTCATTAATTTCAAAAGTATTACAATTAATGAAAGAAGACGGGAGTGCTTTCGCTTCAATGAATCCGGATGCACTTTCGACGCAGCTCAAAGAGTTGTTCAACAAGATAAATGATATAGAGAAAGGATTGGAGGCCACACTAAAAGGAGATAACAAAATAAAAGCCTTTGTTTTAAGTGTCCCCCAAAAAGATGCGACCAATGCCGAGATAAAATATTGGGTAACTTCCGGATCTCTGGCGAACGGTTTCAACGAACGCACACTGATACAACAATTCAACATAGAAAAATATGACGCTTCGGGCATCATGTTGCGCACTTGTATGCAAGGAGGAACAACGCATGATGGCGAACAGGAACTTATAAATAGTTTAAGGTACGGTCTGTTGTCCCGGGAACGGATTATATCTAAAGAAGACATCAAAAGCTACCTGTTGCACAAGCTGGGAAAATATGTTGAATCAGTCGAAGTCGGTAATGGCGTGGCTATATCTCCTGACAGCAAAAAAGGATTAATCAGAGTGACAGAGGTCAAGATAAAACTTGGACAATTTGATAAAGATGAAATTCCCAATCTGGAAGAATTGGCCCATTATCTTGAAAAAGATTTGACTGAACGCTCTGTATGTAATTCAAACTATAAAATCAAATTCGTATGAATGATAGCAATTATAGTCCAAGTTTGGTGTCTGCCCTTAAGATAGCAAGAGGAATGGCACTTCAAGACAAGCATAACACGTTCGGCGTGTCACATCTTGTCATGGCCATGTTTGCAGAAAACACGGGCCTAAAAGAAATCTTATCCTCAATGCAGAAGGATGTCGGCTACATAATGGAATGGTTTGACACCCACCGCGAAATGTATAGGTCCAGTGGCACTTCCACAGAAGAAGTGGAACCTGACGAAGAACTGTCGAAAGTCTTGGATGAGTCCGAACGGTCTAAAATTAAATTAGGAGCGGATTCCATAGACTCCATCTGTGTGTTTACCGCCATATTACGTGAAGGTGTCGTGTATTCGCATCAGCAGATAGAAATGCTGGATATTTCGGAAAATGACATATTGTCCCACTACAATGCCCTTACCCCGTTGTATTCTTACCAGGGAGAGGAAATGCAGATAACAGCAAGCGTTCCTTATGCCGACAACCTGAAAAAAAAGCAAATATCTATTGTCGGACTCAATACGGCAAAATTGCTCGCATCAACCTCGTCTGAAACGGAGATAGCACAAAAAGTTGTCAATCTGATGCACAAACTCAACCAATTGGAACAAGCTGTGCTGGTGATTGATGATTTACAGGTCCTTTTGGAGAACAGCGCATCAGGCAAGGCATCTACACTCGTCAACATATTAAGTGCGCAAATCAGCGAGGGAGCCGCAAATCTTGTTCTCACACTCACGAACGACTCTTACCGGAAGAACATCGAAAAGCATCCGATAGAAGGGCGTCTTGACATCATAAAGATTGAAGAACTGGATACGACTACACTGGAAAGTGCCATACAATTACATAAAAAAAGAATTGAAAACTATTACGAGCTGAGAATCTCAGATGCGTGTATTAAAGACTCAATCACACTCTCCAAACGATATTTTAAGGAGCGAAGCCTGCCATCTGCCGCCATCGACCTGCTTGACCGAACCGCCGCTGCCGTCCGGCTATGCAATAAGAACGCACGAGCCAGTATCTCTGATTTGGAAACGGATTTTGAGAAAATAAGGGGTCTCGACGAAAAAATATCTGAAGGACCACTGTACTTGCTGTACCGCTCTGTGTTCAGCAAAATCAGTGTCGTGTTGACTACCAAACTGTCAGACAACTATGTGTGGGACAAAGAAGATGATATTACGATAAAAGCAGGACGTTTGTCAGGTATCATCAAAGAGCTAAAGATGCTATCCGACCAGTCCATTGAAGAGATACGCTCTTCGGACCTACCGGAACGGGAAAAACAGAACTCACAAAATCACTGGCCGAATTACTGTTTGATGACGAATCAGCCATGATCAGATTTGACATGTCCGAGTTCAAGGAAGAACATTCGGCTGCATTGCTGTATGGTGCACCTCCGGGATATGTAGGATATGAGGAAGGCGGTCTGCTGGTCACTCAAATCAGGCAGAAACCTTATTCGGTAGTATTGTTCGATGAGATTGAGAAAGCCCATAGCAGTGTTTATGATGTTTTCCTGCAAATGATGGATGAAGGCAAAATACATGATAAACTGGGCCGGGAAGGAGATTTCTCAAATTCCATAATCATTTTCACTTCCAATATCGGAAGCCAGTGGATTGTGGAACAAATACAATCCGGGCATACTCCTGATTCCGGAAAGCTCATCGAGGTTATGGCACAGTATTTCCGACCTGAATTTTTGGGACGTCTCACCGAGGTGGTTCCGTTTGCGCCAATAGATGAAAATGTCGCCAAACAGATATTCAACCTCCATTTTGGAAGATTGCAAGAACAACTGATGAAACAGAAAAACATCCAGTTGAATTTGTCGGATGAAGCATTGCAACATCTGGCAAACAAAGGGTATTCTCCAAAATACGGCGCACGTCCGATTGCAGGAGTCATAAGAACTTATATCAAGAAGTCCGTATCTCGTCTGATTGTCTCTGAACAAATCAAGCCGGGTGACAACATCGTCATAAACTATCGAAACGGTGAACTGATATGGTGATGAACTTCAATTTATTCTTGACCGGCGGCTGTTGGACCATACTATGGTTAATTGCCATGGTATGAACAGTCGTGTGAAATCCAGAGATGTATTAAGCGTTTCGGAACAGCATGTCGCAACGACAAATGCCGGCAAAGAATATATATTGCTGAATCTGGCAAGAAACAGCATCTACCATCAATTGCCGGAATTACTATTTCATCCCTTGGTGCTTAGCACACCGGGCATGAGCAATAAGGAGATAGTCGAAGCCATCCGAGCCAATGAAAAACAGGACAAAGAGCTGATTCAATTCTTTGCACCCTTTGATACTGAATTTTTCAAAGAAAAGGTCCGTATCAATAACCGCCATCTGAATTTCTTTTCCGACCCGGACTCCAAGAAGAACTTCATCAAGATGATTGAAGTAATGGAAAATGTCGAGCTATCCATTACTCCCCATCAGAAATATAAGCTGTTCCTATTCCTCTGCAATGCAGAACGGTATAAAGAGAACCTGCCCGCTATCGAGCAACTGTTCCTTATCGTTTTGGGATTGAAGGTGAAACTGCGACTGGAAGTCCATGAGATTGATGAAACGGTTTACCTTTCAGTCGGTTCCGGATGTATCGGACAGACATTAGGTCTTAATGGTCTAATGATAAGTGAAACCGATGATTTGACGGCGACAATCATCCTTGATACTCCGACAGATGACTATGAGGAGGTAAAAACGCATCTATCCAATGTCCGCCGGATACTTGAATTTTTCATTCTTTCAACAAGAAATATCGAAGTTGATTATCTGGTATGTGGAGAAACGAATTTTATACTTGGAGAAAACCGATTAGGATATAATATGAACTTATGAAAAATCTAATAATATGAAGATATTGCTATATTTCTTTGCACGTTATTTATTGGCTCCATTATTTGTAGCCGTGATGATATTTGTCTTGACCGGAATAAAAACGATCAAGAGCAAACTTAGCCTGAAGAAATTAATCATATTCATTCTTCTGGCTTCCATTGCCGTCGCTTTACCCAGCCTGTTCGGTTTCTTAAAAAACGAATACGTCTGGGGAGGCTTGACATTCACGATACTGTCCTATATCTTCCTTGGGGCATTGTTCTGCAAACTGTCAACTTCCGATTTGTTCGGAGCAATCGGTATTGGCAGCTCCCGAACAGCGGTCATTCTCACTCTAACCACGATATGCGCTTTAGGCGGATGGTGTTACTATCTGCTGTTTGAACTGATAAGCAAGCTGCCTTATTCGTTATGGAACACAACAAATATCCTGTGGTTTGCAATCCCGTATCTGATTATGTACAGCAGAACCCTGTTCCTGGACATCCCGCATCCGATATACACCCCATGGGAATTGAGCTATGGAACCTTTGACCGGAAATATTGGGACAACATAGACAACTTCGGTTTCCGAACGGTCAAAGTCAAGATTAAACGGAATATAAAAGACCCGACATACGCTTCGCTGGTTGTCCGACTGCCCAATGAAATATCTCTTGGAAACTGGTTCAATTGGGTTATCGAAGACCAAAACAGGCGTTTCCCCCAAAACAAGATTGAAACAGAAAAGGAAGATATGCAAATCGGATGGATGTTCTATACCTCAAAATGGTTTAACTTCCCGTTGCTCATAAGAATACTTGACCCCACTCTGACCAGTGAGGGCAATAAGATTAAGAATAACCAAACGATATATATCCGGCGAGTACAAGTAGAAACAAAAACATCATAATATATGAAAACACTAACATATTTGCCTGTAAACTGGGTCAATGGTCTGAAGCTGACCAGCAAGCATTTCTTTGCAAACCAGTATAGCCAAACGGAAGCTCTCAACCGCGAAGCAGGAAGGAGCCTGACCACTTATAACTATGGCCTTGGAGAGGTTCTTGAAGGGATAGGTGACAATCTTGAAATTGAGATTTCAGGTGATACCATGTCCACTCTCTGTGTCCGCCTAAAAAGCTGCAACGCAATCACCAAAGGCGGTCTGCCCATCGTTTATTACGACGGTTTATACGGGGATGAGAAACCCAGTGCAACCATTTCAGAATCCGGCCTGCAAGCCGAAGACAGCGAGTATATGGTACTAATATCCGTAGATCCGTATCACTTGATACCTGTCGGTGAACCGGACCCGGAAGAGGTGCCCTTGCATCACCCGTATGTCTTGCCGAGCATAAAACTCCATATCGTCCCCAAGAACCAAGTCAACAAATCGTTCTACAGCCAGAATTTTTTGCTGGTGGCAGAGGTATGCAGACAAGGGAATACCTATAAAATCAATCATCAATATATTCCGCCGGTACAACATTCCGCTTGCCACGATGGGATTAAAACATTCATTTCTCAATTGGCACGTACCCTACAGTCTATAAAAGAAGACGTGAAACTCATTTACAGCAGGAATGTTGCCGACAAGCGTAGAGATACGCTTGCCAACAACACATTTGAGCTGTGTAAGGCTTTCTCTGCCTTTTACAACTCAAGAATCTTCTTTATCGAGCAAATTGCCTTAGAGCAACCGCCGATATATCTTGTGCAGGCCGTGAACGAACTTGCAAACGGTCTGAACTCCGCTCTTCAAAGTCTTTCCGAAACGGAAAGAGAACAATTGCTCCAATACTTCTATGAGTGGACCAATGTCACGCCCTCTGAATTTATCACGAAGATAGAGAGCGTAACCAAACTTATGTATGACCATACCAATATAAACCAATCATTGCAGACGGCAGGGGCACTTGTGACACTGCTCAGCAATATGTTCCACAAAATGAGTGAACTGGAATACATCGGAATGGTTCGTGAGAATATTATAGTAGGAGACGAAAGTCACGAAACAATAGAAGCTCAAAAGAAACGGTCATGGTCGTTTATAGGTTGAGCGATTAAATCATAGCAAGTATGGAAGCAGAAAACAAAAAAGCTCGTTTGAAAGCGAAACTCCGATTTACTTTGGTATTCGCTATCGCACTGATTGTTACCACAACCGGAGGTGTCGTAACGATTGTGACTGCACAAAAGGGAATATCCCTTCTTGAAAGCAAGAAGGCCGAATATGACAATGTGTTCAAGAAACAGGCAGAACTTAACTTCCAGATAGAAGAATTGTTCCGGAACCTGAACAATCTGAAGACCAAACGGCGAAATTCGAGTGAACACAAGCATATGCAAAAACTGATAACCAAAAAACGGTTATTGATGGAAAATGACATTGCGATGCAGGCCGATAAAAGCAAGTACGAAGTGTATAAAGCCATGCTTGAACAGATTCGTGTCATCCAGTCATCCATGGATGACCTTGACCGCGAAAGCAAACAGCGTGAAAGCAACATGGAGCAACTTGAAAAGTGTAGAATCAAATATCAGGAATTAACCAAGAATAAACTGACGAAGCCATGACAAAAGACGAAGTGCTATGGGGAAACATCCGTTTTCTCCTGCTGCTGATTTTCTCAGTAGCCGCAATTTATATCATACTTTGCCGGTATATACTCAACGTACCGACAGAGGACAGTTCGGAGCTGATAAACGACATCAACCATTCCGAGCGCATTTTTGAAATCCAGCATACACATATGCAGCAGGCGCAGAACATCTGGAATGAAATTGACTCTTTGGACTTCAACATCCATCAGGTACAAAAGATGGATGAAGTGAAGGATGGGATTTACCAATTGCAGCATATATACAAGGAAAACAATATGAATACGAAATTCCTTTTCGGCGTGTTGTCCTCCAGAGTGCTTAAATGCCAATTCGACATCAAAGAGGAATTGAATAGTCTGGTACACAACAACGCACTGATTGAACGGGATTTGGAAGAATGTAAAGCCAATTTATAAAACATTCGCGATGGATAATAAGAAAACTATAACAATCATCATATTGGGACTGGT
>QWCE01003328.1_pt1 | contig 18019 bp, 10 predicted proteins | sample 1972531 | NCBI WGS metagenome assembly QWCE01 (sample SAMN09866716, study PRJNA288562) | Human gut metagenome isolate term4_stool, whole genome shotgun sequencing... | reverse complement strand
ATTCAGAACGGTATCGTCATCGACCATATCAAGGCAGGCACGGCCATCGGCCTGATGGACCTGCTGGGCATCAAGGGCAACCGCACCTCCAGTGTGGCCCTCATCCAGAACGCCCGCAGCCACAAGGCAGAGTCGGGCCGGAAGGACATCATCAAGGTGGAGGGCGACGCCTCCTGGCTCAACCTTGACGTGCTGGCCTATCTCGACCCTGACATCAGCGTGACCGTCATCGAGAACGGCAAGGCTGTCAAGAAGGAAAAGCCCCAGCCCCCCAAGCGTCTGGTCAACATCGTGCGGTGCAAGAACCCCCGCTGCATCTCCTCCATCGAGGAAGAGTGCGACCAGATCTTCGAGCTGAGCTCCAACGGCAAGTATCGCTGCATCTACTGCGAGCAGGAGCTGCAGGTCAAGCCGGAATAATTTCTTATAAATCACAGCGCCCCGTCAGCAATGTACTGATGGGGCGCTGTTTGTGTTATAATGTACTTTTAGTGACCTGACTGTGCCAGCGTTCGTCCGTCGAGCTTGGCCCATTCCCTGCGGCCATTGGACGAGCGGCCCAGAATCACCGACGCCGCTGCGGAAGCACTGGTGAATGTATAGTCTCTGGTAAACACATTATCTTTTATCGTGCCATCTGCAAGCAACTGATTTCTCAGGTCGATATAATTCTGTTGAAGACTATCTGTAACACTCGGTGCAACACAGCTTCCTGCCAACACAAGAAAGTCGTCCTGCTGCATCGTAGGGTACCCCGACGCGCTACCGCCACGCCCGGCAATTTTGAAGTCCCTCTCTCCTGTTGCAACTTTCGTCGTGCTCAGTTCCCAGTTTGTTTCAAACACCTTTGTCAGCTTTTCTTGCCGCGTTTTTACAGCATCCGGTGTCCACGCAGTCTCACTGAGTACCTGAGTTGTCAGTGTGTACGAACTTGTGCCGTTTTTGGACTGGAAATACTTCGTCTTTTTTGTTGCAAAATCGTAGTTCTGCGCAGCCGAATTACGCTGCCGGGTCAACGGCACAAGGTTTGCAATGCGATTGAGCCAATATTTCCTCACCTGCTCGTCAGGCCAGAGGTTCAGCCATTCACTGCCCTGTGCCGGATGCTGCGGCAAAACGTGTTCAATCGTGAACAACTTCTGATTGTACGACGCTCCGCCATCGCTCACAAAAGAGTCCAGCCGCTGAATAATATAATTGCGCCGCTGTGCCGTCATAGTATAGATTTCGCCGTCCAATGCCTCCGCAAACTGCTTTTTCTCCCATTCCGTGAGTTCAACATTCACCAGCGGGTGAGTCAAACTATTGTTCGGGCGGCTCTCCATCTCTACCAAAATCCATTTATACCGGCTTACACGGTGATTGACATCCTGCGCCGTTACCAGCAGATACGAAGCCAGCCGTTCCAGCTTGCGGATAAACCAAAGGACATAGTCCGAATCGTTCGGATGTTCCGCAAGGAATTTGATTGCTGACGGCATCCAGTCCGCATTGCTCGTCCTGTTCAGCCAATAAAGTAGCCCGTTGATTTCTTCTGCATGTGACGTTGCAGAGAATTCACAATTTTTAAGCTTTATATAGGCAGCAGTATAAGGCTCAAGGTAATCGTCGATAAACTCTTTGGGCCGGATATTTTTTAATACATACTCTCTAAATTCATATTGAAGAACTTTTTTAGGACGCTCTTTTGCGAAAATAGTACGTGTATGGGCAAACACATCATTAAAACCATCACGTCCGGTCATATTTTCCAGTTCTTCCCATTTATCTGTATACACTTGTTGCTCTTCTTTTGGCAGCTTACCGATGGTTTCCGACTTGATAATATCCGTCGGCAGCAATTCAAGCCCTCGGTCATTCATGACAGAAAAAACACGAAATGCCGAGTCTTGATTTGGGGTCGAAACAACCACCAGATAGCATCGCGTCAGCAAAAATTGTGTAAATTCCAATCTTTGCTTGTCATCTAAAAATATATCTTTAAGTTTTTCCCGCAAGAGAGCACAATTCTCCCGAATATGCTTTTTAGCCTCAGTGTCTAATGTAACTGGGTCAAGTGCAACCAGCGCATCTAGCTGAACATTCTGAATGTACTTGTAGAAAAACGGATGGTCAGCATCGCGGAGAAATACTCTTGGCTTTGCTTCGATTCCTTCAAGTGCTTTTCCTTTTTCACATAGGTATGCTTTGCAGTCACTCTTACACTCGCTATCTCCAAATGCATCTGCCATAGCAGAGAATAAAATAGAAAGTGTCGTCAATCGTTGTTGGCCATCAATGACCTCTGCATAACGCTTTTGTTCTTCCTTGATCAGGACAATGCTGCCCAAAAAATAATTGTCACTTTTTTCCTCTTGAAAAAAGTTATACAAATCATCAAACAGAAGTCCCGTTTCTTCTTTTGTCCACGAATAAGGCCTCTGATAACCCGGAATGTGATACTCAAAATCCGAGCTGAATATCTTGGAAAGTGAATACTCTTTTCCTGTTATTTTGCTGTCACTGGTGTTATTCATGACGCACTCTTTTCTTTCGTATCTCCGTTATTTTTATCATTTCATACTTTCCGGCGCAGCAGGCTCATCGGCGGCAGCTCCGGGGTGGGGATGGTATAGCGCTCCATCGCGTGGGGCGTGGACTCCACCAGCTCACCGGCCTCATTCTTGATCCACTCGGGGTCCAGCGGGATGCTGCGGCCATCCGGGCAGAGCACCTCCAGCGTGTCGCCGAGGCTCCACTTGCCCCGCTGCTGGCAGCTGGCGACGCCGTTCTCCCAGCCGTCCACCGTACCGACAAACTCCCACTCGCGGATGTAAGTCGCGCTGTCGGTGGCCTGACGGGCCTGCTCCCGGCCAAAGTAGAAGCCGGGCGAATAGTGGCGGTGGCTGGTGCGGGTCAGCTCAGCCAAAACCTCTTCCGGCAGCTCGAAGTTCTCGTTCATCGGGTCGGCCAGATACTGGTCGAGGGCGCGGCGGTAGGCCGCCGTCACGCTGGCGACGTAGTAGAACGTCTTGGCGCGGCCCTCGATCTTGAGGCTGTCCACGCCCGCCTTGCAGATGAGGTCGAGGAAGGGGGCTGTACACATATCGTTGGCGTTGAGGATGTAGCTGCCGTTCTCGTTCTCGCCGATCTCATAGAGCTGCCCCGGGCGGGTCTCCTCGCTGAGATAGTACTTCCAGCGGCAGGGCTGGGCGCACTGGCCGCGGTTTGCGTCGCGGCCTGCCATGTAGTTGGAGAGCAGGCAGCGGCCCGAGACGCTCATGCACATGGCGCCGTGGACGAAAGCCTCAATTTCCAGCTCCGGCGGGGTCTTGTCGCGGAGGGTGGCGATGTCCTGCAGGGTCATCTCCCGGGCCAGCACCACCCGCTTCGCGCCCATATTGTAGGCGGCGCGGGCAGCGGCCCAGTTGGTGATGCCGGTCTGGGTGGACATATGGACGTCGATGTCGGGCGCGAAGGTCTTGCAGGCGTCCAACACGCCGAGGTCTGCCACGATGAAGGCGTCCACACCGGCGGCGGCAGCGTCCTTGATGGCCTGAGGCAGACGGTCAGCCTCCTCGTTGGTGGGCAGGGTGTTCATGGTCAGGTAGACCTTGCGGCCCCGGGCGTGGGCATAGATGACGCCCTCCCTCAGCTGCTCCGGGGTGAAGTTGGTGGGTGCAGAGCGCATCCCGAACTCGGGCAGAGCGCAGTAAACGGCGTCCGCGCCGTAGTTGATGGCATACCGCAGGCGCTCGAGGTCGCCTGCCGGGGCCAGAAGTTCCGGTATCTGTAACATGGTATTCCTCTCTAGCCCTCTCAGTCACCTTCGGTGCCAGCTCTCCCGGGGGGAGAGCCATTGGCAGGCCGGTCAGCGGCTGCCTTTTCCGTCAGGCTTACGGGCTTCGCTTCTTATTTCAGGTTCTTGTTGACTTTCGCCGCCTCATCGCAGTTTTTCTGGTGGTCTGCGTAGGTGCGGGCGTAGTAGTAGCGACCGGCAAGGTCGGTGACAAAGAAATAGGCGTCCTTCGCCTCATCGTCGGGCTGCGGGGCAAGCGCCGCGCGGATGGCCGCGATGCCGGGGTTGGAGATGGGGCCGGCGGAGAGGCCGGTGCAGGCGTAGGTGTCGTAGGCTTCCAGAATGTTCTCCGGGATGCTGTCCCAGCCGCCGTAGTAGGGCGCGACCCAGTTCCAGAGGTAGTTGTTGTCGGCGTCGCTCTGGACGTGGCTGGAGGTGTTGCTCTGCAGTTTGGGGTAAGGCGAACCCTCGGCCAGACGGTTGCGGAACACCTGCGCCACATTATCGTCCTGATCGTTGCCGGCCTCCTCCTGCACGAAGGACGCCAGAGTGACCACCTCGGAGAGGGTCATCCCCTGCTTTTCCATCTCGGCATACATCTCATCGGTGATCTGCTTGTCGAAGTGAGAATAGAACGTCTCAACGTAATGATGGACGGTGTCATCCTTCAGGAAATCGTAGGTATCCGGGAAAAGATAACCCTCGCACTTGAGGAAGCGGTCCGGGGCGTCCTTGTCGTCGGGGACGTACTGCCAGAACCTGTACTGGCTGAAGTCGCCGGTGTTGGCCTCCTTGAGGAAGTCCTCGGCGCTGCACAGCCCGGCATCCTCCATTTTTTTCGCAATGGCGATGGCCGTCGTACCCTCGGGGAAGGTCAGCCGGACGCTGTCGGCCTTCGCGTAGGCGGAGAGCGCCTCGATGATGTCGTCGTAGGAGCTGCCGGGGGCGAGCTCGAACTCGCCGTATTGGAGCTTGCCTGCCGCGCCCTGTTTGCCTGCATACCAGCGGAAGACGTGGGGGTACTTGATGACGCCCGCCGTCTTGAGCTTCTGGGCGATGGCTGCCACGCTGCTGCCCTGCTGGATGCTCACACTCACCGGTTCGCCGGCGGAAGCACTGCCGTTGATCTCTTTTCGGATGGCCAGCAGACAGCCGCCCGCCGCCAGTACCAGGATCAGCAGCACCATCAAAATAATTTTCGCTGCGCCGCCTTTTCTGCTTTTTTTATGTTTTGCATCGTGTGCCATGTACACACTCCTTTACCATTCCGTTCAGCTTTCCATCATCAGCCGCATATAGCTTTCTTCCACATCGAAAGGCTCCGCGTCGAACCGTATCATGCCATAGTCCTGCCGGGTGCCTTCGCCGAGGAAAAGGTTCTGAGCCGCCCCCACTGTGATGACGGCGCGCTCCACGATGACCTCCTTCTCCCGGGCCGCTTCCATCAGCACCTCGGCGGAGCGATCGTCTTCGGCCATCAGCTCCACAAAATAGAGGGTGTCCTCCCGGCGGAAGTAGATTCCGTAGCCCTTCTCGTTGGACACGATGGTCGCGCCCCGGGCGTAGAGGTCGGTCAGCACGACGGCCATCCGCTCCGGCGGGAACTGGACGGTATCGGGATAGAAGCGCTCCCGCAGCTCATAGAGCTTGCGGGCCGTCACGGAGTCGAACTCCGCCTGACTCCACAGGTTGCGGGACACCTCCCGGGGCAGGCAGCGGAGGGCAAAAGCCCGCCGGAAGCCCTTGTTTTCCAGCAGCGCGGCCTGCTCCTGTCCGGCCGGAACGGCCACGGTGAAGCCCGCGCCCCGCAGCTTCTGCTGCGCACAAAGATAGTCCACGAGTCCTGCCAGAAGCAGGCTTCCCTGCCCGCAGAGGCCGTAGAGGTAGCTGCCGCTGCGTCCCTTGAGGGTGACGGGGACCGCCAGCGCCGCAGCGACGATCTCGTCATTCTCCTCAGCGACGTAGATATTTTCCGCCCCGGCGAACTTTTCCAGAGCAGTCTTGATGAACTCGGCGCTGTCGCCGCGTTCTTTCTGCCACAGTGCCACGACTGCCGCCTCATCCGACGGCTGCATCAAACGATACATTGATAGTATCCCTCCCATTTTCGCGGTTATCCGAGTTCTTTTTCCGCCAGCGCCCGCACCTCGGCCTGAATCTCCTCGATGGTGCGCATGGCTCCATTTTCCGTGCAATGGACGGTGGCCCAGCCCAGATGCGCCGCACAGTACTCGGCGGCACGGCGGCTGCGGGCCAGATATTCGATGTCCTTTTCGTGGACGTCCTTCCTGCTCTCGTCGCCGTGGTAGCGGCCGGTCATGAGCTTCTGGCTCACAGCGGGGTCTACCTGTAAGTACACCACAGCGTCCGGTGCGGGCAGGCCCAGCAGCCTGTATTCGTAGTCAAAGGCCCAGCGGAGGAAGTCGTTCCACTGCTCCGGCGGGAGCTTGGAGCACTGATGGACCGCGTTCGACGTGGTGTAGCGGTCGGCGATGACGATGCCGCCCGCCTCGTAGAAGCTGCCCCACCTGGTCTTATAGCTGGCGTACCGGTCCACCGCATAGAAGCTGGACGCCGCATAAGGGTTGACGTCGTCGGGCTTGTCGCCGAACTGACCGGAGAGGTACATCTTTACCAGCGCACTGGAATCGCTCTCGTAGTCCGGAAAGGTGATCTCCATCACCCTTCGACCGCTCTCGGCCAGATGGGTGGCCAGCCGCTTTGCCTGGGTGGCCTTGCCGGAGCCGTCCAGCCCTTCGATGACAAGAAGCCTGCCCTTGCTCATTCTGCCTTCTCCCCTTTCAGCGCGGCGTACCGGGCGCGGACCTCAGTGGTACGGCCGCAGCACATCCTGCCCTCCGGGCAGGGGCCGGACACGCAGGCCGGGCCGGCGGTGCGGAAGATATGGGGTGCCACCGGGTAGACCAGCCGCAGCATCTCTTCGGCCAGCTGCCGTATCTCCCACTGGGCGCGGCTGCAGCAGCGCAGGTGGAAGAAGTTCTGCAGGCTGCGGGCGTTCATGGTCACCACCATCTTGGTCTCGCAGGCGTTGGGCAGCACGAAGCGGGCGTCCTCGTTGGCCTGCTTGGAAGCCTTGGCCCGGGCCTGCTTTTCGGGCAGACCCTCGGCCATCAGGCGGGCGGTGTGGCCGTCCTCCAGCTTCTGCACGAGGTCGAGGTAGCGCCTGGCGTCCTCGTTCATGCTCTCGATGAACGCCGCCTTTGCCTCGGGGATGGCCTCGATCTCGGGCGGGATGACGTAGCGGAAATCGTCCAGACGGACGTACCGCTGACTCTGGACGCTGAAGGACGCGATGCGGTGGCGGGTGATCTGGGCCAGCAGGGTACGGCTGACGCCCTCGATGCCGAAGGTGAAGCTTGCGTGCTCGATGGGGCTGGCGTGGCCCAGATCGCTGAGCATGGTCAGGAAGCGGGCAGTCCTTTCCTCATCCAGCCCGTCCAGCAGGTCGGTGATGTGGGCGTCGGAGTAGCAGAGCTTCGCCGCGGCCGCCACGACCTTCTCCGGCTCCGGCGTATGTGCTATCAATCGGACAGTCATCATTTTTTCTCATTCCTCCGTCGTTATCTTCACAAGGGGCGCAAAGTTGGCCATGGTCTTCTTCACGCCCACCTTCTCGAAGCTGATCTCCACGATCTGGTCGCCGGCGGCGGGCTTGACCTTCAGCACCTTGCCGCGCCCGAAGACCTTGTGCTCCACGATGTCGCCCGGCTCATAGTGCTTGGGGCCGGTGGATGCCGCTGCCGGACGGGGCGAAGAGGTCACGCCGCCGCCTGCGGGTCTGACCGGCGCTTTGGGCGCTGCCGGACGGCCATAGCCAGAGCCGAAGCCGCTGCTTCCCGAACCGGAGTCGTATCCGCCATAGCTCGACGAAGCACTTCCCCGGCCCGCATAATCGGAGCCAAAGCCTCGGTTATTGGACATTGGTGCGTTATATTCTTTATTCAGATAGCCGCTGCGGCCAGAGCCATAGCCCGAGCCGTAGCCGGAGGCCGCACGCCCCCAGCCGGAGGGGCCGGAGTAGCCCGACGCGCCGCCCGGCACGGTATCGCTGCCGTAACCGCTGCCCCAGCCGCCCAGACGGGAGCGCTGCTCCAGCACCGGGCTGCGGGTCTCTTCGATGTACTCCGGCTCGATTTCCCGGAGAAAGCGGCTGGGCTCGTTGCGCTGGGTGCGGCCATAGAGCATCCGGGTGACGCTGTTGGAGATGTAAAGCTCCTTTTTGGCGCGGGTGATGCCGACATAGGCCAGGCGGCGCTCCTCCTCGAGGTCAGCCTCGGAATACCTGCTCATCTCACTGGGGAAGACCCCCTCTTCCATGCCAATGAGGAATACATAGGGGAACTCAAGGCCCTTGGCCGAGTGGATGGTCATCAGCACCACCTGGTCGGCGCTCTCGTTGTAGCTGTCGATGTCGCTGATGAGGGCGATGTCCTCCAGATAGCCTTCCAGCGAGGCCTCTTCGCCGTGCTGGTCGCAGTAGCTCTTGACATTGTTGACCAGCTGGCCGAGGTTCTGCAGACGGTCGGCGGCATCCTCGTGGCCCTTGGCGGCGTCGGCTTCCAGCATGGCGCGGTAGCCGGTGATCTCGATGACATCGGAGGCGAACTCATCCAGCGTCTTCGTTTCCAGCGATTCCTGCAGCTTCTGGTAGATGTCCCAGAACTTGAACAGCGGCGCGATGGCGCGGCTGAGCTTGGCGTACTGGTCGGCATGGGAGATGACATCCAGCATACTGATGCCCTGCTGGGCCGCCAAATCCGCGATGACTTCGATGGTCGTCGCACCGATTTTGCGCGCAGGCTCGTTGATGATACGGCGGAGTCGGACATCGTCCCGGGGGTTCGCCACGATGGACATATAGGAGTGGATGTCCTTGACTTCCTTGCGGTCATTGAAGCGCTGGCCGCCCACGATCTTATGCGGGATGCCCGCACGGGTGAAGTAGCTTTCGATGGGGGCCGACTGGGCGTTCATCCGGTAGAGGATGGCGTGGTCGGCCAGATGTCCGCCCTCTTTGAGGTGCTGGCCGATGACGTCCGCGATATGGCTGGCCTCGTCCTGCTCGTTCTCGGCGGTGTAGACCTGCACCTTATCGCCCTCGCCGTTCTTGGTCCAGAGGGTCTTGCCCTTGCGCTCGGTGTTGTGCTGGATGACACAGTTGGCGGCATTCAGGATATTCGACGTAGAGCGGTAATTCTGCTCGAGTCGGATGGTCCTGGTGCCTTTATAGATGCGCTCGAAGTTGAGGATGTTCTCAATGGTCGCGCCGCGGAAGCGGTAGATGCTCTGGTCGTCGTCGCCCACGACGCAGATGTTTTTCTCCGGGCCGGTGAGCAGGCTCACGAGCCGGAACTGAGCCACACTGGTGTCCTGATACTCGTCCACCAGCAGATATTTGTACTTGTTCTGGTAGAACTCCCGCACGTCCTCGTGCTCCGACAGCAGGATGACCGTCTGGTAGATGAGGTCGTCGAAGTCGAAAGCACCGGCCTCCTTGAGCTTCTTTTCATAGGCGGCGTAGACCTTGGCCGCAAGAGCGCCCTTCGTGTCCCGGGCCGGGGTCTTCAGGGCCTCTTCCGGGCTGATGAGCTGGTCTTTCCAGCGGCTCATCTGGTTGATGGCGCTTTTGACCGGGAAGAACTTGTCGTCCACGCTCAGCTCTTTGTAGACAGTCTTCATGACACGCTGGGAGTCGTCGCTGTCGTAGATGGTAAAGCTGCGGGGGTAGCCGATCTCCTCGGCCCAGCGGCGGAGAATGCGGACGCAGGCCGAGTGGAACGTGGAGGCGAACACCTCGTCGCCCTCTTCCCCGCCCAGCATCCGGCGCAGACGCTCTTTCAGCTCACCGGCGGCCTTGTTGGTAAAGGTGATGGCCATGACGTTCCAGCTCCGGACGGCGTCCTTCCGCAGCATCCCGTCCAGCCACGACGGGGCATCGGTGCCGGTCATGATGGCGGTGCGCAGAGCTTTCACATCGTCCTCCGTCACCTCCCGGGGCGTCCACCTGGAGCCGTGGGCCGAGCCGAAGCGGATGAGGTTGGCGATGCGGTTGACCAGCACGGTGGTCTTTCCGCTGCCTGCACCCGCGAGGATGAGCAGAGGGCCGTTGGTGGTGAACACCGCCTCCCGCTGCATATCGTTCAGGCGTCCGAACTGCTTTTCGATATACGTATCACGCAAAGCGCAGAATTGTTGTGCGAGATCTGTTGCCATTGTTTCACCTGTTCTTTTCAATCATTTCTGGATATATCACTTAAAATATAGTATATCACATTTCAAAAAAGTTGTACATAAAAACAATGCAAACAAAAAACCGCCCCACCGCGGTCAATACCACGATGGAGCGGAAATTTCAGGAAATGCTTAGCCGAAGATGTTGATGAGGATACCAGCAGCGACGGCGGAGCCGATAACACCGGCCACGTTGGGGCCCATTGCGTGCATCAGCAGGAAGTTGGAGGGGTTCTCGCTCTGGCCGACCTTCTGAGAAACACGGGCAGCCATAGGCACAGCGGAAACGCCAGCGGAACCGATCAGGGGGTTGACCTGACCGCCGGTCAGGATATACATGACCTTGCCGCAGAGAACACCGGCAGCAGTGCCGAAGGAGAATGCGATGAGGCCCAGCACGATGATGAACAGGGTGCGGCTGTTCAGGAAGGTGTTTGCAGAGGTGGTGCAGCCAACAGACAGAGCCAGGAAGATGGTGATGATGTTCATCAGCTCATTGCCGGCGGTCTTCTGGATACGGTCCACGACGCCGCACTCCTTCATGAGGTTGCCCAGCATCAGCATACCGACCAGAACGGCGGCATCCGGCACGATGAGGGAGACGACGATGGCGACCATGACGGGGAAGATGACCCTCTCGGTCTTGGTCACGGTGCGCAGCTGCTTCATCACGACGGTACGCTCTTTCTTAGAGGTCAGAGCCTTCATGATAGGCGGCTGGATAACAGGCACCAGAGCCATGTAGCTGTAGGCCGCGACGGCGATGGAGCCCAGCAGCTCAGGAGCCAGACGGGAGGTGACGAAGATAGCGGTGGGGCCGTCTGCGCCGCCGATGATGGAGATAGCAGCAGACTGCTTCTGGGTGAAGTCCACCAGACCGGTAGCGACCAGCAAACGAGCGCCCATGTAAGTGCCGAAGATGCCGAACTGAGCGGCAGCGCCCAGCAGCAGGCTCTTGGGGTTGGAGATCAGGGGTGCGAAGTCGGTCATGGTGCCGATGCCGAGGAAGATCAGCGGCGGGTAGATGCCCAGCTTGACGCCCATGTAGAGCATGTCGGCCAGACCGCCGTTGTTCAGGATCTCGACCCACATCGGGTGCTCGAGGCCGTCACCGACGAAGTACTGCATGTGGATGACGCCGCTGCCGGGGAGGTTGGCCAGGATCATGCCGAAAGCCATAGGCAGCAGGATCAGAGGCTCGAACTCTTTGACGATAGCGAGGTAGAGCAGGAAGCAGCCCACGCAGATCATCACTGCGTACAGCCAGCCGCCCGGCTCACCGAACTTGGCAAAACCGGAACTCTGGAAAATACCGACCAGAGTCTCAATAAACTGAGTCATGTTTTTCCTCCTGTGTTAAAAGGGTGCGGTGGTGTCGTTGACGCCAGCCTTGCCCCAGCCATTCTTGCCGCGGCGGACTGCCTTCAGCACATACTTGCCGTTGCCCATAGAGTAGATGGCTGCCATGATGGCTGCCACAACGTCGCCGGGGATGCCGGCCTCGACCTGCGGGGCAGCAGCCTTTGCAGGAGCGGGCGCAGCGGCCTGTTTCACAGGAGCAGCCGGTTTTGCAGCAGAAGCAGCCTTGGTAGCTGCCTTCTTGCCGTTCATGGCGTCAAAGATCTTGCCCTCCAGCGTGATGATGGCCATCAGCAGGACGAGGATCAGAAACACCAGCACAATACCGGTTATGGTAACGATCACATCATAACCTAAATCCATGGTCTTCCTCCTATTTACTTTTTTCTTTGCCGCCCGGGGGGCGGGCGGCAAAAAGCGATTTGAAGATATTATACAATATTTTCCGGGTCGATTCAACAACTATGAACAAAAATCATGTTGTTTTTCACGGTTCTGTGAACAGCACTTTCCTCTCAGCGGCGACCCATGCGGGGGGTGGCGTCCATGAAGCCGGTCTCCAGCTTGTCGCCCAGACGCAGGCTCATGGCCGTACCCAGCGCGACACAGTTGACAGGGTCAGGCGAGACGGTCACTTCCACCTTCAGCTCCTGGCTCAGGTACTCAGGCAGGCCGTGGAGCTGTGCGCCGCCTCCGGTGAGGACGACGCCGTTGCGGTAGATGTCGCCGGCCAGCTCCGGAGGAGTCTTCTCCAGCACCTGATGAGCGGCGGTGCCGATCTGCTCGCTCAGGCGCATGACCGGCTCGTAGAGGTCGGCGGTGGAGACATTGACACGCACGGGCAGGCCGGTGAGCAGGCTGCGGCCCTTGATCTCCATGGTCTCGTTGAAATCCGCCTTCTGGGGGCAGCAGGCCACATTCTTTTTCAGGCTCTCAGCGGTGCGCTGGCCGATGGCGATGCTGAACTTGTTGCGCACGAACTTCAGGATCTCTTCGTCGTAGTGGTTGCCGGCCACGCGGACGCTGGTGGCCTTGACCTTGCCGCCGAGGCTCAGCACGGCGATGTCGGTGGTGCCGCCGCCGATGTCGATGATCATCCGGCCATCCGGCACGGTGATGTCGATGCCGGAGCCGAGAGCTGCGGCGATCGGCTCATCAATGAGGTAGACCTGACGCGCACCGGCGGCCATGACGGCCTCCACCACGGCGTCGCTCTCGATGCCGGTGATGGCGGCAGGCACACAGACGGCCACACGGGGCTTGACCATGTGGGAGCTGTAGACCTGATTGACGAAGCGGCAGATGAGCTCCCGGGTCATGGTATGGTCGCTGATGACGCCATCCTTCAGCGGGAAGATGGCGGAGATGTAGTTGGGCGTGCGGCCCACCATTGCAAGGGCCTTGTCGCCGGCCTCAAGCACGCAGTTCTTGCGGGTATCCACCGCCACCACGCTGGGCTGGTTGAGCACGACGCCCTGCCCCTCCTGCGCGATGATGATGGTCGTCGTACCAAGATCGATACCGATGTCGTTCTGTGCCATAATCGTGATATTTCCTTTCTCTGCTGCCCATTCTCTATTTCCATCGCCCATCTCCGGGCGCGGGTCATCAAAACACATTATAGTATAACACAGGTGTATCCAAAAAGAAACCCTTAAAGGTTCTCCCGCTCCGGCGGCAAGGCTTCTGCCAACAGGGCGGCCAGGCCACTGTAGCGCAGGTTCTGGCGGATGTTGGACATCATCCGGTTCACCACATCCCGCCGGCCCACCACGATGCAGAGCTTCCGCCCGCGGGTGACGCCGGTGTAGAAGAGGTTGCGGTAGCACAGGCGGGGCGGCACCTGCGCCGCCGGGAGGATGACCGCCGGGAACTCGCTGCCCTGGCTTTTGTGTACCGTGATGGCATACGCAATTTCCAGCTCGTTGAGGTTCTCCGCCGGGTAGACCAGCCGCCGGTCGTCCATCCGCACCACCATGGAGCGGCTGCGCACGTCGATGGACTCCACGATGCCGATGTCGCCGTTGTAGGCACCCACACCCTGTTCCCCGCCGATGCGCTGCCATGTTATCTCGTAGTTATTGCGCACCTGCATCACTTTGTCCCCCACCCGGAAGACCCGGGCCGCGCTCTGCAGCTCCGGCTTGCCCTTCTTTGGCGGGTTGAGCATGGCCTGCAGCTCCGCGTTGAGGGCCTGGGTGCCGGTGGGGCCGAGCTTCGTGGGGCAGAGCACCTGAATATCCTTCACCGGGTCAAACTGGTAGCTGCGGGGCAGACGGGTGGTCACAAGGTCGCAGACCAGCTTCTGGGCCGCATCGCCGTCGGCTTCGAGGAAGAAGAAATCGTCCGTCTTTCCGCCCTTTTTCAGCGGTTCGCCCGAGATGATGTGGTGGGCGTTCTCCACGATGAGGCTCTGAGCGGCCTGCCGGAATATCTCGTTGAGGCAGACCGTCGGCACCAACCCGGAGCGGATGATCTCGCCGAGGATATTGCCCGGGCCGACGCTGGGCAGCTGGTCGGCGTCGCCTACCATAATAATACGGCAGCTGTACCGCAGTGCCGCAATAAGGGCCTGGAACAGCTTGACGTCCACCATACTCATCTCGTCAAGGATAACGACGTCGCACTTGAGCAGGTTCTTGTCATTGTGGATGAAGCTGACCACGCCGCCGGTGTAGTCCACTTCCAGCAGGCGGTGGATGGTGGAGGCTTTCCGGCCCGTCAGCTCGCTCAGACGCTTGGCGGCGCGGCCTGTGGGAGCGCAGAGGGCTACCCGTTCGGCCTCGTTCTCGAGCAGTTGCAGGATGGCGTTGACCGTGGTGGTCTTGCCGGTGCCGGGGCCGCCGGTGAGGACAAGGCAGTTCTCGGTCATGGCCTTGCGGATGGCTTCCTTCTGGAGTGGCGCATAGGCAAAGCCCTGCGCCAGTTCCAGTATCTGGATGTTCTTGTCGAGGTTTCGGGCCGTCTGCTTTCCGCGCCTGGTCAGCATGGCCAGACGGTCGGCGATGTCCTGCTCTGCAGCCAGCAGATCCGGCAGATAAATATACGGTGTGCCGTCGAACATCCGCACCGCCAGTTTCCCGGTCTGGATGCAGCTGTCCAGCGCCGCCGCCAGCTTTTCGGGGGGCTGGTGGATGAAGTTCGACGCTGTTTCCAGCAGCTGCGCCCGGGGCAGACAGGTGTGGCCGTTGCCGGCGTTGTGGCGCAGGGTGCGCAGGAGGGCGGCTTCCAGCCGCTGGGCGCAGTCCCCTGCCATCTGGTAATACTGGGCGATGCTGTCGGCGTGGCGGAAGTCCAGCTGCAAGGGTTCGCCGCAGAGCAGGTAGGGGTTCTGCTGGATGGCCTGCATGGCCCCCGGCCCGAAGGTGCGGAAGACCTCCATCGCCCGGCGGGGGCTGATCTCGAACTGAGCCAGATAGGCGATGAGCTCCCGCATTCCGAACATCCGCTTGAACTCCTGCTGGATGCGGTCGGCCTTGTCCGCCGAGATGCCCGGGATGAGGGTGAGCTGGGCGGGGTCGTTGGCGATCACTTCCAGCGCCGCCGCGCCGAATTTGTCAATGATCTTATCCGCCGTCCGTGCGCCGATGTAGGGCAGCGACCGGCTGGCGAGGAAGGCGTAGACGGCCTCGAGGTCTTTGGGCATATCCGTCTCGCACTCCTGTGCGTGGAACTGTCGGCCATAGGTGGCGTGGTTCTCGTACCTGCCCCGGCAGACGACGCTCTCACCGGCGTGGAGCTCTCCCACCACGCCGCACACAACGGTGACGACACCGCCGCCCGACACCTCGAACACGGTGTAGCCGTTGTCCTCGTTCAGGTAGATGATGTCCTCTACCGTGCCTTCCAGCCGTTCCAGCTCCTGCTCCATCGTCCCGCCTCCTCGTTTTGACACAACTATACATAGTATAGCTGTTTTGGGGGGATTTGTAAATACAACAAAAGCTCCCCCGAAGGGGAGCTGTAGGCGAGGTTTAATCCCCCACCCCATACGCATTTTCTTTCATCAGCCGATTGCGCACTGCAAAGTACGCCGGGATGAGGAAGAAGCAGGCGAAGAACCAGGCCACGGGGTTGGCGATGCAGGCTGCAAAGTAGCCCCAGAGCGGCACGAACCAGAAGCCCACCATGGCACGGGCGACCATCTCGGCCACGCCCGCGAACATGGCAAGGCCGGAATAGCCCAGGCCCTGGATGGTGTAGCGGTAGATGATGAGGACAGCCAGCGGGATGTAGAACACGCTGTTCCAGAAGATGAAGCTGCGGGCATTCGCCATGATCTCCACCTCGCTGCTCTCGAGGAAGAGGCTGATGAGCGGCACATCCAGCACACGCAGGATGAGGAAGGATGCCACACTGTAGACGCAGCCAATTCCCAGCGCGGTATTGACGCCCCGGTCCACACGCTTGAGGTCGTGAGCGCCCATGTTCTGGCTGGCGTAGGTGGTCATGGCGGTGCCGATGCTCTCCAGCGGCACCGAGAGGAACTGGGCGGCCTTGCTGCCTGCGGTCTGCGCGGCCACGATGCTGCTGCCCAGACCGTTCACCGCGCCCTGCAGCACGACGCTGCCGATGGCAGTGATGCTGCACTGCAGACCCATAGGGATGCCCATGTTGCAGAGCTTGAGGCAGTGGCTGGCGCTCAGACGGCCCTCTTCCCTGCTCCATTTCAGCTCCGGGTAGTGGCGGCCGATGTAGATGAGACTGCCGATGCCCGCCACCGCCTGACTGAACACGGTGGCGAAGGCCGCACCGAACGCCCCCATCCGGAAGGTGAGGATACAGAGCAGGTCGAGACCGATGTTCAGCACGCTGGCCACCAGCAGGAAATAGAGCGGCCGCTTGCTGTCGCCCAGCGCGCGCATGAGGGCGCTGGTGACGTTGTACAGCAGGGTGAAGGGGATGCCCGCGAAGATGGTGCGGATGTAGATGTCCGCGATGTCGATGATGTTGTCGGGGGTGTTGGTCCAGACCAGCACCGCCCGGGTCAGGGCCACCGTCACCACCGTGAGCACGACGGCGAAAAAGAGGCTCAGCCAGACGGTATTGGCGGTGTAGCGCCGCATCTCGCTGTAGTCCTTCGCGCCGAAGGTCCACGAGATGGGGATGGAGAAGCCGCAGGCGATGCCGTTGACGAAGCCCAGCACCAGATAGTTCAGGCCGCCCACGCTGCCCACCGCCGCCAGCGCATCCACGCCCACGAAGCGGCCCACGATGATGGTATCGGCCAGATTGTAGAACTGCTGGAACAGACTGCCCAGCATCAGCGGCACCGCAAAGGCAAGGATGAGCTTGAGCGGGCTGCCCTGTGTCATGTCTTTTGTCATACAAAGCCCCTCCCCGGGCGGTCACTTAACATTTCTTTGCCGGATCTTTACCGACAAAAACGCCCTGCCGGACGAGGGGCAGGACGTTTTGCGTTTCATGAGTGGTATTATACTCAGCTCATCGTGATTTTGCAAGGGGTTTGGGGCAGATTTCTTCGTACAACATTGCTATTTTCTATCGGTGGTTTTTGGTGATTGTGCGCAGGGGAGCGGCAAGGCCCTCCTGCTGCACTCCCTCTCAGCCCACGCTCTCAACCTTCATAATCGAAATCCCATGCAGAGTCATAATATGCGGAGTCATAAAAGGGATCCCACCCCACAAATTATCGTCGCTGCTCCCTATCCATTTTCTTGTCTCCCAATCTCCTCCCCAATCCGGCGGCTGACTGTCATCCTTGCCCGGCTTCCACACCCAGTCACCCTGACTGTCCGTTACCCATCCGCTTGTCTCCGGCTGCTGGACGCTTATTTCCGGCTGCTGGACGCTTATTTCCGGCTGCTGGGCGCTTGCTTCCGGCTGCGGGGCCGTGGTAAGGCTGTCCGGCGAGAGAATCGTCAGCCCGCTGAGGCCACCGACGGAGGGGGCCGGGTCGTCCTTCTTGCTGTCCTGCTTCCCGCCCACGAGCTTCACGATGTTACTGGTAAATGTCTTCCACACCGTCGGTTCGGAGGCGGGCTGCTTCGGCTGCGGGGCCGTGGTAAGGCTGTCCGGCGAGAGAGTCGTCAGCCCGCTAAGGTCACCGACGGCACCCGTTCCCGGCTGAGTCAGCTCGGGCAGTCCGCTCAGGGAGCTGCTTTCTCGACCGGAGAGGACCGTTCCCCATTGCTCTTTCTCCTGCTTGCGGCGGGCGATCGCCTCTTCCACCCGGGCAGTCTCCTGCGCTTTCTGCTCCTCATCGCCAACGCGGTACACGAGGACCAGTTCCTTGCCGTTTCGGCGCAGGGCGGTCTCATCCGAGAATGTTTTTCTATCATATCCCGTCTGCCCGACAACATAGAAGCGATAGAGCCCTTCCTGGGACAGCTCGAGTTCGAACGCACCATTCACGCCGACCAGATCTTTGATCCGGGCCAGCGGAATGACGGCCTCCATCTCCCGCCCTTCCCCATCAAGGAACCGGATGCGAAGCTCATGGACCTCCTTTGCAAGCTCCCGCAGCGAGTCGCCTGTCATCCAAAAGAGCGAACCGTGGGCATCGAAGCGCAGGACCTTGTTGACCGGGTCATACTCTGCCGTGGTCACATCTGCAAGCTCCTGTGTGCCATCCGGATGGGTGATCACGCCCATGGCCTCGTACATCTG
>QWCE01003327.1_pt1 | contig 18021 bp, 20 predicted proteins | sample 1972531 | NCBI WGS metagenome assembly QWCE01 (sample SAMN09866716, study PRJNA288562) | Human gut metagenome isolate term4_stool, whole genome shotgun sequencing... | reverse complement strand
CTACTACGCCATGTGGCTAAAGAGCTTGGAAGAAAAATAAAAAATCCCCCTATAGGGGGATTTTTTGCCTATTTTCTAAATGACAGGTATATGGTGCCCGGGGTTACAAATATTAAATACTTAAACAGCGATGTGTACTTTGTATTTAAAATTATGTCGGAATACTTTCCGCTGATAAAAATTGACAAAAGGTATGCAAGAGTTATTGCAAATAGAATTATTGGAAACACCTTGTCTTTTTTCTTTGCAGTGTATTTAAATATCAATACGGTTAATAACCCTACCGCCAAAAGCAATATTATATTTAATATTATTGGACTCTTGCCGCCGGTATAATATGTCCTTACTTTTTCCAAATAGATGTTGTCAAAGAGGTATATTAATACCAAGTTAACCAATGTGTAAAAATATTTTTTCATAGGACCTCCTTACACTGTTGATTCAGCTCAATAACGATTTAATATCTCGGTATTACCGACAGTTATTAACTATCTTCTCTTTAATGATCCCATAATGGACCTTGCGATTTGTCTGCCTATTGTTCTTGTGACTGTGCCAAGCATTGAGTCAATGCCCTTATCTACATAAGATTTATTTCTCCTGTATCCTTTAGATCTTTCCTTTTCCAAAGCAAGCCTTTCTTTTTCCAAGGCTTCTCTTTCTTTTCTAAGCTCTTCTTCTCTCTCACTTTGAATTGCTTTTTGTTCCAAGATTTCGTAGGCGCTTTCTCTGTCGATTAAGTCTTTATACATTTTGTAGTATGGGGAGTTTTCTTTTATATATTGAAGGTCTCCTGCTTCTATTGTCTTAAAGGATGAGTGTGGCGGCACGATCAGTGTCTTTTCTACAGGTGATGGGCTGCCGTCTTCTTGCAGTACGGAGACTAATGCTTCTCCGGTCTTTAAGTTCATGACTTCGTCTTTTACTTCAAATTTCGGATTTGGTCTGAAGGTCATTGCCATTTCTTTTACCGCTTGAAGTTCTCTTGGCGAAAAGGCTCTCAGTTGATGGAGGATACGGTTACCCAATTGGTTTAATATTTCAGGCGGTATGTCTATTGGGTTTTGAGTGATGAAAAATATTCCCACGCCCTTTGAACGTATGAGCCTTACAATTTGGGTGATTTTGTCTACCATGTGCTTAGGCGTATTTGCAAAGAGCAGGTGGGCTTCGTCAAAGAAGAAGACGCACTTGGGCTTGTCCGGATTTCCCACTTCAGGCAAGTTTTCAAATAGCTCCGACAAGAGCCAGAGTAAAAACATGCTGTATAGGCCCGGGTTGTTAATTAACTTCTTTGCCATAATGATATTTACAATGCCCATGCCTGTTGTATCTACTTGGAGGAAGTCGTCGATTTTAACTGAAGGTTCTTGGAAAAAATTTTCTCCTCCCATTTCTTCCACCATTAATATTTTTCTTTGAATTGTGGCAAGGGATTGTGGCGCAATGTTGCCGTATTTTTTTGAAAGCTCCTGACGATTTTCAGACAAGTAGTTTAAGAGGGATCTTAAATCTTTTAAGTCAAGTAAGAGCAGTCCGTTTTCGTCCGCTACTCTAAAGGCAATATTTAATATGCCTTCCTGTGTGTCGTTTAGTTCCAATACTCTTGCAAGCATTAAGGGTCCCATTTGAGATATTGTTATGCGAAGGGGCACTCCTTCCTCGCCATAGACGTCCCAAAGGTGTAGGGGATAGTTCTTCGGCTCAAAGCCTTCTATGCCTATGTAATCTATTCTATCTTTGATCTTGTCGTTTATTTCTCCGGGCAGGGACATGTTTACAAGGTCCCCCTTTACGTCGGTTAGTATTGTGGGTACTCCTATTGATGAAAAGTATTCGCACATGACTTTAAGGCTTACGGTCTTGCCCGTGCCTGTGGCTCCTGCAATCATGCCGTGTTGATTTGCTTTATTTGCAAGTAGAAACACCTTCTCATCAGCTCTTCCAAGTAACATTTTTTCCATAATGACCTCCTTATGTAAAAAATTATATATTATGATGAGTTTTTTTACTAATATGAAATATTTTAAATTGTTTTTCCCTCACAATTCTAACACGGGATTTTAAATAAATATAAATAATTCGCATGTCTATTTGTGATATAATTTCAAGAGAGTATTTAAGAGAAGATTTTTATTTAAATGGGAAAGAAGGAAGAATAAAACCTTACTGATGGAAACTAAAGTTTTAAAAATAAATTCAAAAGAAGATTCGGAAAATATAAACATTGCCGCAAGCTATTTAAGTGACGGCAAACTTGTGGTCATACCTACGGAGACTGTCTACGGTCTTGGAGCCAACGGCCTTAATGAAGAGGCGGTTAAAAACATTTTTGTGGCAAAGGGAAGGCCTCAGGACAATCCTCTCATACTTCATGTGGCGGAAAAGTCTTGGGTGAGCAATCTTGTGACGGAGATACCTGATGTGGCTGTAAAAGTCATGGACAAATTTTGGCCGGGGCCCCTCACAATTATTTTTAACAAATCGGACCTTGTCCCTTGCGAAACTTCGGCGGGGCTTTCAACTGTTGCGATACGCATGCCTTCACATGAGGTGGCAAGGGAGATAATAAGGGCTTCGGGCGTTCCCGTTGCCGCACCTTCCGCCAACATTTCAGGCAGACCTTCTCCTACAAAGGTGGAGCATGTAATTGAAGACTTAATGGGCAAGGTGGATGTAATTGTAGATTCGGGACACACAGATGTGGGAATTGAATCCACTGTACTTGATGTGACTGTGGAGCCGCCGGGTATTTTAAGACCGGGTGGAGTGACCTTTGAAGAGTTACAAGCCTTAATCCCTGACCTTGAAATTGACACTACCATCATCGACCCCAATGACAAGACTGTGCCCAAGTCTCCGGGACAAAAGTACAGACACTATTCTCCCAAGGCCGACGCCATTCTTTTCGGCGGCAATTTAAATCACGTAGTGAAAGAAATCAACAAGAGAATTGCAGATTTAAAAGGAGAAAAGTCGGCGGTTTTGGCTACGGAAGAAACCTACGAGGATTATGTAGGTGCCGACCTTGTTATTAACTTAGGCTCGAGAGAAAATTTGGAAGAAATTGCCAAAAATATTTTCGACGCTCTTAGAGAATGTGACGAAAAAGAAGTTGATATTATATATGTTGAAGGTTACGACTTGCGAGGCATAGGCCAAGGCATTATGAACAGGCTTTTAAAGGCCTGCGGCGGCAAAGTCGTACTGGGACTGTGAGGTAAATATGATTATAGCAATGGGATCTGACCATGCAGGTTACAATTTGAAAGAAGAAATTAAAGCATATTTATTGGAGAAGGGCCACACAGTTAAGGACTGCGGCACCGACTCAACTGAAAGCTGCGACTATCCGGTATTCGGAAGAGCTGCGGCGGAAGTGGTAAGAGAGGAAGAAGCTGAAAGGGCAATAGTGATATGTGGATCGGGAATAGGTATTTCCATTGCCGCAAACAAAGTGCCGGGGATAAGATGCGCTCTTTGCTCCGAACCTTTGTCGGCGGAACTTTCGCGTAGGCACAACAACGCAAATGCCCTTGCCATGGGAGCTCGTTTAATCGGCTCGGATATGGCGAAGAGAATTGTAGATGTTTTTTTGAGTACGGAATTTGAAGGTGGAAGACACCAAAGACGCATTGACAAAATTGAGGAGTGAAAACATGTCAAAAGTTATAGTTACAGATCATCCGATGATACAACACAAGCTTACAATTATGAGAAAAAAAGACACAAGTTCCAAAGACTTTCACGAACTTGCTACTGAAATTGCAATTTTAATGGGCTATGAAGTTACAAAGGACTTGGAACTTCGAGATATTGAAATCGAAACTCCCTTGGAAAAAATGACGGGAAAAGAAATCAGCGGCAAAAAATTAGGATTGGTTCCTATTTTAAGAGCGGGCCTCGGAATGGTGGACGGATTTTTAAAAGTTTGCCCTTCAGCACGAGTTGCTCACATAGGTATGTATAGAGATCCTAAGACTTTAAAGCCCGTCACTTACTATGCGAAGTTCCCAAGCGACGTAGCTGACAGAACTATGATTATTTTAGACCCAATGCTTGCAACGGGAGGATCTTTAATTGAAGCTATAAGAGAGTTAAAGGCTCAAGGCGTATCTTCAATTAAGAGTGTAAACTTGGTAGCCGCACCGGAAGGTATTAAGGCCGTTCAAGAAGCTTATCCCGACGTAGACATATATGTTGCGGCTATTGACAGATGTTTAAACGATCACGGCTATATTTTGCCGGGACTTGGAGATGCCGGAGACAGATTATTCGGCACCAGGTAGAAAGGAGTACTTTTGTTTTTAGAAGGAATAAAAGCAAATTACAAATTTTTTCTCTTAGCATTTTTAATTACAGCAATACTTACACCGATTGCCGTTAAACTCATGCCCAAGTGGGGATACCTTGACATACCCAAGGACAACAGGCGTATGCACAAGGTTGCCATGCCTGTGGCAGGTGGAGTGGCAATGTTTATAGCTTTTTTAATAACAATGCCTTTGGCAATTGAAATGGACAGGGAATTTATCTGCCTTTTAATCGGCTCGGCAATAATTGTAGTGTCGGGACTTATTGACGACAAGATAGGCTTAAGTCCCAAGATGAAAATCTTATTTCAAATTGCGGCATCAGCGGCTTTAATTGTCGGGGGAGTTAAAATCAGATTTTTTACAAATCCCTGGATGGGGGATGAACTTATTTGGCTTAACTACCTGTCCGTGCCCATTACAATATTTTGGATAGTTGGAATTACAAATACTGTAAATTTAATTGACGGCCTTGACGGTTTGGCGGCAGGAGTGTCTATGATTTGCGCCATAAGCTTAATGTTTATTGCATACAAATTCGGCTCCACCAATCAAGCCCTGGTTGCGGCAATTATTGCAGGTGCATGTCTCGGATTTTTGCCCTTTAACTTTCACCCTGCCAAAATATTTATGGGAGACACGGGAGCTTTGTTTTTAGGATTTGTCCTTTCATATATTTCCATCGGAGGATTTATGAAGTCGGCGACAATCCTCACAATTTTTGTCCCTGTACTTATATTGGGAGTGCCGGTGTTTGACACGGCATTTGCAATGGTGAGAAGAAAACTTTCAGGTCACTCCATGGTTGAGGCGGACAAGGGCCACTTGCACCACAGACTACTTAAGATGGGCCTTAGCCAAAGACAGACGGTTTTAACTTTATATTCCATTTCAATTATTTTCGGAATTTTGGCAAATGTAATTGCGGACATTGAACCTCGAAAGGGATTTGTCCTTAGTATTTTAATTATTGCCGCAATAGTATTGGTTGCAGGTGCAAGCGGAATGTTTAAAAGTGTGAGAGGTGAGAAAAAATGAAAATTTTAGTGGTATTCGGCACAAGGCCTGAAGCCATCAAAATGGCACCCATTATAAAAGAATTAGAGAGACAAAATGCGGAGTATAAAGTCCTTGTTACGGCTCAACACAGACAAATGCTTGACGGCGTACTTGAGATTTTCGACATAAAACCGGATTTTGATTTAAATATATTTAAAAAAGGACAGACTCTTACAGATATAACTGTTGAAACTTTAAGAGGCCTTGAAGAAGTCTTTAAAGAATATTTGCCTGATGTGCTCTTGGTACAAGGAGACACGACAACAGTCTTTGCAGGAGCCTTGGCAGCCTTTTATCAAAAGATAAAAATAGGACACGTTGAGGCGGGACTAAGGTCGGGCAATTTATATTCCCCCTATCCTGAGGAGGCAAACAGAAAACTTACGGGAGTTATGACGTCCTATCACTTTGCCCCCACGGAAGGGAACAGAGAAAATCTTTTGAAGGAAGGCTTCGACGACAAAGACATATATGTGGTTGGAAACACTGTAATAGATGCTCTTCACTACGCTGTAAGAGATGACTATAAATTTGAAGACGAAATATTAAACAGATTGGACTATGAAAACAAAAGAATTGTTCTCTTAACTTCTCACAGAAGAGAAAACATAGGAGAGCCTATGGAAAATATTTTCCAAGTAGTAAGAGATGTTGTAAGAGAAAACGAAGATGTGGAAGTAGTATTTCCAATCCACTTAAATCCCAAGGTGAGAGAAATTGCAAAGAGAATTTTTGACGGAGAAGACAGAATACATTTAATTGAACCTTTGGAATATTTACCATTTTCAAATCTGATGAAAAGGGTATCTATTATAATGACAGATTCGGGTGGAGTCCAAGAAGAAGCGCCTTCTTTAGGCAAACCCGTTATTGTTGTGAGAGAAGAAACTGAAAGAATGGAAGGTGTCCATGCAAACACAGCCATACTTGCAGGCACTAAGTATGAAAACATTTACCGAAGCTTTACAAGACTTCTTCATGACAAAGAATTTTACGATCAAATGGCCCATGCGGTTAATCCATATGGAGACGGAACTGCAGCCGAAAAGATTGTCAAAATTTTGCTGTCAAGGTAGTTTTTAAACACTGTCTCAATTGACTTTTATTTTTATAATAAATATAATTAAGTTGATAGTGTACTAATTAAAATACGCAGGAGGTATTTATGAAGGGAAAGACTTTAAAAGAGATAAAAATCGGTGACAAGGCATCGTTTACAAAAACGCTTACCGAAACTGATGTTTATCTATTTGCAGGTATTTCAGGAGACTTAAATCCTGCCCACATTAACCAAGTAGCATCTGAACAAACTATGTTCAAAGGAAGAATAGTTCACGGAATGCTATGTGCAAGTCTCATTTCGACAGTTTTAGGTATGTATCTTCCGGGACCGGGAACAATTTATGCCGGACAAGAGCTTAAATTTACAAAACCCGTTCACATGGGAGACACCATCACAGCAGAAGCTGAAGTTGCAGAAATCATCAAAGAAAAGTTCTTAAAGATGAAGACAACTTGCACAAATCAAAACGGCGAAGTCGTAATAGAAGGTTATGCGACTGTAATGCCGCCACGTTAGTATCTATAGAGTTTTTGAGGAGGAAAAAGAATGAACAAAGTAGTTATCGCAAGTGCAGCAAGAACACCGGTAGGATCATTCGGTGGAGCATTTAAGACTGTAACAGCTGCAGAATTAGGAATCACAGCAGCAAAAGAAGCATTAAAGAGAGCAAATGTTGGTCCGGATCAAGTAGATGAAGCTATAATCGGTAATGTTCTTCAAGCAGGACAAGGACAAAACGTTGCTCGTCAAGTAGTACTTGGAGCAGGATTAAGTGAAGGAACTCCCGCAATTACTATTAACATGGTTTGCGGTTCAGGACTTAGAGCAGTTTCCATGGCTTGCCAAATGATTAAAGCAGGAGACGCTGAAGTTATTTTAGCCGGCGGTACAGAAAGCATGTCACAAGCACCTTTCTTACTAACCAAAGAAAGATGGGGAGCAAGAATGGGCGACGGCAAGATTGTTGACGAAATGATTAAAGACGGACTTTGGGACGTTTACAATGACTACCACATGGGAATGACAGCAGAAAACGTTGCAGAACAATTTGGAATTACAAGAGAAAAACAAGACCAAATTGCCGTTACAAGCCAAAACAGAGCTGAAAAAGCAAGAGCTGAAGGAAGATTTAAAGACGAAATCGTACCTGTAGAAGTAAAAGGTCGTAAGGGCAAAGTTACTGTTGTATCAGAAGACGAATACATTAAAGAAGGCGTTACATTAGAAAGCATTTCAGGACTTAAACCTGCTTTCAAACGTGACGGCGGAACTGTAACTGCAGCAAACGCATCAGGTATTAATGACGGAGCGGCAATGCTTGTTATTATGACTGAAGAAAAAGCAAAAGAACTTGGCGTTGAACCTTTAGCAGAAATCGTATCTTATGCAGATGCAGGAATTGACCCGAAGATCATGGGCACAGGACCTATTCCGTCATCAAGAAAAGCTCTTGAAAAAGCAGGCTGGACTGTTGAAGATCTTGACCTAATCGAAGCTAACGAAGCTTTCGCAGCACAAGCAGGTGCAGTGGCACAAGAACTTAAGTTGGACATGGACAAAGTAAATGTCAATGGTGGAGCAATTGCAATTGGTCACCCGATCGGAGCCAGCGGTGCAAGAATTCTAACTACATTACTTTATGAAATGAAGAAGAGAGACGCTAAAAAAGGTCTTGCAACTCTTTGCATCGGAGGAGGAATGGGAACAGCTGTAGTTGTTCAAAGATAATTAGGAGGTCAAATGGATTACAAATATCTGTTACTGGACAAAAAAGATAACGGCGTATTAGTTCTTACAATTAACAAAGAAAAAAGCTTAAACGCTTTAAATTCTGAAGTTTTGAAAGAAATTAAAGACGTCATGAATGTTATCGAACATGATGACAGTATAGCATGTGTAGTATTTACAGGGGCAGGCAAAGCATTTATTGCAGGAGCCGACATTACTGAAATGGCACCCTTAAATCCCACAGAAGCTTACGCATTTGCCAAATTAGGCATGGATGTAACTTTAGACATCGAAAGTTTATCAAAACCGATTATAGCAGCAGTAAACGGATTCGCTTTAGGCGGAGGATGTGAATTTGCATGTGCATGTGACATTAGAATCGCATCATCAAAGGCAAAATTCGGTCAACCTGAAGTGGGACTTGGAATTACACCGGGCTTTGGGGGAACTCAAAGACTTGCCAAAATAGTTGGACCGGGATATGCAAAAGAATTAATTTACACAGGCGGAATAATCGGAGCTGATGAAGCTTTGAGAATAGGTTTGGTTAACCACGTATATGAACCTGAAGAACTGATGGACAAAGCATTGGAACTTGCAGGCAACATAGCAAAGAATGCAAAAGTTGCAGTAAGATATTGTAAATCCGCAATTAATAACGGTGCTCACACTGATATTAACACAGGTTTAGGTATTGAAAGAACAGCTTTCAGTCTTTGCTTTGCAACAGCAGATCAAAAAGAAGGCATGAAGGCATTTGTAGAAAAAAGAAAAGCAGAGTTTAAAGGGGAGTAATTATGAAAATAGCAGTAATCGGATCAGGAACAATGGGATCAGGTATAGCTCAAGTACTTGCACCAAAACACAAAGTTATAGTAAGAGACATTGCACCGGAACAACTTGAAAAAGCTAAAGCTGCAATGGAAAAAGGCTACAAGAAAAATGTAGACAAAGGCAGAATGACTCAAGAAGAAATGGACGCTGCTTTAGCAAATGTTTCATTCTCAGGAGAAATGGAAGACATTAAAGACTGTGACTTAATAATTGAAGCAGCAACAGAAAATCCTGTAGTAAAGAAAGCTATTTTTAAAGAACTTTGCGAAAACGTTCAAAAAAGCTGCATACTTGCTTCAAACACATCTTCACTATCAATTACCGATATAGCCGCATCAACAATGAGACCGGACAAAGTTATAGGAATGCACTTCTTTAACCCGGTACCCATGATGAAATTAGTTGAAGTAATCAAAGGGGAATTAACTTCAGAAGAAACTAAGAACACAATCGTTGAATTGTCAAAAGAAATCGGCAAGACTCCGGTAGAAGTTGAAGAAGCTCCGGGATTTGTAGTAAACAGAATACTAATTCCTATGATTAACGAAGCAGTTGGAATTTACGCAGAAGGCATTGCATCAGCAGAAGACATTGACTCAGCAATGAAATTAGGCGCAAACCATCCGATGGGACCATTGGCACTTGGTGACTTAATCGGTCTTGACGTAGTTCTTTCAATTATGGACGTACTATACACTGAATTCGGTGATTCAAAATACAGAGCACACACACTTCTAAGAAAGATGGTAAGAGCACAATTACTTGGTAGAAAAACAGGTAAGGGCTTCTACGACTACTCAAAATAAAAACCATTTTATAAATCAAAATAGACTGGCTCAGGTCAGTCTATTTTTTTACGTTCCAAGCATATTGCCTCTAACATATATATTCTATGCGAAATACAATTATATTTAATCAATGACCATACCCTTAAATGATATGGTTTTCCTGCGTGGATAAGAGATTTATATTATATTTACACATTATGCACAAATTACAAATAAAATTAAAAAAACAGTAAAAATATTGTAAATTATACCTTGACAATGTTTTCATAAAGAGATAAAATATAACACTATTTGATTTATTGGTCTAAATATGCTATTATATATGTACATTATCTCATGTAGGAAGGGTGATTGTATTGAGTAGAGTAGATGCAATAAAACGTGAGTTGGAAGATAATATCGGCAAACAAGTAATTGTCAAAGCTGATAAGGGAAGAAAGAAGATTGTAACCAAAAGAGGAGTTTTGGAAGCTGTTTATCCTTCTCTTTTTGTAGTGAAGATGGAAACCAATGAGGACAGACCAAGGTCAGCCACCTTTACTTATTCAGATGTTTTGACAAGTACTGTAGTCTTAACGATTATAGAATGATTAAGTAGGCTTAGGCCTACTTTTTTTATGCCCTTAAACTTTAAATTTACAAACACTTAATATATAATTTGATTGGTGATTAAATGAAGGTTTTTGCGCCCGGCAAGCTTAATTTGGGCATTAGAGTCTTAGATAAATTATATAACGGTTACCACGAAATTGACACTATAATGCAAAGTGTAAATGTATATGACGAGTTGGAATTTGAAAAAATAAATTCGGGCATTGAAATTATTTCACAAGATGAGATTGAATTAAAAGACAACTTGATTTACAAGGCATATGTGGCAATGAGAGACTACACAGGCAGAGACATTCCTGTCCGTGTGACGGTTAAGAAAAATATTCCTATGGCGGCAGGCATGGCGGGAGGCACAAGTGACGGCGCCTTTACCATGAGAGCCTTAAACGAGTTGTATGACTTAAAACTTTCCAAGGATGAAATGGCAAAAATCGGAGTGAAAATCGGCGCAGACTTTCCCTTTACAATTCACACAGGCACATACAGAGCGAAAGGCATTGGGGAAAAACTTACAAAACTTCCCACACCTGAGCTGAAATTTATAGCGGTAAACCCGGGCTTTCCAATATCAACAAGAGAAGTCTATGAAAATTTAACGTTGAAAGCACAGGACAAAGACATGGATCAATTGGAAAAAGCTATAAAAGCTTTGGACTATAAAAAAATTTCAAAATACATGAAAAACGACATGGAAGACTATGTCTTAAATAAATATGAAGTTTTAAAAGAGATAAAAGAAGAGCTTCAGTCCTTCGGAGGCATTGCACTCCTATCAGGGACGGGAGCCACGGTCTTTGGAATGTTTGAATCGGAAGATGAGAGATTAAAAGCTTATGAAAACTTAAAGGACAAGTATCCATTTGTAAAGCTTTTACAAAGTGTTGGTGAAATATGAAAAACAATAAAATTGCAATAATAGATTCATCAGTGGGAATAATTTCCACATACGAATTTGTAGGAAAAAACATAAGTGAATATTTCGAATTTTATATAGACAATCAAGGCTCAGTCTTCGGCAACTACAGAGACATTGAACCCTTTGTAAAAAGATGGGACAAGATTTTAAAATCTGATTATAAACTCATTATGGTTTCCGACTTCGACCTTGCCTTTGAGCTTTACAACAAGGACTGTGAAGTTGTAACAGGTATTGAAAGTTTAATAGAAGATACAAAGGAAGGGAAGAGTCTTTACATTGCAAGCAGAAACTTTAAAGAGCGTAAAGACTTTAAGGGCATGAATGTAAAGCCGGAAGACATTGTAGACGGGTCCTTACTTATAAATGCCTGCGAAGACGGCATCTTTGAAGGGGAAGTATTGGACAGAATTTTGTCCGACGTCCTCAACATGGACTGCTCGACTTACGACAAGGTATACCTCTTAAGCTCCAACCTTCATCTTATAAAGCCTGTAATTGAAGCACAACTTAGGGAATCAGGCTTTGAAGGAAGTGTGAAATCTTTCGTAGAATTTTTAGAGACTGAGGGAGAAAAATTTGAAAAGACGGACAAGGTTACACCCGGCCCTAAAAACTTTTACACCACAGGAATGAGACAGGCCTTCTACATCCCGGCGGAAAAATTTTTAAAACCCGGCAAGCCTCTCACGGTTCGGTCATATAATTTTTCCACAGGGAGAGAAAATGTAATAAAATTCTTGGACCAAGTAATAAATGCCTTGGACAAAAAGGCAAGAGAAATTGAAGAGGAAAGTAAGCTGAGAGAAGAAGGCATAGACGATATGGAAGACAGTGATGACGAGTAAGTAGAAAAGTCTCGTGACATTTAAAGAGAGTATATAGTAAACAAAAAAGGGCATGTGCCCTTTTTTTTGTGAATATTTTTTGCTTAAAGTTCGCTTCTTATCTTCAGTTTTTTAAATAAACAGAAAAATCCAAATCCGATAATGGTTCTGAAAATCACATGGTCAATTTCAAAAACGCCGATTTGAGTTACTCTTGAGAGAAATGAAGTTAACAAAGCTGTTAAGAAAAAATACAGGAGATATTTTTTCCCGTCTATTGCTTTATCATTTGCGCTAAATCCAAAAACTATAGATAAAGGCAAAAGGGCAAAACAGGAAATAATTTGTTTAACAATGGTAACCCTGTTAAAGTGGTCGTAATACTTTATGTATTGGGTTAATGTTCTTAAGGGAATCAAATTAATTCCGCTGCCGCTGAGATTATATACCGTCGGGGTTCCTCTATAAAAAAAGATAAATTGAACCAAAAGCAAAACTATAGCATAAACTGCTCCATATACGACAAACTTACGTTCACTTTTCATACAACCTCCCCCTTTATATTCATTATATATATATATGCAAACTGAACAAAGGGCGTGTGCCCTTTTGTTTCTTTATTTTAAAATCATTTTAATATAAATTTTTCTATTGCTTCGTTAAAGCCTTCCGATCTTTTTTTCGTCGCTACATAGTCGGCGATTTCTTTGAGAGAGTCCACGGCGTTTGCCACGGCTACTCCGAAGCCCGCATGGGTTAAGAGGAGGGCGTCGTTGGTGTTGTCGCCCAGTGCCATGATCTCTTCCTTCTTCACATTTAATTTTTCCGCCAAGGTGTCCAAGGCCTGTCCTTTGTTTACGCCCTTTTCCATTACTTCGATTAAATGGGATTCGGACTGTGCAAAGTAGGCTTTGTCGCCATACAATTTTTCCAACTCATGTTGCAGAGCCGGCACTTCACTTGGCGGAGCGGCGACTAACAGTTTCGGCGTCTCTATATCTTTTAATTTTTCCAAGTCTTTCGCCTCTCTGTACTTTACAAATTTTAAGTCAGGGTCCGGATGAGCCTTTGTGTTTAATTTTTCCACTACTATTTCGTCCTTGTCATAGACTTGAAGGTATAGCTTGCGTTCTCGTACAAATTCGACTATGCCTTCCTGCACGTCCTTGGGCACGACGGACTTGTATATATATGTGCCGTCTAAATTTCTTATATTGGCGCCGTTATGACATATGAGAGGCGTGTCTATGCCTATTTTTTCTGCTATTGCCTTTGCCGAGGGGTAACTTCTTCCCGTGGCGATTGCCAATACATGTCCTTTTTTTACAAGTTTTTTGCAAATTTCTATTGTGGACTTAGGGACACTGCCGTTCTTTGCCAAAAGGGTGTTGTCCAAATCCGTTACTATTAGTTTATACAAGGTCCACCGTCCTTACATAGTGAAATATAAAATAGAGTAGCGCCACTACGAGTACCAAGCTTATAAGTCTGTAGAAGAGCATAAAAAGCTCTCGTGTCCTTTTATTGGTAAAAGGTTCATACAACGGGCTTCCCGTCTCGGGAAGTTTAACTCTAAAGGGATATATGGGCATGACCGTATCGTCTTTTGATTGGTTATAAACTTCCTCAGCATCTTGCAAGCCCCCTTTGAGATAGTAATCCTCAATAATCTTGTAGCCCCTTTCCGCTGCATTAATATGGGCGTCAAATACATAGTCCCACCTTTGGGTAAGCGCCACCGCAATCCGTCCCAAGACAAGTAGTGTTATGATTAAAAATATGGACAAAAGAGGTATGTCGATACTGAAGGAGAATGCCAATATACCGCCTATCATAGCCATGTAAATACTGTTAAAGGTAAGTCTTTCGTTTTCCACATGTCGTGCGTGCATTAAGTTTTGGTTAATAAAGTTCATGACAAAAGCGGCTTGCTTTTCGTCCATATCCTTTGTTTCTAAAATTTGTTTTTTGTTTTCCAATTTTCCCTCACTTTATAATACTTATTATTGCGTTAAGGCCGTAGTTTTCACCTTCATATCTTGCGGAGTGAAGGTGGGGGTTTCCAAATGTGGACTCTCGTTCCAATTCAATATTTTCTTCTTTAATTCCCGCGCGCAAAAGGACGTCCAAGTTCGCCTGCTTCATGTTCAGGTGATACTTGCCTGACTGTTTCTTTTCAAAAAAGCTGTCACGGTTTGTAAATTTTTCAAAGGCTTTATAGACTTCTTCTCCCACTTCATAATCTTCTATTGAAATGGTGGGGCCTATGTAGGCGCAAATATTTTCTCTCTTGCAAAAGAAGGTGCTTTCCATTTTCGCCGCCGCTTTGGCGCCGATTTCTTTACAAGTGCCGCGCCATCCCGAGTGGACCACAGCCTGTACTTTTTTTACCGGGTCAAAGAGGATAATCGGGGTGCAGTCCGCCATTTTTATTAAGAGGGCAACATTCTTTTCATTTGTCACCATGGCATCTGTATTTAATATTATGCGTCCGTAGACAAACTTAACCGTATTTTCCAAGTCCGGCACTTTAACGTGATCCGTGTGGTCTTGAAATGCGGAGTAAATCATGGAAGGCTCTTCTTCCATTTCAAGTAACAGTTCTTCCACGTCTTTTATTACTTTTTTATTTTGTGTCTTGTATCTGAAGTTGTAATTAAATCCGCCGACCAGGTTTGCAAGTCCTAAGTCGGATAATTTTTTTGAGTATATTTTCATTTTTATTCCCTTTGTTTTAATGTTATTATACCATTAGAGGTGTTTTATGAGTTTAAATATTGTTTTATATGAGCCGGAAATCCCTTTTAACACGGGAGCGATTTCCAGAACCTGTGCTTTGACACATACAAAGCTTCACTTAATTGAGCCCCTAGGTTTTTCTATCAGCGAAAAGGCTGTAAAGCGTGCAGGCTTGGACTACTGGCCCTATGTGGACCTGAACCTGTATAAAAATTACGAGGAATTTTTGGATAAGAATAGAGAGGGAAGACTTTTCTTTGCTTCAACCAAGTCTTCTCACATTTACACCGACGTTAAGTATGAGGACGGTGACTACTTGGTTTTCGGGCCTGAGACGAGGGGGCTGCCTGAAGATGTAATTTTTTCCGACAGAGGTACCAACATCAGAATACCCATGATTGGGGAGCTTAAGAGAAGCCTAAACCTCTCCAACTCCGTTTCAATCGTCTTGTACGAAGCACTTAGACAAGTAAATTTTTTAGATTTGGTATAGGAGATTTTATGAAAAAAATTGATTTTAAAAAACTCTTTATGATTTCAATAGGTGCTACCTTTTTGGTATGCGGCCTTAACTTTTTTTTAATTCCAAATAATTTGGCAGTTGGCGGTGCCACAGGTATGGCGGTTTTGTTATCCCATGTTTTTACAAAGTTTGACACGGGGCAAGTCCTCTTTGTACTTAATATTTTGCTCTTTATTTTAGGCTTTAAAATTTTGGGAGCAAATTTCGGCTTCTATACAATTTACGGAGCTTTATACCTGGCGGTTATTCTGTCTTTGTTGGAAAAATTTTTCCCAATTACTCGCCCTCTCACAGACGACCTTTTAATAAATGTAGTCTTCGGCGTGGCATTAGGTGGAATCGGAACTGCAATTGTAATTAACCAAGGCGCGTCCACCGGAGGCACGGATATTTTGGCAAAGATTATCCAAAAATATTCTAAACTTTCTTTCGGAGCATCTTTAATGTTGGTAGACGGACTTGTAACTTTCGGCGCTGCCGTAATTTTCTCACCTACTCACGGTATGTACTCCCTACTTGGTGTTATTATAAACTCTCTTGTTATTGACAGACTTTTGCAAGGCTTTGACAGCAAGTTTGCCATTACAATTATTTCGGAGCAAAACGAAGTCATTAATGAGTATGTTTTAAAGGAACTTAACAGAGGTACAACTGTGTACCAAGCTACGGGAGGCTTTTCCAAATCTCCCAAGACAGTCATTACAACTATCCTTGACAAGAGAAGCTATGTCAAGCTTAAGGACTATGTAAAGACTGTGGACTCTCGCGCCTTTGTCTATGTTTCAAATGCAAGTGAAGTGGAGGGAGAGGGTTTCACCTTCGACTTAATTGAATAAGGTAAAAATTTCTGTGAGAAACTTGGTGTCCTTTGTAGAGAGAAGCGGCGACATTGACACGGGATTTTATTCCAATGTGAGAGCCGTGGAAGGGACGAAAATTCACCAAAAGATTCAATCGGAATACAGCGGCGACTTTACAAAAGAATACTATCTCAAATTCAAAACCGCAGTGGAAGATGTGGAGTACACGGTGGAAGGGAGAGCCGACGGTGTTTCTCTTTCGCTCCAAACGGTGGACGAAATCAAGACCACCACGAGAGAACTTGACTCTTTAAGCTACAACTCCAACAAGCTTCACTGGTCACAGGCCAAGTGTTACGCATATTTTTTGGCGAAAGAAAAAGATTTTGAAAAAGTTAAAGTAAGGCTCACATATTTCCAAATGGAAGATGAGAAGATAAAGGAAATTGAAGAAGAATTTACAGCTGATGAGTTGGAAGAATTTTTCAACGAGTTGATTTTAAAGTATCATCTTTTTATTAAAGAAATTGTAAAGTGGAAAAATATTAGAAATGAAAGCGTAAAGGAAGTAAAATTTCCCTTTGAAAGCTATAGAAAAGGTCAAAGGCAAATTGCCGTGGCTACATACAGCGCCATTAGGGACGGAGAAGTCCTATACATTGAGGCGCCGACAGGAGTGGGGAAGAGTATCTCCACTATTTTTCCTGCCATAAAGTCTATCGGGGAAGGCCTTGTGGAAAAAGTCTTTTACTTAGTGGGAAGGTCGACACAAAAAATCGCGGCGGAAAATGCTGTTGAAATTTTGCGAGATAAAGACCTTGAACTGAAGACCTTAACTATTCAGGCAAAGGAAAAAATTTGCATTAACGACACATTTAAATGTAATCCCAAGGACTGCAAGTATGCCAAGGGACATTTTGACAGAGTAAATGAAGCGATTATTGAGCTCTTTAAGAGCAAAAACTTTTTAAATTCAGAGACTATACAGGAGTTTTCTAAAGAAAAACGCGTCTGTCCCTTTGAGCTTGAGCTTGACATGTCAAACTTTTGCGACTTTATCATTTGCGACTACAACTATGCCTTCGATCCCACGGTTCAGCTGAAGAGGTACTTCGAATCACCGGAGGAGACCTTCACTCTTTTAATTGACGAGGCTCATACCTTGGAGCAAAGGGCGAGGGACATGTATTCAGCGGTTCTCTTTAAAGAAGATATTAAATTTTTGTACGAAAACATCCCTTGGAAGAGCATCAGAAAACACGCCGAGTCTTTAATACACACTTGGGACGGCTTACAATTTCCAAGTGTGTTAAAGGAATACCCCTTTGAAATTGATGAGGACTTGGAACTTTTACTCCTACAGCTTAACAAGTATTTAATTTCCAAAAAAGACGACGCAAATTACGACCGCGTTATGGAAATATATTTTGCCCTGTGGACTTTTTTAAAAATCGGCACATATTACAGCGACAACTTCCGCACAATTGTAAAAGACGGAGAGATAAAAATTCTCTGCCTCGACACGGGAGAAATTTTTGAAAATATTTTAAAAAAGAGCAGAGGAGCGGTGCTTTTTTCCGCAACCCTTACTCCCATGAGCTACTATATGGAAGTATTGTCCAACAAAACCGGCAAGTACCTGAGAGTTGAAAGCCCATTTCCCAGGGAAAATTTATCCGTAAAGACGGTGCCTATTAAGTGCACCTACAGATATAGAGATGAAAATGCAGCGAAAATTGCGGATGAAATAAAAAAATTCACAGACACACCCGGCAACTACTTGGTGTTTTTCCCCTCATATGATTTTATGGAGACGGTC
>QWCE01003326.1_pt1 | contig 18038 bp, 16 predicted proteins | sample 1972531 | NCBI WGS metagenome assembly QWCE01 (sample SAMN09866716, study PRJNA288562) | Human gut metagenome isolate term4_stool, whole genome shotgun sequencing... | reverse complement strand
TAAGTTAAGAATAGGCTTGTGTCCACATGAAAGTACTGATTTTCAGATATCTGTTTTCCTTCATTATGCTGGTACAGTAGATCATCTTGCACCAACGACCGGGCGGCCTCGGGTGTGGCGATAAGTACAGCGAGTAATGTAGGTTATATGGTACACAGCGCATGTACATAAAAAGTAAATCCCGGCTTTGGGTGGTCTGTCATGATTGCAAGCAGGTACGTGGAGCACGCCAGCACTTTGCAACGTAGTAATAAGCAGAACGAACCAAAATAGGATATGGATTAAAAATATATACGTATAATTCGTAGATACATTCAGAAATCCATATCTATTTTGCGTGAGTTAGCATATTATCAGGAGCATTAGTACTGTTGCGTGCGAGTCGTAACGCAAGTGTGCCTGCTGCAACATGACACCACCCAAAAGCCGGGTTCACAACCTTCAACATGCGCGTCCGTTCACTTACGCTGTGCAAGGGTATTCATTATTTGGTCATTTTCGGTTGGAATATCAAAGACGCCAAATATGCATAGACTAAAGCCGCAGACGTTCCGACTGCTGCCATCTTAAATCCTCCCCGGAACAATCCAATAAATCCATCCTGATCGATCGCCTCCTTGATTCCTTTCCAAAGATTATATCCAAAACCTGTAAGTGGAACCGAAGCTCCACTTCCGGCAAAGTCAAGAAATGGTTCATATATCTGCAATGCACCAAGTACTGCTCCGGTACATACCAAAATTACCATAATTCTGCCCGGCATCAATTTTGTCTTCTCCATAAGAATCTGTGCAGCCGCACAGATCAATCCCCCAATTATAAATGCTTTCAAATAATCCATATAAACACCCCTTTCTATCCCTGCTGCCTTTTTTCAATCACCACAGCATGTGCAATTCCCGGAACTGATTTTCCTTCATTATAACTAACGGTCGATAACAATGCTCCTGTTGGAACAAACAGAATTCGCTGAAGCAATCCATCCCTCATTTCCTGCAACAGCTTTCCTGCCAATGTTACTGCAGAGCATCCACAGCCGGAACCGCCTGCGTGGGTATCCTGTTCCGGATCATCATAGATCTCCATTCCGCAATCTATATGCACATTGGAAATATCATATCCCTGATCCAGCAGAAGTTTACATAATATCTCTTTCCCTACACTTCCAAGATCACCGGTTACAATCCGGTCATAATCCTCCGGCTGTCTGCCATAATCCTTTAAATGTTGAAAGATCACATCTGCTGCCGCCGGTGCCATACATGCGCCCATATTCAAAGAATCTTTCACACCGTAATCTACTACTTTACCGGTTGTAATACCGGTTATCATCGTATCGCCATACTCTTTAGAAAGTACAAACGCTCCACAGCCGGTCACCGTCCAGGTGGAAGACATTGGTCTTTGATTACCATATTCTAACGGAAACCGGAACTGTTTTTCCGCACCTCCAAAATGACTGGATGCAGATGCCAATACCGTATCTGCATAACCGGCATGTACCGTCATTGCTCCTAATGAGAGGGCTTCCCCCATTGTGGAACAGGCCCCATATAGACCAAACAATGGAATATCAAAGTCTTTCACACCAAATGTAGTCGCAATCAACTGTCCTAACAGATCTCCCGCAAACATATAGCGAACATCTTCTGTCTTGAGTTTCGCCTTCCGAAGAGCCAGCAATGATGTCTGTTTCATCATCTCACTTTCCCCTTCTTCCCACGAATCCTTACCAAACGTTGCATCTTCTACAATTACATCAAACGTATCTTTTAACGGTCCTTCTCCCTCCTTTGGACCAACCATGCACGCCGCTGCCATTATATACACCGGCTTTTCAAATGCAATGCTTTGTTTGCCTTGTTGCATATCTTCACCTCATTTTCATAATTACTGTCTCACGGCAAACAATATGTCCATAACAACATTCTCTCATATTGTCACCAATAAAACCAAAAACTGCCACATAGTAAAATACATCTGTATTCTTATCCTATGTGACAGTTTATTCTTATCTTAATATGTGAAATTCTTTCAATGAATATGCAACAAAAATATGTAATCTATTCCGTTGGCGTTCCACTGATCATCCAAGGTGATGGCTGTGCAACCATAACACTTCGCTTATCCGTCTTAGATACGGAAATCTGTAATACCTCTGTATCGTTAATATTATATTTTGCAAAAATGTTCTTAATATTCACTAGCATATCCAACTCTAACGTATACACAATGAATTGCATCTTCGAATTCACTTCTAACAACACCTTGATCTCATCCTCTAAGCGTTTGGATGCTACAATAAATGCCAGTCTTGGCGTTGGAACATTTGCCATGTTCTCTTTCGTTACACCCGAAATAATCTCGATATTATGTACTCCAAACTTACTTACATTATCCTGTAAGGCACGCATATCCCGTGCATCCGGCTCTACTGCAATGATCGTTCCCTCGCTTGCCTCAATTGCAGCCTCAATCGCGATACTCTCTCCACTAACAATACAGATCGTATCTCCCACATCACAGGAAAGCATATTCATAATAACAGCCCTTATCTCATGTCCGACATAATTCACCGAACCCTTTGAGAAAAATTCATTCTTAATACCGTATCTGGAAGCTTCTCTCGTATTCTCATTGATGATGAATATTACTGTCGGTTCTGCAATCTTATAGTCCATCATCTCTTTGACTTTGCAGGTCTCCACCTCATCACTTGCAGCAACACCCTTGCCGATCCACATATCATAATCGCCATATCCGCCTTCCCACAATTCATAAAACAGATCCGGCTGGCTTTCATCTGCAAAGATCATAACTCTCTTATGCGTCTCAATCGTTGGCAGCACATTCTTTTTCTTGCCACAAATGTTAAGCATCTTGATCTTCTCCGGGCTGACCTCCATGCGGTCTGCAAAATTCCCCACCCACGCTAACATCTCATTATTGTTGTACACTTTCATTCCACTAGATCCCATAATCACGTACCTCCCACATATACAAATATATCAGACTTTTCTCCCGTAACCACAAAAGTCTACACTACGTAACATCTATTATATTGTACCATATATCCGCCTTTCAAACAATGAATAACCTATATCAACAAGTCATATTCTTATTCATCATAATCAAAGTAGTCCAAGTTAAAATCATATCCCTTTTTCTGCCCTACCTGACTGATTATAAGCATATTTTTATCTATATTATTAATATATTTTCTTACAGACGGAACACTAACCTCCATAATGTCTGCCAATTCTTCAATCAGCATTCCCTCTTGTCCAAAAAGGCTATTTTGAACTAATATATATAAGTTCCTTATATTTTTCTTCTTGAATACCGCTTTCTTATTAAATTATACATATTTTCCACCCTAATTTAATAAAATCTTTGATTTTTTATCAAGTTGATCATAAATTCTTGTCTTTTTATTACATTTTTATCAAGTTCCGGCACCGGTTCAACATGGCATATATCTCCTGCTTTCTAGGCAATACCAGATTACCCGGAATATTATTACCGCAAAATGCTGCAAATCCCTTCTGCTGCATCTGCCGGTATAATTGCTCTACACCATCCTGTAACGTAGTCTTTCCCATAAATACATGCAGTTTCATGTATTTGAGAATATGTGCTAGTGCATTTAATTGTTCGGTATCCACAAGTTGTTCCACATAACGCAGATCTACCGTCTCTTTATTGATTGAAATTCCGTCTCTTCCCATCGTCTTCATCTTAATACGATTATCTTTCTGGAATGCCGTATCTGCCTTAACAACACGCTCCATTCCTGGTCTCTTAGACAGTTCTACCTGTTCAATCGGCATAGGGAAATTCTCTGCCTCTTTCTTGGCAAATGCTGTAATCTCCATCGGCTCATAACGATTCATCTGCAAGATAGTATCCGCTTTATGGAAATATGAGCCGCAGCTTCCCGCTACTAAGATCGTGGAGATTCCATAGCTTTCATACAATTCCTGTACCCTGTCAATAAATGGAATGATCGGCTCGACATCCCTCTGTACAACACGCTGCATCAATTCATCCCTTATCATGAAATTCGTCGCACTGGTATCTTCATCAATCAGAAATACAGAAGAACCCATCTCGATCGCCTCCACGGTATTCGCCGCCTGCGACGTACTTCCGCTGGCATCTTCTGTGTAGAATGACACTGTATCCTTGCTATTCGGAAGATTTCGGATAAACATGGAAATATCTACATTCTGTATACTTCTACCGTCCTCTGCCCGCAGCTTCATAGCAGAATCATCCGTGATGACATATTCTCTTCCATCTCCTGCAATGTGATCATATACCCCTAATTCTAATGCCTTTAACAACGTTGACTTTCCGTGATATCCACCACCCACAATCAAGGTGACACCTTTTCGGATTCCCATACCTTTGATAACTCCTGCATGTGGAAGATTCATCGTTACCTCCATGCTGTCCGGCGACTGAAATGCTACCGCATCCTTCATAGGAAGCATGGATACTCCTGACTTTCGTGGTAATATTGCTCCATTTGCTACAAACGCCACCAAGCCCTGTTCTTTTAACTGTTTGCGAATATAATGCTGGTCTTCTGCAAGATTTGCGGCATTCTGCAGCTCTTTCGGTGCATAAGCATTAGCATACAATGTCTGCTTCACGCACGCCGGAAGGAACTCATATAATATCTTCTCTAATTCTCTCGCATTGATCGTTCTTCCATTTGCAGGGAACCCAATCTCCATTCGTACCGTAACTTTGCCAGATGCAGGATCCATCATACACGCACTTCGTTCAAGAATCTCCTGTCCCGGATTACTTACACTGATCAATCCACTCTTTCCGGAACCTTTCGCCTTAAAAGAATAGGCATGTACCTTGGCTGCTAACTTTCTCAATATCACGTCCTGTAAAGCAATTCGTTTCCATGCCGTATCATATAAGGATTCATCAAATGCCGCCTGTTTACCATCTACGATCACACTCACCTTAGATGGAGCCGCAAAGGGATCTCCCTGCACATGATCAATCGACAGGATATATCCTCCAAACTGATATTGTCCTTTTGTATCTTTATATGCCGGATAACCCTTGTGGTCAATCCGGTGCAGACATTCTCTTAAATCATTCTCTCTTAACATTCTGTATACCTCTCTCTATAATCAATATCATAGCTCTTGTTTGCCTAATCTTTGGCATAGACACCTAATTTAACAAATCTTCTGTTATTTTACTTTTTTCCTTACTTTGTGTCAACTTACCACGCTTTTATTCTAGGTATCGTTTTTTTGCATATAGCGTCTTGTCATCTTCACTTTGTCATGGTACAATCATGTCAGAGATTCCTGTAATCTCTTTTACATCTTTTTTGCCATATCCTTTTTATTTTTAACTCTGGATTTTAGTTGCAATGTTAATTCGTTTACCAGATAAAGACACAATGTCAATCCAGTCATTAGATAAAGGAGGAAGGATATGGAAAAGATTTATATTAATGAGAAGTACCGTGACACGGTATTTCGTATGATTTTTAATAGCAACAAGCAATTATTAGAACTTTATAATGCAGTGAATACTACAGATTACACTGAGCCGGACGCACTAGAGATCGTTACTTTAGAGAATGCAATCTATCTTGGCATGAAGAATGATGTGTCCTGTCTGATTGACATGCGACTCCAGTTATATGAACATCAGTCAACGGTGAATCCGAACATGCCCCTACGGGATCTCATGTATGTATGCGAACAGTACGAGAAGTACATGATCAACAAAGACATTTATTCTTCCCGTCTGATCAGGCTGCCGACACCAAGATTTGTAGTATTCTATAATGGGATTCAGAAACAACCGGAGCGAAGGGAATTGTATCTGTCCGATGCCTTTGAGATACCGGAAGAATGTCCCTCATTAGAACTTCGTGTTACCCAGCTTAACATCAATAAGGGCTACAACAAAGATCTTCTTAAGCGCTGCCCGACATTATTCGAATATGTGGAATATGTCAGCATTGTAAGAAAGTATCAAGAGACACAACCTCTAGAGGAAGCTGTCCTGCACGCCGTAGACCACTGTATCATACACAACATTTTAAAGGATTTCTTGTTAGCAAACAAGGCGGAGGTGATTCGGATGACCTTATACGAATATGATGAAGAATTGCACAAACAAACGATACGGAAGGAAAGCTATGAAGATGGGTTTGACGATGGCAAATTAATAAAACTTACAACACAAATCTGTCGCAAACTTCAAAAGAATAAGTCTCCCGAAACGATTGCTGAAGAATTAGAAGAAGATATCGATACGATACAGTATATCTGTGCGATAGCGAAAGACATTGCGCCAGACTATGATGTTGAAAAGATCGTAGAACAATACAAAAAGTCAATATTGAACGTATAACATTCACTATGTATATAAAAGCAGCCGGAAATGTGAAACCACTCACAATCCCGGCTATACTTTTCTTGCACTCTATTCTATTGTCAAATAGAATCTATTATTTCAATTCCTCGACTTCCGATTGACAAATCTTCCCCCATCTGTTATTCTATACGCTGTTGACAAATCAACATTTTATTCTGGATATACCTTGGGGGATTATTATGATCGATCGTTTCGAATTATTCACAACAACCATTACGCAGATATATAAGAATTTACAACGAATTAAGATGCAGGAAATGTCCGGCTTCGAATTACGCGGTACCTATGTAATGTGCATGTTTGAACTGAACCGTAATCCGGAAGGACTGACAATTACGCAATTAAGCCAGCTCTGTGGTGAAGATAAAGCTGCCATCTCCCGTACCATTTCTGAATTAGTGAAACGTGGTCTGGTTACCGGTAACAACGATAAAAAATATCGTGCCCCACTTGTTCTGACCAAAGAAGGACAGGAAACCGCCGCTAAGATCGATGCATTAGCCTCTACTGCCGTAGCAGCCGGAAGTAATGGACTAACACCGGAAGAGGTTAAGATCTTCTATAAAGCCCTTACCACGATTTCTGACAATCTGAATAACTATCTGGTTGATACCCCGGACAACTAACACCACAACCTGTTAACATATATTGACATTGACTTCAAAACTGTTACATTCCGTAGCAGTTTTATTAAAGTTTGCAAAATGCTTCGTGCTTTGCAAACTATTTTATATTCCATAACAATACATTTCTTCACCACATAACGTACATAGAAAAAACCTGCCACATAATGTGACAGGTTCTTTCTATACTTATACCCTCTTTGGAAATATCGATTATACGTAGAATAACAGATCTTCGTACTGTGGGAATGGCCAATACTTCTTATCCACAAGTGCTTCCAACTTATCAGCAGGAGTTCTAACCTCCTCCATAGCTGCGAAGACTTCATCATGGAAGCATCTAGCTGCTTTCTCCATATCATCCTCTAAATCAATTGCCTTTTCATCTAACTGCTCTAACTTAGTAACTGCTGCAGTCATTGCTTTCAACTCTGTTGCAATATCGTTAAGAATACCCTCCTGTACAGATGTATCCACGCCAACAGCCTTCAGATCATTGACACCCTTAGCCATATCTGCTGAATATTCCATAACAGCCGGAACAATCTGCTTCTTAGCCATATCAAGCATTGTCTTTGCTTCAATATTGATCTGTTTTGCGTAGTTCTCATAATAGATCTCTGCACGGGATTCCATCTCAGCCTTGCTTAGAACAGCAAACTTCTCAAACATTGCAATGTTGTCTTCATTTGTAAATGCAGATACTGCATCAACTAAGCACTTGATATTTGGAAGTCCTCTTCTCTCTGCCTCTGCAATCCATTCCTCAGAATATCCATTGCCATTGAAGATAATTCTCTTATGCTTTGCAATCAACTCTTTGATCTTATCATGTACAGCCATATCGAAGTTATCTGCCTTCTCTAACTCATCCGCGATCTCACAAAGTGAATCTGCAACGATCGTATTCAAAATTGTATTTGGTGTAGCGATAGACTGTGTAGAACCAACCATACGGAACTCAAACTTATTACCGGTAAATGCGAATGGTGATGTACGGTTACGATCGGTTGCATCCTGCATAAAGGATGGAAGTGTTGCAACACCGGATTCATATGTCTTACCCTGTAATGAACTGGTAGCCTCACCTGTTGTATCTAACTGCTTCAATACATCATCCAACTGCTCACCTAAGTATACAGAAATGATTGCAGGAGGTGCCTCATTGGCTCCTAATCTGTGGTCATTTCCTGCAGAAGAAGCAGAAAGTCTTAACAGATCTGCATGCTCATCAACTGCTTTCAAGATAGACACTAAGAACAATAAGAACTGTACATTCTCATGAGGTGTCTTACCAGGTTCTAACAGGTTCTGACCATCATCTGTTCCCATTGACCAGTTATTGTGTTTACCGGAACCGTTAACACCTGCAAATGGCTTCTCATGTAACAGGCATGCAAGACCATGACGCTCTGCAACTCTCTTCATTGTCTCCATAACTAACTGGTTATGATCTGTTCCAACATTGGTTGTTCCATAAATTGGAGCTAACTCATGCTGGCAAGGAGCCACTTCATTATGCTGTGTCTTTGCTGTGATGCCTAACTTCCATAACTCAATGTTCAGATCATTCATATAAGAAAGAACTCTCTCTCTTACTGTACCAAAATAATGATCATCCAATTCCTGTCCCTTTGGTGGCATTGCACCGAATAAGGTACGTCCTGTGAAGATTAAGTCTTTACGTTTTGCATAATCTTCTTTATCTACTAAGAAGTATTCCTGCTCTGGTCCAACCGATGTTGTAACCTTTGTAGCTGTTGTATTACCAAATAATCTTAAGATACGAAGTGCCTGCTTATTGACTGCTTCCATAGAACGAAGTAATGGAATCTTCTTATCCAATGCCTCTCCTGTATAAGAAGAAAATGCAGTTGGAATACAAAGAATGGTACTTCCGTCTGTTGATTCCTTAATAAATGCCGGTGATGTACAATCCCAAGCTGTATATCCTCTTGCTTCGTTTGTAGCACGAAGTCCACCAGATGGGAATGAAGAAGCATCCGGCTCACCTTTGATCAATTCCTTACCGGAAAACTCAAGCAATACTTTACCATCTGAAGTTGGATTGATAAATGCATCATGTTTCTCGGCTGTGATTCCTGTCATCGGCTGGAACCAATGTGTATAATGTGTTGCTCCTTTTTCGATTGCCCAATCCTTCATTGCATTTGCAACCGTATCAGCGATTGCAGGATTCAATTCCGTTCCTAACTCAATGGTCTTCTTAAGCTCTTTATAAACCGCCTTTGGCAAGCGCTCTTTCATTGCTGCATCATTAAATACGTTAGATCCGAAGATCTCTGCTACATTCACCTTTTCACTCATAAGATAATACTTCCTTTCCTCTTCTTTTATTCACGAATGCAGGATGTGATTTTCATAAAAAAAGGGTATTCTCCTATCTGAGAACACCCTTGTCCTTTACTTTCCCGTATTCGCTTTCGATAGTTGTACTATACTCCTGCCTATTAAAAAAATCAAGTCCTTTTTTTACTTTTTTTGCACTTTTTCTCATTTTCACTTAAATATCAAAAGCAAACCGCATATTTTTGTGCATTTTCCCAACAGTAGGCTTAATTAATTTAAATACAATTATAGACCCGTGAACGCCTGCCTCCACAGAATATTTCACAGCCTTTAGGATTCTGTTATTTCCAACTGATCGGCTCTTCCAAATGGACTCCAAGCTCACGCAAGACTGCATCTAATGCTTCAAGCGTCTCCTTCATATTCTCTTCCGTACAATTATATCCCATATGACCGATCCGGATGACCTCACCTGCCATGACATCAAAAGAACCTGCTAACATAATGTTATAATCCTGTCGCATTGCAGTAAGGATCTGTTCTGCCGTAACACCGCCAGGAATCGAGAATACCGTAACCGTATTGGAATAGCCATTATCTGCATATAACTTAAGTCCTGACCGTGTCAGTGCCTCTCTTGTCTTCTTTGCAATCTCTGCATGTCTCTTAAGCATATCCGGATCATTTTGAATGTTCTCTAATGCCTGCCGCAATCCATAAATATCACTGATCGGCATGGAATATGGGAACCATTTATTCTCATAATACTTCTCAAATGTCAACAGATTCGCATAGAACGATGCCACCGGTGTTCTACGGTTCTTCATTGCCTTCTTCGCATCCTCACTGATCGTTACGAGTGTAAGACCAATTGGACAGGAGATTGCTTTCTGGGAACCGCCACATAAGATATCAATCTTAGATGCATCCACATCCACCGCATTACCAAACATTCCGGAAACAGAATCCACCACTGTTAAGATTCCATATTCTTTCAGTAACGGACAAATAGCGGCAATATCATTCAACATTCCGCTCGGTGTATCACAGTGTACAACCGTTGCATATTTGAAATCAGAATCTTTCTCAAGAAATGCTTTCAGCGGTTCTAATTCAATCGCTTTCTTATAATCAGTTGAATACAATACCGGCTCTCCGCCATATATCGTGACAAAATCCGCAAATCCTTTACCAAATACACCATTATCCAATACAAGTACACGATCGCCCTGCTCTGTCAGCGATGCAACCGCTGCTTCCAATCCTAAGATTCCCTCGCCGCTTAATATCAGACTTTCATTCTCTGTATGTAATAATTTGCTGTACAATTCACATGTTTCTTTATAATAATCATAAAAATCCAAATCAATATCCGGATTACCGGTCTCTACACTTCTTGCTAACCGCACATTCTCGGCAACCATAGTTGGTCCCGGTGTCATCATTTTATACATAGATCCTGCCTCCATTTACTTATCTGTTTGCTGTGTTTTCAATCTCTCTACTATACTTAGTCCTCTACTGCACGAAGTCCTCTCCCTAATGGAGTAATGATGATCAATACAATGATTGCTGCAACTGTGATCTGAACAATGTTACCCGGTACAGACTTAAGTGCCGCTGCAGCACCGCTTCCCATGATAAATCCCTCAAAAATGAAATATCCTGCAAGTTTGATTGCTAATGCCGCAAGAATTGCAACTACTTTGTATCCAAATTCCTTCTTATTGTAGCAGATCAACCCTATAACAAATCCCATCAATCCACATGTAATGATCGTGCATGGTGCCCATGCTGCCCAACCACTTAAGATATCAAACAATCCCATACCAAGTGCTCCGGCAAGTGCTCCGGTTCTTTTTCCGTATACCATAGCTGCAATAAACAGTGGTACATTCCCTAAATGAATCAATCCGCCTGCTCCACCAAAGCTTGGAACCTGAATATTCACAAATGCAGTAAACACTAATGTTAATGCTACAAACATTGCATCTAATGCAATCTGCTTTGCCGGGCTCTTTACTGCCTTATTCCCTATTACTTTTTCCATAATCTCTCTACCTCTTTTCTTGACGTTGTCTTTTTGATAGCAACCTGCAGTTATTTGCTAAACGGTACTATACACTCCATTTGGCACCAATGAAACTGCCAGTTTTAATATTTTTAACAGTACCAGTTTTTTTCTTGCATTTTTGATTCGCATGTACTATGGTAAAGAATGAATCAATTCTTATGGTGTCAGATTGTTAATACGAAATAAAGGAGATACACTATGCAGCCATCCATTGCTATCATTAATGATATATCCGGATACGGCCGCTGTTCCGTAACAGTTGCCCTTCCGATTCTTTCGGTTATGAAAATTCAATGCGGAGTGATTCCGACTGCAATCCTGTCTAACCACACAGAATATCCGGAATACTCCATCTTAGATTTTACTCCACATATGTCAGATTATATTGCACATTGGAAGCATCTAAACTTTACATTTGATGGAGTCTATACCGGATTCTTAGGCTCGAAAGAACAGATCGCTATTATTACGCAGTTGTTTGAGTCTTTTTCTTTCAGACAAAAAATTGTAGATCCTGTTATGGGCGATCACGGAACCATCTATGATTCCTATACCCCGGATATGTGTGAGGCTATGAAAGAATTAGTAGCGCATGCAACCCTGACCACTCCAAATCTCACGGAATTATGTATTCTGACAGGCAATGCCTATCATGAAGATCTGTCTGCATCCAAGATTCAGGCTATGTGTGAACAACTTGCAGCCACCAACAACCAGCAGATTGCCGTTACCGGAATTGAGCACGACGGTAAGATTGGAAACGCCATCTATGAAAATGGACACTTTGAGATCCTCTATGGGGAAAAAGTATTCCCGCTTCGTCCGGGTACCGGTGATGTATTTGCATCCATTCTTTCCGGTTGCAGTTTACATAACACCACATTACATGATGCCGTTCAGTTAGCATCCACATTTATCCATACCTGCCTTGTCTCTTCTGCTGCCATGAATATTCCAATCAATGATGGTGTATGTTTTGAAGAACACCTCGACATGCTTATTCCAAAAAAATCAGGAGGAATCCATTATGTCTAAAAAAAATCAAGGAATCCTATGTATCCTATCCGCAGCATTCTTCTTTGCACTGATGAATCTCTTTGTACGATTATCCGGAGATCTCCCCACAGTACAAAAAAGCTTTTTCCGTAATTTTATTTCCGCAATTCTGGCATTTATTATGTTAACCAGAAGCCCGCAAAAAGTCACTTTAACAAAAGAAAATATCAAAGACCTCCTGATGCGTTCCACTGCAGGAACGGTTGGCATCTTATGCAACTTCTATGCCGTTGATCATCTGAACATTGCCGATGCCTCCATGCTGAATAAATTATCGCCTTTTTTTGCTATTATCTTTTCTATCTTTTTATTAAAAGAAATAGCCACCCGTTTCGAGTGGCTCATGTTGATTATTGCATTTATCGGGGCTATGTTTGTTGCCAAACCGAAGTTTGAATTAAGCTCTCTTCCTGCTCTCATCGGTCTGATCGGTGGAGTAGGTGCAGGCCTTGCATATACCTATGTCCGCAAATTGGGAACACATGGCATCAAAGGCCCGGTGATCGTGTTTTTCTTCTCCTGCTTTTCCTGCGTTGTCACCCTGCCATCCCTGCTTCTACACTACACACCAATGACAATGAAACAACTGCTCACCCTCCTACTTGCCGGATGTGCGGCAGCAGGCGGGCAGGTCAGCATTACAGCCGCTTACACAAAGGCACCTGCCAGTGAGATCTCTGTCTTTGATTATTCGCAGATCCTGTTCGCTGCTATTCTTGGTTTTCTGTTCTTAAGACAGGTGCCAGACACACTCAGTATCATCGGTTATGTGATCATTATCAGTGCTGCAGTTGCAAAATGGTACCACACTAATCACCCACATATTTTCTTCGGATCTCCCGATAATGATTAGCATATTCATCCGATATCAAACGCCCTTTGATAAGCTGTTCTAACGTGGTATTGAACTCTCTTTCCGGCATTTCCGCATAGCACATGTCACGAAGAGCTTGTTCAATACTATCCTTATATTCCATAATACTATACACACGATCCCGATACAGAATATTGGCTGCATAGATCCGTTTGAAGAAGCCATTCAACTGCTCGGACTCCGTAATCTTATCCCTTGGCATAAAATGAAGACATAACAGATCCATCACCGCATATGCCGATCGGTTCGTCAACCAGATATCCGGATAGATCGTATACAGATTCTTCATCCGTAACGGATCATCACGATTCCTGCTTTCTGTGTAATCCGGCAGATATTCCCGGAATACATTCGTAACCAGATTCTCCTTACGAAATGCTACATATTCATCTTCCATATCCACCCGGACTCCCGGCTGATATCCCATATGTCGTATCAGATCCCTGGAAATACAGATCCGCCTTGGTTCTTTCTCGATCAAAAGCAGATACACCTTATTATGTGCTCTCCAGATAAATGCAGGACATTCCTTGATCCGATATGACTTTGAATAATCAATCAGAATGGGCCGGTGATCCTTTCTCACATGATATTTTCTCTTCACACGCTTCAATTTCTGCTCATTATAATGCTGATATGTATTCTCCTTTTCTTTACGTGCCTTCTGTTTGTCCGTCATATGCTCTGATATCTCATCTTCCGCATGACCAGTTTCTGCTCCGTGATCATTTCGTCTGGTTACGGCAGACTTCGTCTGTGCCATTACAGCCCGCACGGATGCTTTCTCACCTTGATGATTCACCTCGGCCACAAAATCCTCATCTTCTAAAGTAAATGTCTGCGATATGATAATGGCAATCACTGCAAGAAGCATGGCAATCACGAACAACATGATTCTCCCACTAAGCCCTGCTATCACAATGCAGACGACAGCAGCAACAGAAAACCCGATCACGCTTCCTATACTCTTTCTTGTCTGAAAATCTCCGTAACGCAATCCATTCCATATCTTCTTCATCCAATCACCTCTTTTCCTTCAGGTTTATCCGCTTATTTACTTACATTTTACTACACCTTCATCCGAATTGCATTAAAAATATCCCATCCTACAAAGTTCTAATTCTCCTTCCTGCCTCATACATTAAAAAAAATCCCTCAGGATATTTCTATGCCGGAATCTGCATCATTTTCCTTTCATTACATGAAATATATTACTCTATTACTTCTTGTATTGGTATTCCTATATGGCATACACCATGACATTGTCCCTTCTACTGCAACCACTACCATCTCCTTGTTTCATAAGGAATTACCCATCTATTGCGTAGATACGGATAAACCGGTTGTCGCACTAACCTTTGACAGTGCCTGGGGAACCGAAGACTTAAATGAAATCCTTGCTATCTTACAAAAGCATAATGCATCTGCCACCTTCTTCGTAACCGGAGAATGGGCAGATATAAATCCCGATGCGATCCGCGCTATTGATACCGCAGGACATGAAATCGGGAATCACGGAAATCATCACAAACATATGCCGCAGCTTTCAAAAGAGGAAATGGCAAAGGAGATTCAAGACTGTCATAATGCAGTATATAACATCACCGGAAAAGACATGACCCTGTTCCGAGCTCCATATAGTGATTGGAATGACCAGGTAGTGGAAGTTGCACATGCATTAGGTTACGCAGCGATCAATCAGTCTGTAGACAGTCTGGATTGGAAAGATTATGGAGTTGACGCTATCATTCGCACGGTATGCGAACACAAAAATCTGGAAAATGGAAGTATCATCCTGCTTCACAACGGCTCTAAATATACAAAAGATGCACTAGATGTTATGTTAACTAATTTAGAGCATCAGGGATATTCCTTTATTCCTCTTTCTGAACTCATATACATCTCCGATTATGAATTAGACCATACCGGAAAGCAATTTCAAAAATAAAATGAAATATCAAGAATAAAAACTTTCTGGATACGCATAATACAAATGACAAGTTTTGAATTGATCCAGTTATTCAAAACAAAATTCACGAAATAAAGGAGATCAGTATGAAAAAATTACACAATTATTTTTATCTTATGTTAACCACTGTAGTTCTTTCTTTTGCATTAACCGGTTGCGGTAACAGCAGCAACGGATCTACAAGTGGCAACAACGACAACAACGTATTAGAAGATGCTGCTGATGATGTCGGAACCGCCGTGGAAGATGTCGCCGATGGTATCAACAATGCCGTAGATGACCTGGTAGGAAATGGCGGCTTTGATAATTACAACGATGCACATGACTATTTTTTGGATACAATGAGTTCTTATCATTCCGATGCAAACTTTGAATTAAGAGATGAGGATCAGGAACTAAACGATTATCAGGAAGGTTCAAAAGGATATCACTTCCACCTATATGATACAAGTAATAACAAAAACGGAGATTACTTTGGAGAATTCTATGTAGATGCTACGAACGGTGCCATTTACCAGAAAGGGAAAGACGCTATTGTCACCCCTTATCCTCAAAATACCGGTAACAGTGAGAACAATACCACTTCCGGCACAAAACCATCTACTGCCGGCACCCCAACAAAATAACATTTGTATTCTTTGAACAGGACGGTTTCTAACGTGATTCTCCACTTTCAAAACTGTTCTGTTCTATTATTAATTCTCCTATTTTCTTATTACATTCCACAATATCTGTGAATGCCGTATGCTCATGTTCGTGTTTTTTCTGAAAATATCGAAAATGACTTGCATTTTCATAAGAAATTCTTTAATATACATAAAAAGCAAACTGCAAGAAAACGATACCATATACATAAAGAAAGGATGCATTACTATGGAACAGTCTCCTGTCATTGTAATCGGGCACAAAAATCCGGATACAGATTCCATCTGTTCTGCGATTTGTTATGCCAATCTGAAAAATCAAACAGAACCCGGTCGATATATTCCAAAGCGGGCAGGCAAGATCAATAACGAAACTGCATTTGTCCTTAATTATTTCAGCATGCCGGTTCCTGATCTGATTGAAGATGTAAATACACAGGTTATGGATATTGAATACCGTAAGACTCCTGGTGTAAAAGACAATATTTCCGTCAAATCAGCCTGGAAAATGATGCGTGAATTAGATGTTGTAACACTTCCCGTTGTTGCCAAGGATAACGTACTCGGAGGTCTGATCACCATTAATGACATTGCAAAATCTTATATGGATGACTATGAAAGTGATGTCATCTCTAAAGCAAGAACACCTTATTCCAATCTGGTAGAAGTATTAGAGGGTACCCTAGTATCCGGCAATCCTCATAATCATATTGTCAACGGCAAGGTCATCATTGGTGCTGCCAATCCACATTTAATTGAAAATATGGTAGCTAAGGATGATCTTATGATCGTTGGTGACCGGATTGACACCCAGATCTTCGGTATTGAGATGGGCGTCGGCTGTCTGATTCTCTGCCTGGACGCACCTGTGAATCCACTCGTGCTGCAATTAGCAGAAGAACGGCACTGTAGTGTCATCACAACCAAATTAGATACATACACGGTTGCGCGACTCATCAACCAGAGTATTCCAATCCGTTACTTTATGAAGAAGGATAATCTGATCACTTTCCAATTAGATGAAACCGTAGATTCCATTAAAGAGATCATGTCAAAGAAACGTCACCGGGACTTTCCAATCGTAGACGACTTTGGACACTATTATGGTATGGTCTCCCGTCGAAACTTACTGGCATTACGACGCAAAAAAGTCATCCTTGTTGACCATAACGAGAAATCACAGGCAATTGCCGGAATTGAAGATGCTGAGATCTGCGAGATTATCGATCACCACAGACTTGGCTCATTACAGACCATTTCTCCGGTCTATTTCCGGAACCAGCCGGTAGGCTGTACCGCAACGATCATCTACCAGATGTATATAGAGAACCAGCAGACTTTAAGCAAAGAAATGGCAGGCTTACTCTGTGCTGCTATTCTTTCAGATACACTGCTCTTTCGTTCTCCAACTTGTACACCGCTTGACGAGAATACCGCAAAGACTTTAGCCGAGATTGCAGAGATCGACTTAGAATCATTTGCCATGGAAATGTTCGAAGCCGGAAGCAGCCTGCGTAATAAGACCGCAGAGGAATTATTTAATCAGGATTACAAAGCATTTCAGGTAGAAGATATGGGTATCGGCGTAAGCCAGATCAGCTCCATTAACCAACGGGAACTGGACAACGTCGCAGAACGCCTCCAGAAATACCTGAAAGAAACTCTGCCATCTATGCCAGTCCAGCTTGTGTACGTTATGTTAACCAACATCGGAGAACAATACTCCGACCTGCTAGCGTTCGGACCGGATGCAGAAAAATATGCAGGCGAAGCTTTCCATGTAGAACCCACCGATAACATATGCCACCTACCCGGTGTTGTATCTCGTAAGAAACAAGTGGTACCGGCACTTGTAATGCGCCTGCAAGAAGACCTATAAATCATACATCCTTGCACAGCGTAAGTGAAGGCGGACGCACGAAATGTTAGGTTGTGAATCGGTTGCAAGAATATAACATATCATCGTAGTCGCTACTCATCACTCGCAGCGGTACTAGGCTCGAAAACACCTCGCCGAGTACCGGCGGTTCTGAAGTACCTGCTTATGATAAGTGTTATATCC
>QWCE01005401.1_pt1 | contig 18073 bp, 15 predicted proteins | sample 1972531 | NCBI WGS metagenome assembly QWCE01 (sample SAMN09866716, study PRJNA288562) | Human gut metagenome isolate term4_stool, whole genome shotgun sequencing... | reverse complement strand
TGCTCATTTGTAGAGATACGCGTTCCTAATAAGTAAGGGTAATAATATTCCATTTCAAACGAATCGTCATCCTGATAATTACCGCGGACCGTAATACCAATATTAGAAGCAAATGATCTTGATAATTCTGCGAATTCATTGCCTTCGGAATCTTTGGTAATTTTCATCATTTCCGGATGTTCAACAATTTCATCCAGTATAATTTCCAGATCTTTTTTTCGTATGTTAGAAAATCCGATTGCCCGCAAAAACTTATGCACTTGCGTTCCCCTTTCTAATACAAATGATTTTTCTCAAATAAACAGCAAAGACGAGTTGATATTTTCACTGCCGACTTACGGCTGGAGAATACCGAGAATTGTTTCGGATTGGATAGAAAAGATAAAATTCAGCGGATGCAAAAAGGCATATTTTGTGATGAACTGCGGCGGTGAAATCGGAAACGCCGAAAAATATTTAAAAAAGCTTTGCGAAAATGTTGGCTTTGAATATATGGGAGTTAAAGAAATAGTAATGCCCGAAAACTATATTGCACTTTTCGACGCACCCGATGAAAACGAGGCAAGGCAAATCATTGAAAAAGCACAGCCTGGAATAAACGCGGCAATTCAAACAATCAAAGACGGCTCAAAATTCAGAGTGCACAAAGCAAATATAGAGGACAAAGCAAAAAGCTCGATTGTAAACGATGTGTTTTTCAAATTCACGGTAAAGGCGAAAAAATTTTATACAACGGAAAGCTGCACCGGATGCGGCGCCTGCGTTGCACTTTGTCCGCTGAACAACATTGAACTTGAAAGCGGCAAACCGAAATGGGGCAAGAATTGCACACACTGCATGGCATGCATATGCCGATGCCCGAACAAAGCGATTGAATACGGCAAATCAAGTTTCGGCAAGCCGAGATATAATTGTCCGAATATTTAATATAAAAGCAAAACAGCGATTAATGTGAAAATGCATTAATCGCTGTTTTTTGTCATTTTGATTTTATTCATCAAGGTATTTACTGCAAACAGGACAGTTTTTTCTGTTGTCGGGCAAATTAACGATGTGAAAACGCATTGTCAGCGCATCGTAAGTCAAAAGCCTGCCGGTGAGTAAATCACCGATGCCGAGAAGATATTTGATTGCCTCGGTTGCTTGAAGAGTGCCGATAACGCCGCTCATGGCACCGATAATACCTGCTTGTCTGCCGGTGGGAACAGTACCCTTCGGCGGTGCTTCGCGAAACATGCAGCGATAGCATGGCGACGCACCGGGAACATATGTCATAAGCTGACCCCTAAAGCGGAGTATTCCGCCGTGGCAATACGGCTTTTTGCCTCTTACGCAAGCATCATTAATAAGAAACTTGGCATCAAAATTGTCTGTTGCCTCGACTATAAAATCATAGTCTTTAATCAAATCGTCGATATTAGATTCGTCGACAAACATTTTGTATGCAATCACATTTACATCCGGATTGAGGCGATTGAGTTTTTCTTTTGCGGAAACGACCTTTTCCCTGCCGAGGTCGGGCGTTGAATGGAGAATTTGGCGCTGAAGATTTGTTAAATCAACAACATCGTTATCAACAATGCCGAGAGTACCGACACCTGCGGCACAAAGATAATATGACACGGCAGAGCCTAAACCGCCCGTGCCGATAACAAGCACCTTTGAAGAAAGCAGTTTTTCCTGCCCCGACTCCCCTACTTCGTCCAAAGCCAAGTGGCGCGCATACCGTTCGCGCTGATCATCAGTTAGCATTCAAATTACCTCCGCCGAATACACAAAATTATATTTGAATAATACCATCTGTTACCTACCGAGTCAATAGATTCGGTTATTTTATTTCAAACGCAAAATAAGCGTTGTCGCCGTACCAAAGCGGAAAGTTTGTGCCACAAACATTGTCGCAGAGGATAAACGCCAAGCCGTCAGAAAGGCTTTCTGTCTTGTTGTCAAATTGCAGGATTTTGCCGTGCCCCAATGACACAAGCGGCGAAACGAGCAAGCCGAGCTTTCGGCTGACGACATAATATCGCTTTGCGACGATTTAATTGAGGCGCACAAGTGATGGCTTTCACAATATAAATAAAATCATTGAATTGTATTCAGCCGTATGATACAATAAACTCATATTGAAAAAAAGGAGCGCTGATAAATGAGTGATACTAACGGCAAAAAGAAATCCAAAGGCGGCGTATGGCAATTTATAAAGTTTGCGCTGTTTTCGGCATCGGCAGGAATTATCCAGGTTGTTGCATTCACATTAATGAACGAAGTTATAATCAAACTTGATTTCTTTCAAAATTTGATGGCAAACAACGAAACATTCGCAAGAATAATGAAAAACGAATACGGACCGATGTATTTGATTGCACTTATTTTGTCGGTGCTGTGGAATTTCACATTCAACAGAAAGTTCACTTTTAAATCGGCAGCAAATGTACCGATAGCAATGCTTAAGGTTTTTGCATTTTATCTTGTATTCACACCGATTTCAACATTGATTGGCAACCATTTCACCTCAACATATTCAAACTTAGCCGGAATCAACTACATAGTTCTCGGTTGCACGATGGCTTGCAATATGATTACCGAATTTTTGTATGACAAATTTGTTGTTTTCAAAAATCAGGAAAACACGGCTGTTAAAAAAGAAAAATAATGCACAACACAGCAAAAATACCGTGTACCTAAAAGGTACACGGTATTTTTTAATCGGCGCGGTTTAGCCGCTTTATCGACAGTCTGAATTTTAATTTTTTGATTTTTGCGCCTTCTTTTCGGCACGTTTTTTCTTATACTCGTCAAGCTTGGAATTGAGCAGCTCGATAAGTTTGCTTAAATTTCTGTATATTGACTCACCTGCAAACGAGAAAACAACCATAAGCAAAATTGAAATTTCGGATTTCATGCTTGTGAGTGCGAAAAGACTTTTGAGGAAAATGCCGCAAAGGACAAGACCTGTGACATTGAGCGCCAAAATACCGTATTTAATCGGGGTGAACGGCTTACTGATATTAATAAGAATCATAAATCCGATGACGCACAAAAGCATTGTGGAGGCGGTTGCTATATCCTCCTTGGGAAGAGAAAAGACATTGCCGCAAACAACAAGCGCACCGACTGCGAGAACATCCGCAAGTCCTGCCGGCAGAGCCTTAAGCAATACATTTTTGAGGAAATGGCCCTGAATACGGTTTTTGTTAGGTTCAAGTGCAAGCAAAAATCCGGGAATACCGATTGTAAACATACCGATAAGTGAAATCTGCGACGGCTCGAGCGGATATGTGATAAGAAACACAGCCGAGAAAACGGACAGCAAAAGTGAAAAAATGTTTTTAACAAGGAAAAGGCTTGACGAACGCTGAATGTTGTTTACAACTCTTCTGCCCTCGAAAACAACATCGGGCATTTTTGAAAAGTCGGAATCCATCAAAACAACCTGCGCCGCCTGCGATGCTGCTTCACTGCCCGAAGCCATTGCAACACTGCAATCGGCGTCTTTCATTGCGAGAATATCGTTTACGCCGTCACCTGTCATGGCAACAGTGTGACCAGCCTCTTGGAGAGCCTGAACAAGTTTTTGCTTTTGCTTTGGCGTAACTCTGCCGAAAACGGTGTATTGAACAGCCGCCTGCTTGATTTTTTCGTCTGTATCAAGGAGTGACGCATCGATATATTTATCAGAATTTGCAATGCCTGCTTGCTTTGCAACCTCGGAAACGGTTTTTGGGCTGTCGCCCGAGATAACCTTAATGGCGACATTTTGCTCATTAAAATATTGAAATGTTTTTACTGCGCCTTTACGAATCGGGTTTGAAAGGACAACGAAGCCGAGCGGCTCTGTCATGCCTGAATCGGCCTTTTTGGCAAGGAGCAAAACGCGATAGCCTTTTTCGGCAAACGGAGTAATTTCGCCTGCGACGGACTCAAAATTATCTTTCATAACAAACTCGGGTGCGCCGAGAATGAATGTGCCGTCGCGGAATGTGATTGTGCTGAACTTATCTGTTGACGAAAACGGCTGAACGCTGACAGCAGTGCGCTTATTATACATACCGTTTGTATTGAGAACCGCGGCGTAATCCTTAATCGCCAGCATAGTTGCATTGTTATCGACTGCCGCTGTAGCGTAATCGACAAACAAGCCCTTAAGCTCCTCGGGTGTAATCAAGCCGTTGTTGAGACAGTAAACATTGTCAACTGTCATATTAGGCTCTGTAATTGTACCCGTTTTATCAACACAAAGGACATCTACACGCGCAAGCGCCTCGATGCTTTTCATATCGTGAAGAAGAACTTTTTGTTGAGCGAGCCTGATTGTGCCGAGCGCAAGCGCAATTGTTGTGAGCATATAAAGCCCCTCGGGAATCATACCTGTGATTGCGGCAACGGTCGAAACAATGCCCGTTTTAAAGGTTTCGTGATTAATCCAATAGCTTTGATAAAAGAGAATCAGTCCGATTGGGATAATTGCAATACCCATCCATTTAACGATTTGGTTGATTGATTTAACCATTTCGGACTGCTCACCGGAGCCCATCTCTTTTGCCTCCTTGGTGAGCTTATAAATATATGCCTCCTCGCCGACATTGACAAGCCTTGCACAACACTGACCCGAAACTACGAAGCTGCCCGACATAAGCGATGAGCCGCCGACCTTTTCGATTTCATCGGACTCACCGGTCAAAAGAGCCTCGTTGACCTTTATATTTCCGCTGATTACAACTGCATCGGCACAGATTTGGTCACCTGCCGAGAAAACAACAACATCGTCCTTTACAAGCTCTTCTGTGGAAATTTTGACCTGTCTGCCGGAGCGAATAGCAACAGCATGAGGAGAATTGAGAATACTCATTTTTTCAAGCGTTTTCTTTGCTCGAATCTCCTGAAAAATTCCGATAAGCGAGTTGCCGATAACTACGGGAAGGAAAGTGAGATTTCTGAACGATCCGACAACACACAAAAGAACGGCGATTATGAAGAATATAAGGTTGAAATATGTGAGTGTATTTGAGCGAATAATTTCCTTAACAGATTTATCGGTTGAAATCTCCGCTTTATTGACAAGACCGGCGTTTTCTCTTGCGGCGACCTCGTTTTCATTAAGACCCATAATAACATTGTTTTGTTGCTCGGGCATTTTATCATCTCCGAATCCGAAACCGAATAATTAAAATTAGCATATATAACATATATAATTATACAAAATGACGCATAATTTAGCAATAAATCAAACCTAAAAAAGTCTTAATTTTTTGTATTTTATTGAATTTGCGTGGAATTTATCGTCTTATCGGTGAAATTTGTACTTGACCTAAAGCCAGGTTCAATCAATATTCCTAAATTAAAACCCCGCCCTTAATCAAAGCATGCCCAACAATTGACTTTGCGAAAAGCAATTGTTGACAAACGCCTTCAAGAACAAGGCTGAGTGCTGAGCAAAATCGCAGGCAAATCATTAGCGAACCGAAACAACATCTATTAATATAAAAACGACAGACAAACTATTTATCCGTCGCCTTTGCTTTATTGTGTCATTATACAAGCCGCAAGGGACATATATTTTAGAGGTGATGAAAATGTTAAGTGCAATAATATCGGCAATAAGCGCAAACATACTCTATTTTATTTTACACATTCAAAACGGCTCGTCGTTCCCAAAGCCGCTGAGCGCAAAGGAGGAATATGCCCAGCTTGAAAAAATGGCGCAAGGAGACAAAAATGCAAGAGCTGTTTTGATTGAGCGCAATTTGCGCCTTGTGAGCCACATTGTGAAAAAATACTATTCAAAAACGAATGACACGGACGATTTAATATCAATCGGCACAATCGGATTGATAAAGGCTATCGACTCGTTTGATTATACAAAGGGCACGCGCCTTGCAACATACGCATCGCGGTGTATTGAAAATGAAATACTTATGTATTTTCGCAGTTTGAAAAAACAGGGAAACGATATTTATCTCGGTGATGCGATTGACACCGACAAAGACGGAAATCCGCTGACAATCGAAGAGGTTATAAGCGACAACAGAAATCTTGCCGAGGATTTGGAAACGAAGACACAATGGGAACAGGTAGCAAAAATTATCGAAAACATAAAAGATGAACGCGAGCGCGAAATAATAATTTTGCGATACGGATTAAACAACAAAAAGCCGCTGACACAGCGCGAGATTGCCGAGCGGCTAAAAATCAGCCGTTCGTATGTATCAAGAATCGAAAAAAAGGTTTTAAACGATATTAAAAAGAAAGTAAAATAATACATCATAATATGAGAAAAAACGGAGCTCAAATGAGCTCCGTTTTGTTTTTTAAGTCTTAAATATTGACGGATTATGCCGTGTCTTATTTCAAAAACTTGATGATTTCAAGTGCGGCGTTAATGTCGCCCTCAACCTTAAGTTTGCCTGTTGTGAAAGCTACGATTGGGTCAAGTTTGCCGTTTATAAGTTTTATGAAATTTGTGCCGTTCATAATGAGAATTGCGTTTCTGTCGTAATACTCATAAGGCTCAACATGTACCTTGCCGTCCTTAATTTCTATATAGAAAATACCATTAACGGATTTGCCCTCGATATTAATTTGAAATGCGAGGGTGCCCGGCACGGAAGAAACATCAATATCATAAAACTTGTTTCTTGCCGCTTCAACGATTGATTCATATGTCATTGCCACAATAAATACCTCCGATAATTTGATGATACAATTTTACCATATTTTGCCTGCAATATCAAGGCATTTAGAAAAGCAATATAACTGTAAATTTGACAAAAAGATTTATTTTACCGTATATCCTGCGTCCTCAATTGCCTTTTTAACGGCTTGCATATCGGGCTCTGCCGTGCAGGTTATAACTGCATTGTTATTCTCGTGGCTCGGCTTTGCCTCCTGTATTTCGGGGAACGCTTCGAGAATCTTTTTAACCGTTGCCTCGCAGTGAGGGCACATCATACCTTCGATATTGATTGTTTTTATGATAGTTTGTGACATGGTTGAAAACTCCTTTAAATCTAAATCAATTTTTTTATTTTTTCTGTCATGCTTTGCGCTGTGGATATTGACAAGATTGAGTCGCAATGCATTTGTGACAACGCAAAAACTTGAGAGGCTCATCGCCGCCGCACCAAACATCGGGTTAAGCGTCCAGCCGGTAAGCGGAATCCAACAGCCTGCGGCAAGCGGAATACCTATTACATTATATATAAACGCCCAAAACAGATTTTCGTGAATGTTGGTGAGCGTTTTACGGCTGAGGCGAATAGCCGTCGGAACATCCGAAAGCCTGCTGTTCATCAAAACGACATCTGCGGCGTCGATTGCAATATCGGTGCCTGCGTCAATAGCGATGCCTATATCGGCACGAGTAAGCGCCGGAGCATCGTTTATACCGTCGCCGACCATTGCGACCTTGCCGTATTCCATAAGGCGGCGGATAACACCCTCCTTGCCGTCGGGCAGAACATCGGAAATAACGGCATCAACACCGACCTGCTTTCCGATAACCTCGGCGGTGCGATGATTGTCGCCAGTGAGCATAACAACCTTGATGCCCATTTTTTGAAGTTCTGCGACAGCGGCAGGGCTGTCCTCCTTAATAACATCGGCAACTGCGATAATGCCGAGTAATTTGTTATTTTTCATAAACAGCATCGGCGTTTTTCCCTGCGAGGCAAGCTCATTTGCTTTTTGCCCGACATCGGAGGGCATATTATCAATCTTTGACGAAATAAACTTAAAAGCGCCGCCGATTAACTCGTCATCGCCCATATTTGCGCTGAGTCCGTTACCTGCGATAGCCTTAAAATCGCTGACAGGCATTGCGGCAACATTATTTTTTGCGCCGTATTCCGTGATTGCCTTTGCAAGCGGGTGCTCACTGTTTGACTCGAGCGAGCAGGCAACCGTCATAAGCTCCTCCTCGGTACAACCGAGCGGCACTATATCGGTAACCTTCGGCTTGCCTTGAGTGATTGTGCCGGTTTTGTCGAGAGCGACAATTTGTATTCTGCCCGTTTCTTCAAGCGATGCGGCGGTTTTAAACAAAATGCCGTTTTTTGCGCCCTTACCGTTTCCGACCATAACGGCCACCGGAGTTGCCAAACCGAGCGCACACGGACAACTGATTACGAGCACCGAAATCGCCCTTGCAAGCGAAAAGCCGAATGATTTGCCGACAGCAATCCATACTATGAATGTAACAACGGCTATACAGATTACGGCAGGGACAAACACGCCGGAAACCTTGTCTGCGATTTTTGCAATCGGCGCCTTTGTAGCGGCGGCATCGCTGACCATTTTGATTATCTGCGAAAGTGTTGTATCCTCCCCTACTCTTGAAGCCTCGCATTTGATGAATCCCGACTGATTGATTGTGGCGGCTGAAACGGTGTCGCCCTGCACCTTATCGACCGGGATGCTTTCACCGGTGAGTGCAGATTCGTCAACGGCGGTTGAGCCGTCGATAATAACAGCATCAACCGGTATGCTTTCGCCGGGGCGAACAACAAATATATCGCCCTTTTTAACCTGCTCGACCGGGAGTATTTTTTCAATGCCGTCAACGATGACATTTGCCGTTTTAGGTGTGAGCGACATAAGTCCCTTAAGTGCATCTGTTGTTTTGCCCTTTGAATGAGCCTCGAGCATTTTGCCGACCGTAATAAGCGTCAAAATCATTGCGGCGGATTCGAAATAAAATTCGTCCATATAGGACATTGCCTTTTGCATATCCCCTGCCGCTTGGGCAACAGTCATTGCAAAAAGCGCATAGGTGCTGTATGCAAACGAGGCGCCCGAGCCGAGGGCAACAAGCGTGTCCATATTAGGTGATTTGTGAATAATTCCCTTAAAGCCGTTTATAAAAAACTTTTGATTAATTACCATTATAATAATGGCAAAAAGCATTTCTGCAAGACCCATTGCAACATGGTTGCCGTTCATAAACGATGGAAGTTTCCACCCCCACATCATATGCCCCATTGATATATACATGAGCGGGAGCAAAAACACAATTGAGGCAATCAGTCGGTTGCGAATTTTCGGCGTTTCGGTGTCCTTAAGCGGCTCATCGTCTGCAACGGCACCGGTTTTTTTGCCGTCTTTAAGTGACGCGCCGTAGCCTGCCGCCTCAACGGCGGCGATAATATCGGACGGAGCGGCAGTGCCGTCAACGCCCATTGAATTTGTAAGCAGGCTGACCGCACACGAGGTTACGCCGTCAACAGCGTTTACCGCTTTTTCCACCCTTGCGGAGCAGGCGGCACAGCTCATACCTGTTACATTATACTGTGTCATAAAATCACCTCAAATACTTTATTTCATAAGTTTTTGAAGAGTATTAAGCAAATCATCGACAGTTTCGGTTTTGCCGGCTTTAATATCATCGGTAACGCAGGTTTTTATATGCTCCGACAAAAGCTGCTTGTTGAATGAATTAAGTGCGGCTGTTGCAGCGGCAACCTGTGTGATAATATCGGTGCAATAGGCATCGTTTTCAACCATACCCTTTATGCCGCGGATTTGACCCTCGATTCTGTTAAGACGATTTATAAGCAATTTATGCTCTTCGTCACTGCGCTGTTTTGTTTTGTGACAGCAACAGTCTTTTTTATCTTCCATAAATTCCACATCCTTATGCCACAATAATATACCCTTAGGGGGTATTTGTCAAGAGCAAAATTTAAAATAACTGCGGCAATGCGGCTCAGATTGATTTTGTATTTTTTTAGGAAAGTCAAAAAAAGTCAAAAAAATTTCAAAAAAGTTATTGACTTTTATTGACCTTTGTGATATAACAACAATTGAAGGACAAAGAAAGTCAAAGTCAGAGAATTGAATTAACAGTGACTGTTGACCTAATGCCTACCCAACTGAAAGAAGATGATTAAAAAATGAAAATGTCCGATATAATAACCGATATGATTCTTGATATGTTTGACGATTCGACATCAAGCGTGCAAATCCAACGAAACGATTTAGCAAACAGAATCGGCTGTGTTCCGAGTCAGATAAATTATGTCATAACATCAAGATTCACACCGGAGGCAGGATACAGAATCGAAAGCCGCAGAGGCGGCGGCGGATATATTTTAATCACCCGTGCAGACAGCAAGCAAACAGCGTTGATGGGGCTTGTAAACAGTATCGGCGATGAAATTGACGAACGCACCGCCAAGGCAAACCTTTATAACTGCCACTATCAAAAACTGATTGACGACAAAGCAACTAACATGATGGCCGCCGTGATGAACGAAAGCAACTTTAAAGGACTGTCGCCGCAGACGGCAAACCAAGTAAGGGCAAAGCAATTAAAGCAAATGCTCCTTGCATACATTAATTGACGACACTATACAATAATATAGGAGGAAATAATTATGAAATGCACACATTGCCACGAAAAAGAGGCAAACACACATATTAAAAGAACAATCAACGGAGTCACACAGGAAATGTATCTTTGTGAAGACTGTGCAAAAGAACTCGGTGTAATGGACGAATTTGCATTTGAGCCGTTGAGCATGGACAATTTCTTCGGAAACCTTTTGGGTGCGGGAGTTTCGGCACTCAATTCGCTTACGGGAATCGACAGATGCTCAAGCTGCGGAACATCATTCACCGACATTATCAATTCGGGCAGAGTAGGCTGCGCAGACTGCTATACAAAGTTTGAAGATAAGCTCGAGCCGAGCATTGAAAAGCTGCACGGCAGAACAAAGCATATCGGCAAATTTGTGACATACAGTGAAGAGGCAGAGCCGAAAAAAGATGACAGTGCTCCGAAAAAATCTGAGCCGAAGAGCGAGATTGAAAAGCTCAAAGAGGATTTGAAGCTCGCCGTTAAGGAGCAGCGTTTTGAGGACGCGGCTGTTATACGCGACAAAATCAAGGATTTAACACAGGAGGGCTGATAAATGAGCAAATGGTACCAAGGCAACGGTAAAAATTCGGATGTAGTATTGTATTCAAAGGTGAGATTGGCAAGAAACCTTGCGGATATGCCGTTTCCGAACAGAATGAGCAAGGAAATAAAGCGGTCGGCGACAAAAAAAATTTACGCAACGCTGAAAAGCAGCGAAGTTGCGCAGGAATTTGATGTAATCGACCTGTCGGCAGTGAGCAAAATCAAAGCCGTGTCATATGCGGAAAAGCAACTGATAAGCGCAGATTTTGCAAAGCAACGCGAAACATCCGCATTTATGCTGTCAAAAGATGAAGATGTGTCGATAATGATTTGCGAGGAAGATCATATCAAAATCAACTCGTTCGCACCGGGTCAAGACCTTGACGCGGCATACGAAAAAGCAGACAAAATCGACGATATATTTATCGACAATCTTAAAATCGCATTTTCAAATAAATTGGGATTTTTGACGGCGTCGCCCATCAATTTGGGCACCGGGCTTAAGGCATCGTTTGCACTGCACCTGCCTGCGCTTGCACAAAGCAACGCGATTTACAAGCTTTCGGCGATGGTCGGAAAGCTTGGCTTGTCACTGCGGCCGCTTTATCAAAACGGCAACGGCGACATATACATTTTGTCAAACCAAATCTCTCTCGGCATAACCGAAAAGGGCGCGATTGACAACGCAAACGCAATTTGCGACCAAATCGTAAAGCAGGAGAGAGGCGCAAGAGATCAACTCAAAGATAATTTTGAGTTTGAAGATAAATTATACAGAACTTTGGGCATACTTAAATCGGCAAGATACTTTGACATTGAATACAAAACAATAGGCGAAATGCTTTACACCCTGCAAAACGCATCGCTCATCGACAGCGCAAAAACGCCGCTGACAGAGCAAATGTGCGAAAAGCTCAGGGCAGAAATTGTAAGAGAGAAAATAGATTAAGGCGGATAAAAAATCCGTCCAACAGGAGGGATTATTATGTATAGATTTAATTCTTTCACACAAAAAGCAAATGAGGTACTTAACCTCGCAATAAAGGCCGCAGAAAACTACGGTCACAACTATGTAGGCAGTGAGCATATTTTGGTCGGCCTGCTTAAAGAGGGTACCGGCTTGGGTGCCGCAACACTTAACGAAAACGGAATAACACTTGACGATGTCGACAGGCTTATCAAAGAAGAAATCGGAGTCGGAAACCCGACAAGGCTTTCACCCGATGACTTCACACCGAGGTCAAAAAGAATCATCGAGCTTTCGTTCCAAATTGCAAGAGGTATGATGCACTCGTTCGTGGGAACGGAGCATCTATTAATATCGCTTGTTAAGGAAAGCGACTCGTATGCAGTAAGATTCATTAACGAGCTTGGCGTTGATGTCAACCAACTTCTCGAAAATCTGATTGAATCGCTCAACAGCGGCGAAAGCGACGCAAAGCAAGGCACAAAGGGCGCAAGAAAAGGCAAAACAAAGACCCCTACCCTTGACGAATTCGGCAAAGATTTGACCGAGCTTGCAAAGCAGGGCAAAATCGACCCGGTTATCGGCAGGGACGAAGAAATCAAAAGAGTTATCCAAATCCTTTCGCGTAGGAGCAAAAACAACCCTTGCCTTATCGGTGAGCCGGGTGTCGGCAAAACCGCTATCGCAGAAGGTTTGGCACTTAAAATCGTTCAAAACGAGGTGCCCGAACTTTTGAAAGGTAAAAAGATTGTTGCACTTGATTTGACATCAATGGTTGCAGGCACAAAATACCGCGGCGACTTTGAGGAAAGAATCAAAAAAGCAATGGACGAGGTTATTGCCGCAAAGGACATTATCCTTTTCATTGACGAGGTGCACACAATTATGGGCGCAGGTGCCGCAGAGGGCGCAGTTGACGCCGCAAACATTCTTAAGCCGGCACTCGCAAGGGGCGAAATTCAGGTTATCGGCGCAACCACAATCAACGAATACAGAAAGAATATTGAAAAAGACGCCGCACTTGAAAGAAGATTCCAGCCCGTCACCGTAGGTGAGCCGACAGAGGACGAGGCAATCGAGATTTTAAGAGGTCTTCGCGACAAATACGAGGCACACCACAAGGTAAAAATCACCGACGAGGCAATTAACAGCGCAGTTAAACTTTCGTCAAGATATATCGCAGACAGGTATTTGCCCGACAAGGCAATCGACCTTGTTGATGAGGCAGCGTCGGCAGTAAGACTCAACGCGCAAACTGCGCCGCAGAACCTTAAGGACATGGAAACGGAAATCAAACGCCTTGAGCAGGAAAAGCAATCCGCTATCACTGCACAAGACTATGAAAACGCCGCAAAAATCCGTGACAAGCAAAAGAGTCTTCAGGATTTGCTTGACGGCGAAAAGGACAAGTGGAAGAACTCGTCCTCTCATGAAGTAAAATCCGTTACAGCAGAGGACATTGCCGAGGTTGTATCAAGTTGGACAAAAATTCCCGTAAGTCAGCTTACAAAAGAGGAAAGCGAAAGACTGCTTAACCTTGAAAAGATTTTACACGAAAGAGTTGTCGGTCAGGACAAGGCTGTTTCGGCAATTGCAAAAGCAATCCGCCGCGGCAGAGTAGGGCTCAAAAACCCGAAAAGACCGATTGGCTCGTTTATCTTTCTCGGTCCTACCGGTGTAGGTAAAACAGAGCTTTGCAAAACGCTTGCGGAGGCTATGTTCGGCGACGAAAACGCTATAATCAAGCTTGATATGTCGGAATACATGGAAAAGCACACGGTATCTAAACTTATCGGCTCGCCTCCGGGATATGTAGGCTTTGACGAGGGCGGTCAATTGACCGAAAAAATTCGCCGCAAGCCGTACAGCGTAGTTCTTTTTGATGAAATTGAAAAGGCTCATCCCGATGTTTTCAACATTCTTCTTCAAATTCTTGAAGACGGTGTTTTGACAGACTCACAGGGCAGAAAAGTTTCGTTCAAAAATGCTATTATCATTATGACATCAAATGTCGGCGCAAGCAAAATCACCGACCCTCAAAGGTCGCTTGGATTTGGCGAAAAGGGCGACGAGCACAAGACAATTGAAGAGCTTGTAACTGCCGACCTCAAAAAGACATTTAAGCCCGAATTTCTCAACAGGCTTGACGGAATCATCGTATTCAATCAGCTTGAAAAGGCAGACATTGAGGAAATTGCAAGGAGAATGCTCAAGACTCTTACAAAGAGAGTTAAGGACATGGACATTGACATTTCCTTTACCGACAGCGCAGTTTCGGCACTTGCCGACGAGGGATTTGACAAGGTTTACGGTGCAAGACCGCTCAGACGCGCAATTCAATCAAAGATTGAGGACACATTGAGCGAACTTATACTCGAAAGCAAAGTTAAAGCCGGCGACAAATGCGAAGTCGACTTTGCAAACAATGAATTTGTATTTTCGGCAAACGGCAATGTTATCGGCGAGGAAAAAGCCGACATCAAGACTGACACAAAATCCGACAGTGAGTCTGCAGAAGATGCAAACAAAGTCGAACAAGTTGACGGCGAACAAACCGAAAACTAAGTAAAACAACGACGCTCGGAGCTTTTAAGCCCCGAGCGCCTTTTGTTTTTTATTCAATTAGCAACCGCAACCGCAGTCGTTGCAGCCGCAGCCGCCGAAGCCTCCACAGCCGCCGCAAAGAATAAGGATAATGATAAGGATAATAATCCAAGAGCCACATCCGTTATTACAGTTATTGCAACCCATAAACGAACCTCCCTTCCCTTTTCTAACTCATACTATGAAAAGGAGGTTTGTTGTGTTACAACAAAGTCAGATGCGAACATCTTTGTTTCAGACTATTCCGCCGTTTACACCGAGAATTTGACCCGTAACATACGGATTTTCGGCAAAAAAGAGGACAGCCGACGCGATTTCATTGGGAGTGCCGAAGCGACCGAGCGGAACCTGCTCGGCAAGTTCATTTTTATCAAAACACTCGTTCATACGGGTGTCGATAATTCCGGGAGCAACGCAATTGACGGTTATGCCCGACGGCGCAAGCTCCTGAGACAGTGCCTTTGTAAGCCCGATGACGGCTGATTTTGTCATGGAATACAGCGTTTCGCACGATGCGCCGCACTGCCCCCACATTGACGAAACATTTATGATTGCGCCGCTGTGTTTTTTTATCATAGAAAGCGCGGCATATTTTGAGCAAAAATAAACGGCGCGCTCGTTAACGGAGGTTATGGTTTCATAATCCTCGGGTGTGACATCGTTTATCATTTTGATAAGCGAAACTCCTGCGTTATTGACAAGAACATCGACAGAGCCGACCGTATCAAAAAGATTTTTAATATCGTCAAGATTTTTTAAATCGCATTTGACGGCGGTAGCACAATCAATATCGGGCACGGATTTGTTATATGTGGTATAAACATCATAGCCTTTTTGGCTGAACAAAAGTGCACACGCCCTGCCTATTCCTGTGGCGCCGCCTGTGATAAGAGCTTTTTTCATACAATTGATTCCTTTATTAAGACAATACTGCGGAGATTATCCGCCAAAATACAATCATAGCCGAACGTACAGTTAAATATTAACACTAATTATTGAAATTTTCAATCAATTAGTATATAATTATCAAACAATAATTTAAAGTTGGTGACAAAATGGATAAAGAATTTTACACTATTTCTGTTTATGTAGACAAGGACGAAAACTTAATCGGTATCCCTTGCGGTGAAAGCGACAAATATGGCATTGCCGATATTGACACGGTTATGCTGCTTAAAGCACCGTACACCGACAAGGCACTTGAAAACTATATTAACAAGGTGCTCGACGCCTGCTACACAAAAAAGCACAATGACAAAGAGCCAAAATCGACAATTGAGAGATACACCGGCAAAAACAGCTTTATTGAAGCAACAAAAGAATACACAATGATTTCAATAGTCAAGACAAAGGCGGCTTATTCGCTGATGCCTGCTTTTCACGATCCCGAAAAAGGCCCTATTGTAATTGACGAGGACGAAAGAATTGTTCCGATTAAATACAACGAGGGCGAGCTTAGCGAGCATATCAGAGATTATATAAATGTATATCTCAAGGGCGACCCGTTCTATAAAGAACGTGCCGAACTTGAAGCAGAAAAAGAATCAAAAAACAACTGAGGTAAGCAATATGCATCTTTTAAAAATCGACAAAGAGAACTACATCGGCCAGGCCGACCCCTTTATACTTAAGGCAAACGGAAGATACTACATATACACAACCGGACACGACGGCATTTACGCCTATCAGTCGGACAATCTTTTTGACGGATGGGAGTTTTACGGCAAGGTAATGACGGTTGAAGGACTTGACAGCTTTTGGGCGCCGAGCGTTATTGAGCTTGACGGTAAATTTTATATGTATAACTCAATTGAAATATACGATGACGAGCCTGACAAGGGAGGTCACCGCGGCGCAATGCATGTGTCTGAGGCTGACAATCCGCTCGGTCCGTTTACAAACACAAAACAGCTTTTACATCCGTTTTCGATTGATTCGCATGTTGTTAAAAACGAATCGGGGCTTTACATTTTCTATTCGGCAAACAGATTTGAGGGCGAAAAAATCGGCACATGTATTTATGTTGACAAGCTGACAGACCCATATCATGCCGAGGGCAACCCGGTGCTTGTTGTTGAGCCGACTCTCGACGAGGATATTTACAGACGCGACAGATATAAAAAGGGTCAGCATTGGTACACAATAGAGGGCGCTTTCTATTTTAAAGAGGGCGATTGGCAATATGTAATGTATTCGGGCAACTGTTTTGAGCAACCGACATATTATATCGGCTATGCAAGAGCAAAGACAGACGAAACCGATTTGAGAAAAATCAAGTTTGAAAAATACCCCGACGCGTCGACATACTCACCCGTTATTGCGGCAAACGATTTTGAAGAGGGCACCGGTCACCACTCAATGATTAAGGAGGACGGTCAATGGTATGCAATATACCACGCAAGAGATTATGACGACGGCTTGGGCGCAAGCGCATTTGACGCAAGAAACGCAAGAATTTGCAAGCTCAATGTTAACGACGGAATAATCACCGCCGAAAGATACAAGGACCATATATAAAACGAAATCAATATAATCAAAAAACACCTCAAGCACGGTGAATTCCGCTTGAGGTGTTTTCTTATGCGATAAAATCAGTCTAAGACCTGATAATACGGTGAAAATTTATTCATTTTTTCTTCAAACTTGTCCTTCGGCTGTTCCTTAGGAACTTCGATGGGATAATTGCCTGTAAAGCAACCGTCGCAAAAGCCGACATTTGCACCCTCGGCGATTTTGTGAGTAGCCTCAACCGAAAGATAAGCAAGAGAATCGACGCCGATTTCCTTTGCGATTTCGTCAACAGAATTGAATTTGCAGGCAATGAGATTTTCCTGACTGTCAACATCGGTGCCGAAATAGCAAGGATGCTTGAACGGAGGTGAGGAAACACGCATATGCACCTCGGTTGCGCCTGCTTCGCGCAAAAGCTTTACAATTCGCGCACAGGTTGTGCCGCGGACGATTGAGTCATCAATCATAATAACTCTTTTGCCCTTGATATTTTCTTTAATAACATTAAGTTTGATGCGAACGGCATCCTCACGCTGATCCTGTGAGGGCTGAATAAAGCTTCTGCCGATATATTTATTTTTCAAAAAGCCAATGCCGTACGGTATTCCGCTTTCATTCGCATAGCCAAGCGCCGCATCAAGTCCGCTGTCGGGAACGCCGACAACTATATCCGCATCAACCGGACTTTCCTGCGCAAGAAACGCACCGGCACGCATTCTTGCATGCTCAACAGACGCTTTGTCAATAACAGAATCGGGGCGCGCAAAATATATGTATTCAAAAACGCAGAGATTGCCTTTAAGCTTGCAATTTGATTTGTTTGAATGAACACCGTTCATATCAATTGTGACAATTTCACCGGGGAGAACATCACGCACAAAATGAGCGCCGATTGTGTCAAGCGCGCAGGATTCACTGCTGACGCACCATGCGCCGTCATCAGTTTTGCCGATGGAAAGAGGACGAAAGCCATTAGGGTCGCGAAACGCGATAAGCTTTGTGGCTGTCATAACAACGCAGGAATATGCACCCTGAAGGCTGTGCATTGATTTTTCAACCGCCTCCTCGGTGCTTTTGCTGTAAAGGCGGTT
>QWCE01003445.1_pt1 | contig 18087 bp, 20 predicted proteins | sample 1972531 | NCBI WGS metagenome assembly QWCE01 (sample SAMN09866716, study PRJNA288562) | Human gut metagenome isolate term4_stool, whole genome shotgun sequencing... | reverse complement strand
ACTGGAAAGTTTCTCAGTAGATTTAGCCAAGTTGTTTCCTACGATTCCTAACTGTCTGTTAGCGTTCATTGATGTAATGTTGTGTTGTACGATCATAATAATTACCTCCTTGTTTTACCGTCACAAATCCATTTGCGACGTTGCGTTTGTTTTAGTTTCTATAATATCCAGAGGCACAGGCTGCGGGCCCGGCAGCTTGCAATTCTCTGATTATTATTGCGGGTTGGTGTTACTGGGTTTCGTGCCTCTTTTTTTTCGGTACTTTTCCGGTAAGTTTGGCTCGGCATAATAAGAAGGAGAATTCTTCTTTAGTTCCGGATTGTTTTTTTTAATACGGTACTGCGTACAATATTAACTTCCTTAGGAGCATCAATCATAATACGCAAATGATGATTGCTTCCGCCTAAAAAAACAATTTTGATATCATCGCCAAGCATTAAGTATTCTTCAGTACTAAGTGATAATCGAAGCATTTTTAAGTAATTCAAATAAGGAAGGGAGAAGGAGGTTAGTATGGGAACGACACAACCGATACGGAACAAAAAAACTCTGGAAAATTTTAGAAATTATTACAAAAAGGAGGAAAACAAGCCAAGAAATTATGCACTGATTGTTTTTGGACTCAACTCGGCATTACGGATTAGCGACATTTTAAATTTAAAATGGAAAGATGTATGTAACTCTGCCGGCTATTTGGAGCACATCATTGTGACTGAGAAAAAAACAGGAAAGAAAAATGTGTTGGCATTGAACCGTGTAACAAAGGAAGCACAGAAATGTTGCATTCTTTTTATAAGGAAGAGTTTTTCTTTATTATGACCATTTTTTCTTCTTTTTTAGTGACAAATTCATTAAATTTTCGTATACTATAGTGAGATTATTAACGAATGGAAAATGAAAATCAGGTGATAGATATGAAAAAAGAAATTCAAATTCGAAAAATGAAAAAATCTGACCTCCCACAATTACAGGAAATGTACCGGGATTTGATTCCGGAAGGAGTTTCGATGGAAGTATTAGAGAACAATTATTATCGTACAGTCGACAGACCGGAGTATTTTCTTGCAGTGGCAGCGGATGGTGATAAGGTGTTTGGCAGTACGATGGGAATTGTGTGCATTGCATTGGATGCTCCATTCCTTGTTGTAGAGAATGTGATTGTTTCCGGTGAATGCAGAGGGCAGGGCGTTGGCAGAAAAATATTTGAGGCATTGGATGAATTTGCGCTTAAAAACCAGTGTGAATATGCACTTTTGGTTTCTTCCGGATCCCGAAAGGGAGCGCACCGGTTTTATGAGGCGGTTGGCTATACAGACGATGTACGCGGTTTTCGAAAATATTATTAGAAAATTATAATCAGTTAAATATTTTGCTTGACAGAGTACAAATTTATTGATATTGTTATACACGGTGTTTAAGTTGAATGTTTGTGTGGACGGAGGATTTGATGCTTTATGATAGATTTTCATACACACATACTACCTGGCATGGACGATGGAAGCCGAGATGTTCATGAGTCTCTTCAGCTGTTGACGCTGGAGAATGAGCAGGGAGTGCAAGAGATATTGTTGACTCCCCATTTTTATGCCCATATTGATAAAGTTTCGTCTTTTTTAGAGCGGAGAGAGCACTCTTTTCGGAAATTAACGAAAGCACTGAATGAGCATGATATGGGGACTTCCCTTTCTTTACGGAAGGGTGCGGAAGTTTATTATTTTCCGGGAATTGGGGATGCGAAGCAAATTCGCGAACTCACGATTGAAGGAACCGATATTTTGCTCCTTGAGATGCCATTTGCTCAGTGGACGGATGAGATTTATGTGGATGTCAAAAAATTAATTGAGAAACAAAAGCTGACAATCTTACTAGCCCATGTCGAGCGATATGATTCATTTCAAAAAAGCAGAAAAATTTGGAATCAAATTTTTAAACTTCCCTTATACGCTCAGATTAATACGGGCGGAATCGACAAACATAAAAAAAAGCGTTTTATCAAAAAATTCTTAAAACTTCAGGTGCCGTTGGTGCTGGGAAGTGACTGTCACAACATGAAAACACGTTTGCCAAATTTAAAACAGGGACGTGACAGTTTAAGAGACATCTTTGGGGAGACGTTACTGGCAACAATTGATAAGACGGAGGAAAGGTTGCTGAAATAATATGCGTAGGAAAGAGCGAAGAAAGATGCTTATTCTTTTTGTTGCGCTTATATTGGCGATGATAGCATTTGGAATTGGGCTCAAAATTTTTGAAAATCATATGCCGGAACCGGTAATTTCGGAAGATGGTTTTTTGATGGATGAGCAGTCGGAAGAGTTGGCTGCTTTGGGGAGTCTGAAACTGAATGGGGATATTTATTCTTATTATCACGATTTTGAAACATATTTAATTATGGGGACAGATAAAACAGGTGCTGACAGTAAAGTATACCAAGGAAGCATGAGTGATTTTTTAATGCTTGTTATTGTGGATAAAACAGACAACAATTATTCTTTTTTGCCGATTAACAGAGATACAATGTCGGAAGTACGACTGATACAGGATGATGGTACCGGCGCGGCAACAGCAGAACTGCAATTGTGTACAGCACATTGGTATGGGGGAAATGCCGAGCAAAGTTGTGCTAACACAGTGGAGAGCATATCCAAACTTTTCGGCGGACTTAAAATTAATGGTTATTATGCAATTCCAATGGATGAAATTCCAAAATTAAATCATTCCGTTGGCGGAGTGACGGTTACGTTATTAGAGGACTTTCAAGATATTGACCGCCAAATGAAAAAGGGTGAAACGCTTGTTTTGTCAGACGAGCAGGCATATCACTATATTCATGATCGCTATGGTGTGGGAGATGAAAAAAATACATCTCGTATGAAACGCCAGCAGCAGTATATGGAGGCTTTTTTTACAAAGGCAAAGGAAAAGGCTAAAAGCGATAAGGCTTATGTCAGTCAATTGTTCCGGGAATTCGAACAGACGGCCACGACAAATCTGACAGCTAAAAAAATTTCCGGCCTTACAAACCGGCTGATAAAAGGGACACAAAAAGGATTTTTTGAAATAAAGGGTACGAGTAAAATCGGGAAAGCCCTTGGGGATGGAATTGATCATGCTGAATTTTATCCTGACAAAGAATCAATTATTGATGTCATGACAAAAATATATGGATTAAAGAAGAGGGAATGAAATGGAGACAAAGGAAAAAACAGAAATCGTTCAGGTAAAAAAGAATGAAGAAGAAATGGAAATTGATTTATTTGAACTTATGCTTTACTATAAAAGCAGACTGGTGTTTGTAATTGGAGGATTTTTAATTGGTGCCATATTGATGGCGCTGGTGACAATTTATCTGGTTGCACCAAAGTATACGGCAACAGCAAAGTTATATATGGTTTCATCCTCGAGTGATTCCATTGTAAACTTATCGGATTTGGATTTGGGAACTTCCCTATCTTCGGATTATGAGGAGCTGCTTCGTGTTCGTCCGATTTTGGAAGAAGTGATTAAGAAAGAGAAACTTCCCTATACTTATGAGCAGCTGCTTAATATGCTGACGATATCGACGGTTTCCGATACACGAATTCTTTCGATTTCGGCAGAGAGTAAAAAGCCGGATGAGGCAAAACGCATTGTAAATTGTTTGGCGACACTTGCTGTTACCGAACTTCCTAAATTAATGGATACGTCGAAGCCAAACATTGCAGAAAATGCTATTATGCCGAAAAAAAAGAGTTCGCCAAGTTTGTTTAAAAATACGATACTTGGTGCAATTGTTGGTTTGGTGATTGTACTCGCTGTATTGACATTCTTCTTTATGACGGATGATACGATGAAATCTGCAGAGGATGTTGAGAAAGAATTTGGTATTATGCCGCTTACGGTCATCCCAGAGGGCGATGTTGCTTCAATTTCGGATGAGCGCGAAAAAGAGATATATAAAAATAAGAAAAAGAGACGGAAGGAGAAAGAGAAATGAAATTAATCAAAATAAACAATATGCCCGACCTTCCGTATGCGATGGAAGAGGCGGTAAACCGTTTGCGAATTAACATCAGTTTTCTTGGAACAAAAATCAAGAAAATAATGATTATCAGTACCGAGCCGAATGAGGGTAAAAGTTTTGTTGCCATGCAGCTTTGGAAGCAGATTGCGGAAGCAGGCACGCCGTCCATTCTTTTAGATGCGGACATGCGTAAGTCGGTTATGGCTGATAAATACGAAATTGTATCTGAAAAAAAGGAAGAGATAAAAGGTTTGTCCCATTATCTTTCAAGTGATTACCCGATTGAGGAGGCAATTTTTCATACCCAATGGGAAAATGGAGATATTTTACCCAACATTGATAATGTTATTAACCCGTCGATGTTATTGGAGAGTAATCGCTTTGAAGAAATGTTAGCTTATATGGAAGAAAAATACCGATATGTGTTTATCGATTCTCCGCCGCTTAGTCTGGTTTCTGATGGTGAGAGAATTGGAAATCTCTGCGATGGTGCCATCCTGGTTGTGCGTGGGGGTGTGACATCAAAGCATTTGGTGAAGAATTCGATTCGCCAGTTAGAGAGGGCGGGCTGCCCGCTGTTAGGAATTGTCCTAAACCGTGTGGAAGGGGCAAAATCCGGTTATTATTCCAAACGCTACGGAAGTAAGTATTATGGCGGCAAATATTATAATGATGCTTACTACTATGGAAATCATTAGCGAGTATCCGAAAAGCTTATTTTGGTTTTTCGGTTCTCATAGAATCTTTTAGGAAAGGAGGATAGAAAAATGGTAAAGGCAATGAAAAAAGTACTTGTATGCGCTATGGCAGCAGCTCTTACATTAGGCTCCGCTGCATCTGCATCTGCTGTACAGAGCCCGACAACTTCTGTTACACCTGTAACAAAGAGCAATGTGAAGGCTTCTAATGGTACAACAGTAAACGTAAACAAAAACGGTACTGCTGCTGTTAAAGCTGTAAAAGCGACTAAGAAAAAAAGTGTTACTGTTTCTGCTACAGTTAAGGTAAATGGCGTTACATACAAGGTAACAACTGTAAATGCTAAAGCGTTTGCAAAAGCAACAAAAGCAACTAAGATTACACTTCCTGCTTCGATTAAAACAATCAACAAGAGTGCATTCACAGGTGCTAAGAAAGTGAAGACAATTGTCCTTAAGGGCAAAAAGTCAATCACAGTTAAGAAAGGTGCTTTTAAAGGTGTTAACACAAAGAAAGTAACGATTAAAGTTAACAAAAAAATGTCCAAGAAAGAGTTTAAAAAACTTCAGAAAGCTTTGAAAAAGGCCGGATTCAAGGGCAAAGTGGTAAAAGCCTAAAAAAGCGTTATGGGAGAGGATTTTTCCTCTTCCATAAGCCTTTTATAATTGGCCGGGATTACCTTGTACTGAAAAAGTGATAGGAGGATGGGCATGTACCGTAGAAGAATGCAGGGATGGTTGAAGCATTTAGATTTTATGCTCCAAGAGTTACTCTGCTTTCAAATTGCGTTTTATATTGCATGTTTTATACGACATGGCTGGAGCATTCCGTATGCTGTTGTTTTATATCGTAATACAGCGGTAGTGGTGTTGCTTCTGCAAATCTTTGTCATTATTAGTTTAAATATATTTAAAGATGTATTGTGGCGTGGCTATTATAATGAATTTAAAAGTACGGTAAAAACCGTATTATATGTCATGCTACTTTTTGTGTTTTATCTGTTTTTGATTCAGCAGGGGGCAAACTTCTCCCGTTTTGTGCTGATAGGAACGGCAGGGTATTATCTGATTTTGGCGTATATGCTGCGATGTGTCAGAAAATACTTTTTACGTCACAGCAGCCGCGAAAAGCAGGGGTCTAAGTCTTTAGTACTGATGACAACAAGAGATCATGCAAAAAATGTTTTGAAACGTATTCAGAATAAAAATGTAGGAGAATTTACTGTTACAGGTATTATTTACCTTGATTGTGAGCCGAAAAAGGATGCCAGAATTGGTGGAGTTCCGGTTGTAGCCGGTATGTCCGGTGCGGTTGAGTATATTTGCCGCGACTGGGTAGATGAGGTCTTTTTTGCAATTCCTCAGATGGATGACAAATATCATGATATTCTTTATGCTATGGCAGATATGAGTATCGTTGTTCATATTTGTGTTGGTTCGCAGTATGATTTTCCGATGCAGAAGCGGATTGTGGAAAAATTTGGTGAATTTACTGTGGTGACTATGACACCATCGATATTAAATCTTCGGGAAGCGTTTGCCAAACGCCTCATGGATATTGTTGGTGGTTTTGTCGGTTGTCTGTTAACCGGAATTTTTACGGTTGTTTTGGCACCATTTATATGGATTAAATCACCGGGACCAATTTTTTTTTCACAGATGCGTGTTGGAAGAAATGGCAAACTTTTTAAGATGTATAAATTTCGCAGTATGTATCCGGATGCCGAAGAGCGCAAACAAGAACTGTTAGCGATGAATGAGGTGGAAGACGGATACATGTTTAAAATTGAAAATGATCCTCGTATCATCGGCAGCGAAAAAGGCGCAGGAAAAGGAATTGGTAATTTCATAAGAAAGACATCTCTTGATGAATTTCCGCAGTTTTTTAATGTGCTGAAAGGTGATATGAGTTTAGTGGGCACTCGCCCCCCGACTCTGGATGAGTGGGAAAAATATGAACCGCATCATAGAGGCCGCATGTCAATTCGTCCGGGGATAACCGGAATGTGGCAGGTAAGTGGGCGAAGTGATGTGATGGATTTTGAAGAGGTTGTTGCTCTTGACAGAGATTATATCTCGAGATGGAGTATCGGGCTCGATATCAAGATTCTGTTGAAAACGGTTGTCTCTGTGGTGAAAGGCCAGGGGGCAAGATAGAAGATAGTTTAAATTTGTGTGCAGGTGGTGAGGCAGGATATGTGGTATGTGATTCAAGTAATGTCCGGGGAAGAGCACGAAAAGGAGCAGCTTTTCAAAAAGCTGATTCTAAATAGAGATGGCAGAACTTACGACAAAATTTTTGTCCCGATGTACGTTAGGAAAAAGCGCTATCAGGGAAGATGGCACGAGGAGCAAAAGGTCTTGTTCCCCGGCTATATTTTTGTTGATACAAGTGACATCGAATTGTTCTGCCAATACTTAGCGAAAGTGCCGGGTTTTAAAAAGGTGCTCCGCGACGCGGATGAGATTGCACCAATTACGGAAGAGGAGAAAGCCTACCTTCTTTCTATGATGGACGAGCATTATATCGTTCAAATATCAGTTGGTTATCTTATCGGCGACAAAATATGTATTACGGAAGGGGCCTTAAAAAATTATCAGGGCTCCATTTACCGAATTGACAGACACCGGCGCACGGCGCAGCTAATGGTAAATCTTTTTGGCCGCCAGACAAAGGTTGAAGTTGGTCTTGAGGTGATTCAGAAATACTCCGAAGAGGAGTACGAAGAATTGCGGGAAGAAAGGCATAAAGAACGTCAGGCCGAGGAGCAGTCAGACACAGACAGCTTCCAATATGCGGATGTCATCTCCGGTGTATTTGCCGGAAGCCGCTGCCGCATTCTGGAAAACCACGAGAAAGAGAAAACAGTGAAAGCAAGTGTGGATGTGTTTGGAACACCCGCCACAGTTGCTTTTCGCTATGAGGAACTGAAGTTTTTAAGCAAATCTGAAGTGTAATCGTCGCTTTGCCGCGTTGCAGGACAGATGGAACACACTGTGTAGTCAACTTCTGCAGGAGCAGAGGGTGGCGGAGCACAGTGTTTTTTTGGAATGGAATGGAAAAATGGTTGAGGATGAGGAAATGGAACAGGTGAATGAAGTGCAGCATGTGATATAAAATTTGCTGTTAATAACTATTTGAATGAGTGATGTATACAATTTTCCTGATGGATAGAAAGAGTAGTACGCGAAGTCTTTCTGTAGTTCGTTATAAAGCGAGGTACGGATGGCAAAGTATACCTTTTAGGAGATTGAAATGTTTTTTACAACACAGTTATACTAAGTTATTTAATAGGATGACAAGTTGTAAATGAAGAGAATCTGCAGTTATGTAGGGGTAATTGTTCGATGCGAACTTATGTGGAGATGAAAAAATATAGAACATGGAGGAAAATTGTAATGAAAATATTGGTAACAGGTGCGAATGGATATCTTGGAACTGGCATTGTGAGGGAATTATTAAACAAAGGACACCAAGTGATTTCGTCTGATATTTCATTAGCTCATGTGGATGAGCGTTCAGAAAAAAAGGAATGTAATTTATTTGAAATTCAGAAGCCATATGAGCATTTTGGGCATCCCGATGTTTTACTACATTTGGCTTGGAGAGATGGATTTGTTCATTATTCTAATGCACATATAGAGGATATTCCTAAACATTTTGCATTTATTAAAGATTTTACTGAGGCTGGATGTAAACATATTTGTGCTATGGGAAGCATGCATGAAATCGGATTTTTTGAGGGGAGTATTAATGAAAATACGCCCTGTCATCCAACAACACCATATGGGATTGCAAAGAATGCAATAAGAGATTTAACTGAGATGTTATGCAAACAAAGTAATGCTGTATTTCAATGGTTACGTGGTTATTATATTGTAGGAAATTCAAAATACGGGTCTTCTATTTTTTCAAAGATTACCGCTGCAGTTGAGGAGGGCAAAAAGGAATTCCCATTTACGCTTGGGCAAAATCAATATGATTTTATTGATTATCAAGATTTTTGCATTCAAGTTGCTGAAGCAATATGTCAAAATAAAGAACAAGGAATAATAAATATTTGCTCTGGAAGACCAGAAAAATTGGCTGATAGAGTAGAACGATTTATTAATGAAAATAATTATGATATTAAGTTGCAGTATGGCGTGTTTCCAGATAGACCGTACGATTCAAAAGCAATTTGGGGAGACAATACCAAAATTAGCAAAATATTAAATAATTGATAGAGGAAGACTAATGAAATTACTTTTGATTATGCCGCGTTTTTTTGATTATCCCAAACTTATTATTGAAGAATTGAATAATTTGGGATATGAGGTTGATTTTTTTGACGATCGTCCGAGTACAAATGCTTGGATAAAAGCTATTATTCGCATTAACAAAAAGGTCATAAGTAAATATATAGAAAAGTATTTTGATAGGATTATGGAAACCATAAATAAAACTCAATATGATGTTGTTTTTTTGATTTCGGGACAATCATTATCATTTAGCGAAGAAATGATAAAAACAATAAGAAATACTCAAAAAAATGCTAATTTTGTTTTATACCAGTGGGATTCACAGAAAAACTTTTCGTATATTAAGAGAATACAAAAATATTTTGATAAATGTTATTCGTTTGATAGGATGGATGCTGCAGAAACACCAAATCTTAAATTTTTACCTTTGTTTTATAGTAATATTTATAAAGAAATAGGTAAAAAAAATAAGAAAGAGTTTGTCTATGATTTTTGCTTTGTGGGAACAGCACATCCCCAAAAATATAAGTTTATTAAATTGATGAGCACGCAATTAAGAAATATATACGGAAGACAGTTTATATATTTCTTTTTTCCTTCGAGAATAGTATTCTTTTATCGTAAAATAATGAATAAGGAATTGCGACATGCTAAGTATAAAGAATTTCATTTTGAACCATTGAACGGAAAGAAACTTGTTAATATCTATGAACAATCTAAGTGTGTGATGGATTCTGCACAAGAGGGTCAAAATGGATTGACGATAAGAGTAATTGAAGCTTTGGGAGCAAAAAAGAAGATAATTACAACAAATCAAGATATTGTTAATTATGATTTTTATTGTCCTGAGAATATATACATATACAATGGGAAAATAAACTTAGATAGTATATTTTTTCATAGTGATTATAAGATCATTGATGAAAAAATATATAATAAGTATTCCTTAAGTAATTGGCTGAAGGAGGTTATTGATTCAAATGAAGATTCTTCAAATTAGTACATTTTCATATAAGGCGGCAGGAAATATTATGCTGAATATCCATAATGCTTTACGTGAGAAAGGTATTGACTCATATGTTGCGTGGGGAAGAGGTCGTAAAGCACAGAATGAGTTTGAATATTATATGGGGGATTCTATAGGCGTAAAACTGCATGGCGTGTATACTAGAGTGACAGATAAACATGGTTTTGCATCTAGAAAAGCAACCAAAAAATTGCTGGATTGGGTTGATAGTATTCATCCGGACATTATTCATCTTCACTGCATTCATGGATATTATATAAATATTGAAATGCTATTTAATTATATAAAAGAGAGAAAAATAAAAGTGATTTGGACACAACATGATTGCTGGTCGTTTACAGGACATTGTGCATATTATGATGCGTCGGGGTGTGAAAAATGGAAAACTGGGTGCCATAATTGTCAACAGTTGAATACATATCCTGCCTCTTTATTTTTTGATAATTCTGAGTGGAACTGGAGAAAAAAGAAAGAATTATTTAGTGGTGTTGATATGACAATTGTGACACCATGTGAATGGTTGGCGCAGGAAATAAAAAGTTCATTTTTGAGAGAATATCCAATAACCGTAATTTATAATGGAATTGATACAGCAGTATTTAAATTTACAGATTCGAATTTTAGAGAGAAATATGGAATAGAAAATAAAAAAATAATTCTTGGAGTGGCAGGAGAATGGACAGAAAGAAAAGGATTAAAGGATTTTATTGAATTGTCTACTCGCATTGACATGTCAAAATATGTAATTGTAGTAGTTGGAGTTACTGAAAAACAAAAAAATATGTTACCATCACAATTTATAGCATTAAAAAGGACAGAGAATGTTCAGGAACTGGTTAATTTATATTCTGTTGCTGATGTATATTTTAATCCAACCTATGAAGATAATTTTCCAACGACTAATTTGGAAGCTATTGCTTGTGGAACTCAGCTTATCACATATGATACAGGAGGTTGTTCTGAATGTATAAATGATAAAGAGGGAATTGTCATACATAAGGGAGATATTGAAAAGGTAGTGGATTTTCTTCGAGAAAGTGATTTTGAAAAATCACCTGAAGATAAGCGATTTGTTTTTTCAAAAAAGGATATGATAAGGAGATACATCAAATTATATTATGAAAAAAATAGTTAAGATATTTTATGTAATTGAAAGAAATCTTATTAAAAGAATTGATGGCTTTTCCCCAAGAAAGTATATGAAATGTTATAACAAGTATTTAAAAAAAATAGGTGTTAACTTAGTTGGAACACCTAGGTACATTCATCCTTCTGTAATATTTGATGGGAAAGGTTATTCAAAAACTTATATAGGAAATAATGTTGTTATTTCAAGAGGAGTCTTATTGTTAGTCCATGATTATTCTATAACATGTGGATTGAGAGCTATTGGCGATACAATTGAACATGAAGCATATTGGCTTAAAAACATTAGAATTGGGGAAAATGTGTTTATTGGTGCGAACAGTACAATTTTACCAGGAACAGAGATTGGGGAAAATACAATTATTGGTGCTGGTTCTGTTGTAAAAGGTAAAATTCCAGAAAATTCAATAGTGCTGGGAAACCCTGCAGCAATTGTAGCTAATACGTTGGAGTGGGCTGAAGTGAAAAAAAATAATCCGGATTATTACTTTGAATGCGATTATTTTGAATAAAAATATGATTGGTTGGTGTTAATATGATAGAGATGCTATATTTTTTTGTTTTGGCAATTTGTTTTGTTTGCGTATTTTTTAATAATCAATCGAGAATAGTTGCATTAATTGGGACAGTTGCTACATTTATTATCTTTGCAGGGAATAATTCAAATTCAGATTATAATTTGTATCTATTTTCATTGATGACAGACGATTATGACAGATACGAAAAAGGATACCAATGGTATTATAATATCTATAAATCAATTGGTATTACAGATTATCAAACAACTGTAATTATTACTTTTTGTTTGCTTGGGATTATTATTTATTTTACCATGAAAAAAATAACAAAAAATTATTGTATGGTTATTTTTTTACTTATTATAGCGGAATTATTTATTGAAACAGTTCAGATTAGGATGATGATTGCATCGGTTTTTATTTTTGTGGCGGTGTATATGTATTCTGTTAATAAAAGAAAAATAGCACTATTATTTTCCGTGTTTTCATGCCTGTTTCAAATGTCAGGTGCTTTTTTTATTCCGTTTTTTATTGCTGGAATGGTTAAAAGAGAAAAGAAGCAAGTTTCAGAAAAGAGTAAATGTCAATTTATTATTGGCTTTTTTGCTGTTTATTTAATTTTGTTATTGTGCAATAATTTATTGAATATAAATTTACCATTACTCGTTATTTCGGCTGTGGTAAAACGATTTAGTATACTTAAGCAAGCTAGTTTTTATTTTGGTGGAACATCGTGGGGATCAGTACAGTTTGTAGTTTTATATTTTGCTAATTTGCTATCGGTTTGTTTTATTAAGCGTAATACGCCAGAGGACAGCGTATTTGGTGAAACTGTTGAGAATATTAATATATATGCAGCGTTAAGTTTGCCATTTCTATTTGTTGATATGAATTTTTATCGCTTCTTTCGAATATTAAATTTGTCGAATTTTGTTTTTTTTGCAAGTGCTTTCGAATTCCGAAAAAGAAATGCGCTTACAGTTAAAAATTTCCAGATGCTTGCGGTATTGTGTGCTTCGCAGATATGTTGGGTGGTAAGTTATGTGTTAAGAGTTCCAGAGATATATACTGATATTTTTTCAAATAATATATGGAGTTGATAGGTATGAAGAAAATTATGTTATTATCAGGTCATGATATAGATGTTTTACAAAATTCAAGTGTTTCTAAAGATGTTTTTGATGTATACAAAAAAGGTGTAGTATACAAATTAGCAAAAAAAAGTAAGTATACTTTAGCTTTTTCTTTTGCTAAATGGACAACTTTGTTACATTTGTATGATATTGTTGTTGTTTTTGATACCTACTATAATGAAGGAATGGTTGAATATATATATAAAATAAACCCAGATATAAAAGTTATTTTTTATTGTTGGAATTCAATAAAGACAATATCTCAAAGGATTGATATTAAAAAATTATTTGCAAATGATAAAATTGAAATATGGTCATATAATCGTAGTGATTGCAAAAAGTACAAAATGAAATATAATCCACAAATTTGGAATAAAGAGTTGATTCAAAGTAATAGTGCATCGAATTTTGATATTTCATTTATTGGTTCTCCTAAACATAGATTAGATTATTTGCGGGAAATAGCAGATTATTGTGATAAGAATCATTTGAAGACATATTTTTATATAACAAATTGTAAATGTAGTTTTAATAAAAATGTAGATGATAGATTTTTACCATATGAAGAATATATAAAAAAAATAGCTTCGAACAGTAGAGCAATATTGGATTTAGTGACAGAAGAAAACTATGGATTAACATTACGCCCGTTAGAAGCACTCTTTTTAAAAAAGAAACTTATTACAAATTATTATGAGATTATTGATGAACCATTTTATAATGAAAGTAATATATATTTGTATGGAAGAGATAACAGAACCATTGATGAATTTTTGAAAATTCCATACGAAGAAATACAACAAGAAGTTGTTAATATGTATGATTGTCAATCATGGATAGCTCGTTTTGAAAGGACTGAATAATGGAAGGTATTACTGTATTTACTCCAAGTTATAATCGGAAATCTTATCTTGATATATTGTATAAAAGCCTTTTAAAACAAAAAGGTATCGAATTTGAATGGTTGATTGTTGATGATGGATCTACTGACTTAACACGTGAATATGTCAAAGAATTACAGGAAGAAAATGAAATAGATATTATATATATATATCAAGAAAATGCGGGAAAGCATGTCGCATTTAATAATGGCGTTTTGAATGCAAGATATGAATTATTTGTTTGTATAGATTCAGATGATTTTTTGGTCGATAATGCCTTAGAGCGTATTTGGAATCTTTGGAACAGTGTTAAAGATTCGCAGGAAAATATTTGTGGACTATTGGCGCATCGAGGTAAGAGTATAAATGAAACAATGTTTGGTGAAAAATTTTTAAACCCATACAAATGTTCAATAGTTAAGGAAGAAATGAAAAAAGGTTTTTTTGAAACTACGATGGTTCATAAAACAGAGATACTAAAAAAATATCCGTTTCCTTTTTTTGAGGGAGAGAAATTCATAACGGAGGATGTTGTATGGCGTAAGATTGATCAAAAATATGTATATTATGTAGTACCGGAGATTTGGACAATTTGTTCATATTTAGAGGATGGTCTTACCAAAACAACTAATATTTTTGATTATCCAAAAGGCGAAGCCGAATATTTTAAAGTAAGATATAACACAGAACAAAGAATAGATAAACAATTGTTGGAATATGCAAAGTGTTTAGTTTTTGAACCAAAGAAATTTTCTGGACTTAAAGGAACTATTTTGTTTCTTCCGGCTTTCCTTTTGTCAACAGTGTATAAGATTGTATGGAAAAAAAGATTTGGATAAGGGGGAAAAATGAAAATAACAATTGTATTACCATGGTATGACAATAATATGCCATCTGGAGGTATTCTTAATGTTTACGGATATACAAAGAGACTTGCGGATAAAGGGCATATAATTAATATTGTTTATGATTGCTGTAAAGGAAAGGGAAAACTAAGAATTCCTAATTATTTCTCTTTTTTGAAACGCAAAAGGTGCACCATATCAAAACAAAAATTGATTAATAGTAATATTACAGAAATCCCTGTATTTGATGTAAATAATGACACTATTCCAGATGCAGATTTTGTTTTTGCAACAGCATTGGTTACTGTTTTTGGCGTTGAAAAGTTATCTGCAAGAAAGGGAAAAAAGGTTTATTTTATTCAGGGATTTGAAAATTGGGGGAAAACAGATAAAGAAGTTTTTAGCACTTATAGTTTAGGTATGATTAATATAACAGTATCAAAATGGTTATTTAATTTAGTTTGTGAACATTCTGAAAAGAAAACATATTACTTACCAAATGCAATTGATGATGATTTTTCTGTGAAAAATCCTATAGAAAATAGAATTGAAAAATCAGTTGGATTTATGTATGTTCCAATAAAATCAAAAGGTACGTATGATTTGCTAAATGCATTAGATTATGTTCATAAAAAGAATCCAGATGTTATTGTTGAAGGTTTTGGAATATATCCACCTAGTGACGATATTCCTTCATATGTGAAGTATACTTATTGTCCGTCTCGCCAAGAATTAGAAAAACTATATAATAGGTGTTCTGTATTTGTGTGTGCAAGTTGGTTGGAGGGGTTTGGACTCACCGCAGGCGAAAGTATGAAATGTGGATGTTGTTTGGTTACAACAGATTGTAAGGGAGTTTTAGATTTTGCAATTGATAAAAAGACTGCCTTTATTTGTGAACCTAAAAATGTTAAAAAACTGTCGGAAAAAATAGATTATATAATAAATAATAAAGAAGAGAGAATAAAAATTGCTAAGGCTGGTGAAGAGATGATAAGAAAATTTTCTTGGGAAAATGCTATAAATGAAATTGAAAGGATATTAAATAGTAATCAATAAAGATGAAAAGAATTGTTTCGTTAAATATAATTTTTTCTCTTCTATTACAGTTAGTTGCCATTGCAAATTCGTTTGTAACAACAAAGGTTACAATTTATTATTTTGGAACAGAAATTAATGGACTTGTTTCGTCAATAAATCAATTTTTGAATTATGTCTCCTTATTAGAGGGAGGAATTGGTGCTGTTGTAATGGCGAATTTGTATAAGCCTTTATTTGAAAAAAGAATGGAGCAAGTATCAAGCATTGTTAATTCCGCAAGAAAATTTTTCTTTCAAATTATTTTAATTTATATGGGATATGTAGCCATACTCTCAATTTGTTATCCACTGATAACAAGAATGCCGTTATCTTTTTTGACAGTAACTTCTCTGATTTGGATTTTAAGTATTTCATTATGCGCGCAGTTTTTTTTGGCGATTTCATACAAAATTTTACTTCAATCAGATCACAAGTTATACATTTGCTCAATAATTCAGATTGTTGCGTATGTTATTAATATTGTTCTGGTTATTAGTTCTTCTATTTATTGTAGAAATATTATTGTTGTAAAAGTATTAAGTAGTCTAGCGTTTCTTTTACAACCACTATTGTATACAATTATTGTAAAAAGGCGATACACATTAAATGTCGAGAATAGCAAAAATGTAGGAAAATTGAAAGGGCGATGGGATGGATTTTTTCAAAATCTAGCGTTTTTTATAAACAATAATACAGATATTGTATTAATTACTTTTTTTATGAATTTAAAAGAGGTAAGTGTGTATGCCGTATATATGCTAGTAGTAAATGGAATAAAATCAGTGATACTTTCTGTATCAGCAGGATTTCAGTCAACTATAGGAAGAGCCTATGCTTCCAATGATCAGGAGGAATTAAAAAGAATATTTAAAAGATATTTTTATATAATATTTTTATTGACATTTTGGGGGTTTGGGACTGCTATTATTTTGATTCGTCAATTTGTTTCTGTCTACATAGGGAATAATGTTGATTATCAATATGATAGATTATTGTTTCCAATAATAATAGCGCTTTCTCAAATGATCATATGTATACGCGAACCACTAAATATATTAATTATTTCGGCAAATAAATTTAAAGAGACTAATCGAGGGGCAGCTCTAGAAGCGATAATTAATATATGTCTTTCTGTAACATTGATTATTAAGTTTGGTTTAGTTGGTATTGCAATTGGAACACTTGTAGCTTCAATATTTAGATTATGTTATTTTGTTAAATATTTAAACAATCATATTATTAATTTAGAAACCCCAAAAATTATCAAACCTTTGCTGTTTTTTGTTATATATTTATTTGGTGTTGGATTAATATATCTGAATAATGGAATTGTAAATAGTTTAACATGGACTAATTTCTTATTAAAAGGAATGTTGTATGCAATACTAAATATAGGATGCATATTAACATTATTTGCAATGTTTTGGTTTTCATATATTCGAAGAATAAAACAAATAATTGTAGAAAGAGTAAAAAAAACTATACAAAATAATACCAAGTAATGTGATAAGCAATTCGTTGAATAATCGTAAACGTCCATTATAATGGTCTCATAAATTAAGACACTGAGCACGACATTTCTTAATGAATCTGATATACTATAACCAACAAATGAAAGAAGGTACTTATTATGTCCGGATCAAGAAGAAATTTCAGTGCTGAATTTAAAACCAACCTCGTACTCCAGCTGCTTAAAGGAGAAAAAGAACTTAATGTGCTTGCTGTTGAAAACGATATTCAACCAAATCTCCTCCGCAACTGGAAAAAGGAATTCCTTACAAATGCGTCTCTTGCAACTTACTATGCAGGTTGACTGGCTCAAAAAAATCTGAAGAAGTTGTCGGACCTGACTACGAGAGTAAATTTAGTCCGAAACCTTTCGACGACTAAAGTATTGACCATCTGCATACGGATAATCCTACTTGGGGAGCCCGTCGGATGTCTGCTCAACTTAAACTGCGCGGATCTCAGGTTGGTTGATCGCTGTAAAGCAGGCAAAAGCCGATGGGCAGATAATATCATGAGTGCACGCTGGTTCTGCAGATTCAAGTATGAGGAAACATACTGTAAGTCATATCAGCAGTGAATTTGCGTTCCGGCTTCGAAAGTTGTTAATAACTGCACATGGAAAATGATGCACTTGTGAATAAAACTGCGGAAATTCAAGTCTATTACCTCTTGCAATCCCCACTAAGATGTGTTAAGATATGCACAAGCAGAAAGTCCAAACATTATCAGAAAAAGTCAAATAGTATAGAATCGAGAAAAAACTTCACTGCGAAATCACAAAAAACAAAATTGAAAAAGCAGGGGGGTTAGTACATGGGATATCTCCCTGAGAGGGAGGTATGTTACATGAGAAGACACATTGATTTTGACAAAATCGGTATTACCGATGATGTAATGTTTTGTACCGTTTTAAGCAATTCTGAGGATTGCAGAGAATTTTTACAGAGAATCCTCGGTATCGAGATTGAGGAAATTGTCGTCGTGGGAACCCAGGTGAGCATGAAA
>QWCE01009505.1_pt1 | contig 18114 bp, 19 predicted proteins | sample 1972531 | NCBI WGS metagenome assembly QWCE01 (sample SAMN09866716, study PRJNA288562) | Human gut metagenome isolate term4_stool, whole genome shotgun sequencing... | reverse complement strand
CTATCGAACATGAGGCTCTTCCCAGCTATTGACATATTAAACTCAGGTACGAGGAAGGATGAACTGCTTCTAGACGAAAAGACTTTGAACATACAAAGGAAGTTTAGAGCGATGATGACTAAAAACGGTAATGAATACGCAGTTGAATACCTTCGCAAGTTTATGATGAATACTAGGTCTAATAAGGAGCTTATTGACAGTTTAGATAAAGCTCTCGTTAAGAACGATTAATTTTATAAAAGACTTGTAAATAGTCTTCTTATATGATATAATATATAAGGTAATATTTTTGCATTGAAGAGTGGCTCGCCACTCTTTATTTTATAAGAGGGGTGAGAGATATGAATTACAAAAGTTTAAAAGAAAAGCTTAGTCCTAAGTTAGCTAAGGCACTTGAGGACTTAAAGGCGGAGCTCGTTGATATTGGATTTACAAAACACAAGGGCGAGATGACGGTAAGTGTATACATATACAAGAAGGAAGGCCTTGACATAGACCTACTTCAAAAGGCGACAGATAGATTAAATCCAATATTCGATTCAGTAGAAGAACTAAAGGACAAGTACTACTTAGAAATATCATCTCCAGGCATAGATAGACCCATCAAGACGGATGATGATTTCAGAAGAAACATGGACATGAAACTCGATGCAAAACTAAAGAACAATGAAAAGTATATGGGCATACTTAAAAACTATGACGAAGAGTCATTCACACTTGATTGTGATGGCGAAACTATTGATATAAAGAGGTCCGATGTAAAGAAACTTACTCAGGCTATAGAATTTTAGGGGGTTATGATGAACAAAGAGTTTATAGAAGCTTTAGATGAGCTAGAAAAAAGCAAGGGTATATCAAAAGATGTAATTTTTGATGCTTTGGAGACTGCACTAGTATCAAGCTTTAGAAAGAATTTCCAAAGTGAACAAGATGTTTTCGTTGACATTAACAGAGAGACAGGCGATATAAAACTATATTCACAAAAGACTGTTGTTGATGAAGTAGAAGACGATGTTAATGAAATTTCACTAGAAGATGCTAAGAAGATCAACTCAAAGTACCAAGTAGGCGACATTGTTAACTTTGAAGAAGCTCCAAAGGAATATGGCAGGATAGCTGCTCAAACAGCTAAGCAAGTTGTAATACAAAAGATTAAGGACGCTGAGAGAGAAAAAATTCATGATGAATTTATAGTAAGACAAGGCGAAATAATCACAGGACAAATACAAAGAATCTCAAATAAGAACATCTTTATAGACATGGGCAAGGTAGAGGGCATAATTCCACCAAGCGAACAAATACCAAATGAAGTCTACAAGATGGGCGACAGACTTAAATTAGTTATCTCTGAGATAAGAAAGACTAATAAGGGACCACAAATAGTATTATCAAGATCAAAAGCACTTTTAGTAAGAAGACTTTTTGAGCTTGAAGTGCCTGAAATAACAGAAGGTCTTATCGATATCTACTCAATAGCTAGAGAAGCTGGATCAAGGTCTAAGATAGCAGTTTATGCGAATGACGACAGCATAGATCCACTAGGAGCTTGTGTTGGACAAAAGGGCCAAAGGGTTAACTCTATCGTTGAAGAGCTAAATGGAGAAAAGATAGACATAATTATCTACAATGAAAATCCAGAGATATTCATCAAGAATGCTCTATCACCAGCTGATGTAGTTAGCTGCGAAATTAACGAGGAAGAAAAATCTGCCATTGCCGTAGTACCAAACTCACAAATCAGCTTGGCTATCGGTAAGCAAGGCCAAAACGTAAGACTTGCAGCTAAGCTTACTACTTGGAAGATAGATATTCATCCAGAAGATCCTGACACATTTACAGGACCAACAAGCGAGCCATACTACGATGCGGATAATCAAGAGATATTAAATGATTCATTAATTGATTTATTCAGAAATGACGAAGAATAAAACATTTGATAGAAAATGTGTTGCATGCAGAAATTTTCACAATAAATACGAGATGATTAGGCTAGCTAAGACTATGGACGGCGTATTTATTGACAAGGAGCAAAAGATACAAGGCAGAGGAAGCTATGTGTGCAATAATGAAGAATGTATAAATAATGCGATTGAAAAGAATTTACTCAAAAAATCTTTAAAATGCAATATAGATAATGAAACCTTAGAGGAGCTAAGAAATGTAAAGAAGGAGTGATTATATGAAGACAAGAGTTTACGAATTAGCAAAAGAATTGAATATGGAAACAAAAGAACTACTAGATAAACTCCAAGAACTAAATCTACCGCCAATGACTCACTTAAGTGGTGTAGATGAAGAAACAGCTAATATGGTAAGAGATCTTTTCCTAGAAGAAGATAAAGTGGCGGTTAAAGAAAGACCAAAGAAAAAGATCCGTAAAGCAAAAGAAGATACAGAAAGTATAGATAAAAATTCTAATAAAGCTAAGAAAAGCGCAAAACAACAACAATAATAATAATAATAATAACAATTATAATAATCAAGCAAATAATAAAAAAGGCAAGAAAAACAGACAAAACAATAAAAAGAACGACAATAAGGCCCAAGAAGTAAAAGAAGAAAAGCAAGAAGCAAAAAAAGCTAAAGACGAAGTTGTTTATATCCAAGATCCAATCATAGTTAAGGACCTTGCGGAAAAGTTAGGCGTTGGCGTAAACGAGCTAATTACAAAGCTTATCATGCTAGGACTAATGCTTAACCAAAACCAAAGCGTTGACTTTGATACAGCATCTTTAATGGCTGATGAATTTGGTGTAAAAGTAGAATTAGAAGTACCACAAAGCGAAGAAGAAGCACTTGAACTTGACTTCGAAGACAGTGAAGACACTCTAGTTACAAGACCACCAGTAGTTACAGTTATGGGTCACGTTGACCACGGTAAGACATCACTTCTTGATGCTATCAGAGAAACAAAGGTACAAGCAGGTGAAGCGGGTGGTATCACTCAAAGAATTGGTGCCTACAGAATCAACGTTAAAGGAAAAAAAGTAGTTTTCCTAGACACACCAGGTCACGAAGCTTTCACACAAATGAGAGCCAGAGGAGCTCAAATCACTGATATATCTGTAATAGTTGTCGCAGCAGATGACGGTATCATGCCACAAACAAAGGAAGCCATCTCACATAGTAAGGCGGCTGGTGTACCCATCATCGTAGCGATAAATAAGATAGATAGACCAGAAGCAAATATTGAAAGAATATATCAAGAGCTAGCAGATAACGATTTACTTCCAGAAAAGTGGGGCGGCTCAACTATAACCGTAGAAGTATCTGCAAAGAAAAGAATCAATATAGACGAATTGCTTGAGATGATCATCCTAGTTGCTGAGATGGAAGACATCAAGGCAAATCCTAACAGAAGAGCCATGGGTACTGTAATTGAAGCCCAACTTGACAAGGGTCAAGGACCTACAGCGACTGTTTTAGTACAAAAAGGAACTCTTAAGAAGGGCGACTACGTTGTATCAGGAACTGCTTGTGGTAAGATTAGGCTTATGGTTGATGACAACGGTAAAGGCATCATGAAGGCGACTCCTTCTACACCAGTTAAGATCATGGGCTTAAGCGAAGTGCCTGAAGCGGGTGAATTCTTCTACGCAGTTGAATCTGAAAAGAAGGCTAGAGCCATAGCTGATATGAGAAAAGAAAAGCAAAGAGAAGAAATGATTACAGCAACTCAAAAAGTTTCTTTGGATAATCTATTCGACAGAATCAAAGAAGGCGAGTTAAAGGATCTAAACATCATAATCAAGGCTGATAACAAGGGTTCAATCGAAGCCATCAGCTCATCTCTTACTAAGCTTTCAAACGATGAAGTAAAGGTAAGCGTTATACACAGCGGCGTAGGCGGAATTAGTGAATCAGACGTTATGCTTGCTAGTGCATCAAACGCCATCATCATAGGCTTTAATGTAAGACCAAATAACGGCGCAATGGATTTAGCAAACGCTGAAAGCATTGAAGTTAAGACATATAGAGTTATTTATGACATAATAGACGATATCAAGAACGCTGTTAAGGGTATGCTAAAACCTAAGACTAAGGAAACTGTTTTAGGTAGAGCGACTGTACGTGCTACATTTAGACTACCTTCTGGACAAACTATAGCAGGTATCTATGTTGATAACGGCAAGATTACTAGAAACTCAAGCATAAGACTTCTTAGAGACGATGTGGTTATTCACGACGGAGGCATCTCTTCATTAAAGAGATTTAAAGATGATGCTAAAGAAGTTGCCACTGGTTATGAAGCTGGTCTAGGCCTTGATAATTACAACGATGTCAAGGAAGGCGACGAAATGGAAGCCTACATCATTGAAGAAATAAAAGCATAATTAGGTGATACTATGGACAAGAAAAGATTATATAGATTACAAGCTGAGATACAAAGAATTGTATCAGAGTTATTAATTGAAGGACTTAAGGATCCTAGGATTGATCCAATGACTAGCGTATCTAAAGTTGAGCTAAGTAACGATACATCGGTTGCCACTATATATTTTTCGATATATGGCAGTCAAAAGACTAAAGAAGACACTCTTGATGCTTTAGAAAATGCTAAAGGCTATATCAGATCTCGTCTTGCAAAGGTTTTAGAGATAAGACAAGTGCCTGAATTAAGATTTAAAATTGATGAGAGCGTTGAATATAGTATTGAAATACAAAAGATTTTAAATAAATTAAATTCAGAGAGCAAAGAAAATGTAAACGAAGAGTTGGATGCAGATGAAGAATAATCACAGCATAAAAGATATTGGCCTAGCTATAGAAGAAGCTAATAGCATAAATATAATCTCTCATAAATCTCCAGACGGGGACAACATGGGATCAACGCTTGGCCTTTATCTATCACTAAAAGAAAAGTATAAGAAAAAAAACATAAATATAATAAAACCAGATGACATTCCTAGCAAATACATCTTTATTGAGGAGAAAAAGTATTACAAAGAAAGCATGAGCGAGTGCGATTTGCTCATGGTCATTGACTGCGCTGACGAGAGAAGGCTTCTTAATGAAGATAATCTTAAAAAAGCGAAGAAAGTCATTAACATAGACCACCATAAGAGCAATAAGTACTTTGGTGATATAAACTACGTTTTAGAAGAGTATTCATCCAGCGCAGAGATAGTCTACGACATCATAAAAGACCTTGAGCTTCCTATGAACAAGGAAGTAGCTACTATGCTCTACATCGGAATAGATACTGACACTGGCAGGTTTATGTACTCATCGACAAGTGACGATACTATGCAAAAAGTTTCTAAGCTTATGAGCTACGGCATCGATATAAATGAAATCAATATCAAGCTTTATAGAAGCATGAATAAAAATATTTTTGAGCTATATAAGCTTGCAATAAACAAGATTAATTTCTACAAGGACTTTGCCTATCTTGTCTTAGATAATGATGATTTTAATAAGACTAAGACTAGTAGAGACGATACGGACGATATACTTGCCTTTCTACAAGGACTTGAAGATTATGACATGATAGCTATAATCAAAGAAGTAAAGGACATATACAAAGTATCTTTAAGAAGTAAGTATAAATACGATGTAGGCAGCATTGGCGAAGACTTTGATGGCGGCGGACATAAGTATGCAGCCGGTTTAACGTACAAGGGCGAGCTTGATGAGCTAATTAAAAAGCTGAAAGGATATGTAGACGATGCAAATTAGTGGCGTAGTCAACGTATTTAAGGAGAAAGGAAGGTCCAGTAGATACTACACAAATAAGGTGAAGCAGCTTAGCAAGATGAAGACTGGACACGTAGGAACCTTAGATCCCATGGCCTTTGGCGTCTTGCCTATAGCGCTTGGAGAGGCAACTAAGTTTATAGATTACTTAGGCTTTGACAAAAAGGCCTATATATATAGAATAATTTTTGGTAAAACTACAGAGACCTTAGATGCTGAGTCAGAGATTAGCGATGAAGAGGCATGGAACTTTGAAAAGAATGATTTACTAAGAGTTTTAGAAGAGATGGAAGGCGCATACGAGCAAGTTCCACCAAAGTATTCAGCAAAGAAGATTGATGGCGTTCCTATGTATAAGCTAGCGAGAGAAAACATTGACGTAGACACAGCTTCAAGAGCAAAAACTGTTCAAATTTATAAGAACAGACTATTGAAGTTCAATAAGGAAAAGTCATACGCCATAGTCATGAGCGAGGTTTCTACTGGAACTTACATTAGAACCCTTGCCTTTGATATAGCGCAAAGACTAGGGACTATATCGTATATCGATTATCTTATGAGGTACTACAGTGGTCCATTAAATATTGACGAGGCCATTTGCATAGATGATATGGATGAAGATGACCTTATTCCAGTCGATACGCTTATAGATTTGCCAGTCATAAAACTTCACGAAAAGAGATTTAAGGCGGTTCAAAACGGCATGAACTCATACGTAAGTGATGCCTTCAATGAAGAGCAATACAAGGTTTACTGCGCTGATAAATTCTGCGGCATTGGCTATGTGAAAAAAGATGAAAATGGCAGAAAGAATATTTATATGAAAAAGGTTTATAAATATGAGGATAATTAATTTAAAAGATGAGTTTAGAAGCGAACAATGCTATATAGCGCTTGGCTACTTCGATGGCATGCACTTAGGCCACTTAAAAATAATTAAGAGCTGCATAAGTGATGCGAGACGCGATAATGTTGAATCAGCTGTTTTATTGCTTGACTTTAAAGGAACTAAGAGCATTACACCCATAGATGACAAGATCAAGATACTTGAAGAGCTTGGTATAGATACTGTTTATCTAATTGACTTTACAGATGAGCTCAAAAGAACTGACCCAAAAGCCTTTGTTAAAGAGATATTACTAGATAGATTAAACGCGATAAGGACTTACTCGGGTGAAGATTATACTTTCGGTATAGACAGGCTTGGCGACACAGCACTTCTTAAAGAGATGATGCAAGAAGCAGGCGGTGAAGCAGTAGTATTAAATTTTGAACTTGATGAAGAGATGCAAAAGATTTCATCGAGCAATATTAAAAAGTTAATATTATCTGGTGAAGTGATGAGTGCAAACAAAGACTTATCGAGATACTACTCAATCAAGTCAAAGGTCATTCACGGCAAGAAATTTGGATCATCGGTTGGTATACCAACTGCAAACCTCAATATTAATACAGGCTACATCATTCCATATCAAGGCGTGTATGTAACAAAGATTAAGATTAAGGACCAGATTTATAAATCAGTTACAAGCGTAGGCAAAAACCTAAGCTTTAACGAAGACTTTGTTAGTGTTGAGACTAACATATTTGACTTCGATGATGATATATATAATGACACAGTTAGATTATACTTCATCTATAGGATTAGAGATATGTTAAACTTCGACGATAAAGACGATTTAGTCAAACAAATCAAAAGCGATATAGATTTTGCGAAAAATTTTGAAGATTATTTATAATTATGAGTATAAAATGCTTTACAAATGCTAAAGTTCATGATATACTAATATAGGTACCTCATGCTACGTATATCGTTCCCGTCGATACACTTGGCTGAGGCAAATATTATTAAGGGGGAAACATTAAATGTTAACAAAAGAAGAAAAATCAAAAATCATTGACGATTTTAAAATGCATGAAGGAGACACTGGTTCTACAGAAGTACAAATAGCTATACTTACTAAGAGAATCAATGATCTTACAGAACACTTAAAGACACATAAGAAAGACCATCACTCAAGAAGAGGTTTATTTAAAATGATCGGTAAGAGAAAAGGTCTTCTAAAATATTTGTATGACACTGATATTGACAAATATCGTGAATTGATAGAAAGATTAAATATCAGAGGATAAAGAGGGCGGGGCTATCCCGCTCTTTTGTTAGATTAAAGGAGATGTGAGATGCAAGAAAATTTTAAAACTACCTTAGCAGGTAGACCTTTAGAAATTGAAACAGGAAAGATGTGCGAGCAAGCTGGTGGTTCTTGCTTAGTTAAGTATGGAGATACTTACGTTTTAGTTAATGCGACAAGCACAAAAGCACCTAGAGAAGGGGTAGACTTCTTCCCACTAAGTGTAGACTACGAAGAAAAGTTTTATTCTGTTGGTAAAATACCAGGAGGATATATAAAGAGAGAGGGAAGACCTTCAGAGAAAGCAGTTTTAACTTCAAGGCTGATTGATAGACCAATTAGACCTTTATTTCCTGAGGGCTTTTTTAATGATGTACAAGTTATAGCAACAGTTCTTTCAGTAGACCCTGACAATAGCCCGGAAATCGCTGCGATGATTGGCTCATCAGTAGCTCTATGTATTTCTGATATACCGTTTAACGGACCAACTGCAGCAGTTTACGTTGGCCTTATAGATGGCGAATATGTAATTAACCCGACTCAAGAAGAGATGGATAAGTCAGATATAAACCTATGTATATCAGGAACAAAGGACGCCATCATGATGGTTGAATCAGGATCAAATGAAGTTTCTGAAGAAGAAATGATTAAGGCCATACTAAAAGGACATGAAGCTATCAAAGAAGTATGTGCATTTGAAGAAGAAATCATTAAAAAGATAGGCAAAGAAAAATATTCGTTCGAAAAATTTGAAGCTAAAGAAGAAATCTTTAAAGAAATAGATGAAGAATTCAGAGAAGATATTAAAAACTCTATATTCGAAGCTGATAAGGTTCAAAGAATTGAAAATAGTGAATCACTTAAGGATACTATAGTAAATAAATATCTTGAAAAGTATCCAGATGATCAAAAGAGCATACTAAAGACTATTGACGATATTACAAGTGAAGAGTTCAGAAAGGGTATACTTGAAAGAAACTTAAGACCAGACGGAAGAAATACTGAACAAATCAGACCACTTTCTGCTGAAGTTGGCTTATTACCAAGAGCTCACGGCTCAGGACTATTTAAGAGAGGTCAAACTCAAGTATTAACTATAGCTACACTTGGCTCATTCGGCGACAGCCAATCACAAGACGGCCTAGTTGAAGAAGGCGAAAAACACTACATGCATCAATACAATTTCCCACCATATTCAGTAGGAGACGTTAGACCGCTTAGAAGCCCTGGTAGAAGAGAAATTGGTCACGGAGCACTTGCTGAAAGAGCTCTAGTTCCAGTTATACCTTCACTTGAAGAGTTCCCATACACAATTAGACTTGTATCAGAAGTACTAAGCTCAAACGGTCAGAAGAAACTACTAAGATATTAACAGACATACAAGGACTTGAAGACCACCTTGGAGACATGGACTTTAAAGTAGCTGGTACTAAGGACGGTATCACAGCTATGCAAATGGATATCAAGGTTCAAGGTATAGACGAAGAGATAATGAAAGTTGCTCTAGAACAAGCTAAGGCAGCAAGATTCCAAATACTTGACGTAATCAAATCAGCTATCGATGCACCAAGAGCAGAATTATCAGAATACGCTCCAAAGATTGCAACTATCAAAATTGATCCAGACAAGATTAGAGACGTTATCGGCTCAGGCGGAAAGGTAATTAACAAGATTATCGAAGAAACAGGCGCTAAGATTGATATCACTGATGACGGTGACGTATACATCTCAGCTGATACTATGGATGGCGTTAACGGCGCCAAAAAGATGATTGAAGACATCGTTAAAGAAGTAGAAGTTGGCGAAGTTTACTTTGGTAAGGTTAATAGAATAACTAATTTCGGTGCCTTTGTTGAAGTATTAAATGGCAAAGAAGGCTTACTACACATTTCACAAATCTCTAAGGAAAGAGTAAATAAAGTTGAAGATGTATTAAAGCTAGGCGACGAAATCATGGTTAAGGTTACATCTATTGACGAACAAGGTAGAATCAACCTATCAAGAAAAGCTTTAGTAGAAAATTCTGATGAAGAATCTAAATAATTAGGATAAAAAGATGGTAAAAGTTAAGATAATAAATAAGAGTAAAAACGATATACCAAAATACCAAACAGAAAACTCTGCTGGCGTTGATATAAGAGCTTCACTTGATGAAGACCTTGTACTAAAGGCAGGCGAGTGTAAACTAGTAAGTACAGGTATCTACCTAGAGATACCTTCCTCTTACGAAGTTCAAATCAGAGCAAGATCGGGCCTTAGCATTAAGCACGGCATTGGTCTTGTCAATGGTATTGGTACTATAGACAGTGATTACAGAGGCGAAATAAAGGTGCCTCTAATAAACTTTTCTAAAGAAGATTTTACTATTGAGAATGGTATGAGAATCGCTCAAATGGTTTTATCTAAGTACGAAAAGATAGATTTTGAAGAAGTAGATGAGCTTTCGGACTCTGAAAGACAAGATGGCGGCTTTGGATCGACAGGAGTAAAATAATGACAATACTTAAAGCAATAATACTAGCTATCGTTCAAGGCATAACAGAGTTTTTACCAATAAGCTCATCAGGCCACTTGGCCATACTACAAATATTATTCAATATAAAAGAAGGTAATGTGTTTTTTTCGCAAGTTTTACATTTCGGAACATTGCTTTCTATTTTGCTTGTTTATCATAAACAAGTTATAAACATGATCGTGGAGTTTTTTAAAATGCTTGGTTATTTAATAAAAAGAGAAAAGATCAAGCTAAACCACTATCAAAAACTAGCTCTATACATTATATTAGCGACTATACCTACAGTTATCATCGCTTTATTTATAGAGAAGTATTTGGATCAATTATATATGTCTTCATTAATCATAGGATTATGCTTTATAATAACAGCCTTTATGATATACTTCATCGACATCAATATTCATGGTAAAAATACTATGAGGATAACTGATGCTGGCATGCCTAAAGTGCTTGCTATAGGAGCAGTTCAAGGCGTTGCAGCACTACCAGGTATATCAAGATCAGGCTCAACTATATTTATATCTCACATATTGGGAATAAATAAGAAGGATGCGGTAGATTTCTCTTTTCTACTAGCTATACCAGCCATGCTTGGAGGCTTTATACTAGGTTTAAAAGACATATTTAAAGAAGGATCACAAGTAAGCTTCGACATCAATGCAATTGTTGGACTTATTGTGAGCTTCATAACTGGAGTTTTAGCAATCAGATTAATAAAAGTGCTTATTAAGAAGAAAAAATTCCATGTATTTTCATATTACTTAGTTGTACTAGGTATTATTTGTATAGTATTAAATTTTATATAAAAGATATATAAGCGAAGGGATTGTATGAGAACTACAAATAAAAGAACAAACAAAAGAACTAAGAGTAAAACAAATAAAAAGGTAGATAAGAACGAATCTTTATTGATATCTGGTCTTATAATACTTTTTGCGTCCATATTTTTGCTAATTTTTGCAAATAGCGATGCAACAGGTGTTTTTGGCAGATGGATAAAGAGCAGTCTTGTCTACCTTTTTTCAATTGGATACAATATATTTTTATTCTACTTAATGGCTATATCTTTGGTATTATTAATTCCAAAGTCAAGGAAATATGCTGGCAAATTGATTATATCTTTAAGCATAGTCTTCCTAAGCCTTTTAGTTATATTCGACTCATCGACAGTAGTCATGAGCTCATTCTCTTCGCACGTATCTCAAGCGACAGAGCTAGCAAGTGAATTAAACTCAGGTGGCCTTATAGGCGGAGTAGTTGGTTACTTGTTCTACAGGCTTTTTGGCGGCGTTGGAACAGTTATTGTTCTAGTTATTATCAACATAATTAACATATATACCTTAACTAGCATTAACAGGGCTGATATAGTTAAAACAACTGACAATACTATGAATAAGCTTCAAGATGGCGTTGAAAATAGCATAGAAAAGATTAAAGTAAAGAGAGAAGAGAAGAAGAATAGAAAGATAATGTCTTCAGATGACATTTTTAGCGATGAAGATGAAGTAAAAGCTATAGATGGTGATAATAATAATGCTTATAGTCATAACGATATAAAGATTGAAGGCCTTGATGATGATTTTATTGATATAAATATTAATGACTCATCAAGGGCTAATAGTACTGACACGGTTAATAAGCCAAGTGAAGTTAAAAAAGCAAATGAGGATAAAAAGCCAGAGAGAAAAGCTAAGCCTAGTAAAAAAGAAAGTGAAAAGACAGAAGATACTGGTGGAGAAATTGATATAGAAAAAGAAATTCATAATGAAGACATAATTCATTACGAATTCCCATCACTAAATCTTCTTAAAGAAGTTGAAGTAAGTAACACTAGCTCAAAAGGCAGAGAGATTAAGGACAATATCAAAATTATTCAAGATACACTTAATAACTTTGGCGTCGATGCAAAGGTAATTGGCGTTAACAGCGGTCCGACTATTACCTCATACGAGATAAGTCTTGCTGCTGGAGTAAAGGTAAGTAAGATACTAAGCCTATCAGATAACTTAGCTCTAGCACTAGCAACGACTGATATAAGGATACTTGCGCCTATACCAGGCAAGAGCGCAGTCGGCATAGAAGTGCCTAATAAGCATAAGGATACACTTCTACTAAAAGAAATTTTGGATAGCGATGAATTTAGAAATCTAAAATCAAAATTGCCGCTAGCTCTAGGAAAAGATGTTACAGGCAATACCATTATCAGTTCTATCGCCAATATGCCGCACTTACTTATAGCAGGGGCAACAGGTTCAGGTAAGAGTGTTTGTATCAATACTATAATCATGAGTATACTTTATAAGGCAAGACCTGATGAAGTGAAATTAATCATGATTGACCCGAAAGTTGTTGAATTAAACGTTTATAACAATATACCTCATCTATTGATACCGGTAGTGACAAACGCTAAAAAGGCGCAATTCTCACTAAATTGGGCAGTTCAAGAGATGGAGAGAAGATACCAATTATTTGCAAAGAATAATGTTAAGGACATGCAAAGCTATAATGAGCTTGATACTATCACTGAAAAAATGCCTCAAATCGTTATAATTATAGACGAGCTTGCTGACTTAATGATGGTTGCTGCAACAGAGGTCGAAGATGCTATCTGTAGACTTGCTCAAATGGCGAGAGCAGCGGGCATGCACTTAATTGTAGCGACACAAAGACCATCGGTCGATGTAATTACAGGAACAATAAAGGCAAATATACCTTCGAGAATTTCCTTCCAAGTTTCCTCGCAAATAGACTCAAGAACTATACTTGACATGAGTTCATCAGAAATCAAGGTGAAGCAAACTACAATCAAGAGGCGGTTGAATCCATCACAACAAATAACACTAGTCAAACAATGCAAGACGATAAGGACGAGCTATATGATGAAGCCGTTAAGCTTGTTGTAGCTGATGGACAAGCATCGATATCATACTTACAAAGAAAGCTTAAGATAGGTTACTCACGTGCCGCAAGGATCGTCGATCAAATGGAAGAGATGGGCGTTGTGAGCGGCTACGATGGATCAAAGCCAAGAAAAGTACTTATTGAAGAAGAAGACTTAGAAAATTTATACGGTGAAAGCGGTGACGGACTTGAATAAAGTATTTATACTTACTATGGGATGCTCAAAAAACGATGTAGACTCAGAGACTATGGCATATAAACTAAAAAATCATGACTACACTATAATAAATAATCCAAATGAAGCTGATTATATAATCATAAACACTTGTTCTTTTATAAACGCAGCAAAAGAGGAGTCGATAGATGCTATCTTTGATATGATTAATCAAAAAAAGGAAGGTGCTAAGATTATAGTTAGCGGCTGCCTTGCTCAAAGATACTCAAAAGAGCTAAAAGAAGAGATTCCTGAGATAGACATCATAGTTGGTACAGGTAATTTTCAAAATATTTCCGAAATAATTAAAGAATATGAAGAAAATAATAAAGATGACGTTTATATCGATAACATAAACGCAGATATTGAATATATAGAAAAAGATGCAGCAGACATCACTGAATATGTCAAGATAGCTGAGGGCTGTAACAATAATTGCTCTTACTGCATAATACCAAAGCTTAGAGGCAGACTTAGATCGAGGCCCATTGACGATATAGTTAATGAGATAAATCATTTATACAAGCTTGGCACGAGAGAAGTTATACTTATCGCACAAAATACAACAGATTACGGCATGGACATATACTCAAGGCCATCACTGGCTATGCTTTTAAAAGCAATACTTGAAAGAACAAAGATGCCTTGGATCAGAATTATGTATCTATATCCAGACAATATCACTGATGAACTAATCGACACATTTAATTCATCAGATAGGATACTTAAGTACATGGACATACCACTTCAACATGCATCAGACCACGTTCTTAAGATGATGAATAGACATATCAATAAAGACGAAATTCATGATTTAATCACAAAACTAAGAACTAATATAGCTGATTTAGTTTTAAGAACTACCTTCATAGTTGGCTTCCCAGGCGAGAGAGAAGAAGATTTTGAAGAGCTACTTGATTTTGTTAAGAAAGAAAAATTCGATAAGCTTGGCGTCTTTGAATATAGCGATGAAGAAGGTACAAGGAGTTACTCCTTCAATGAGAAGCTTGATGAAAAGACTAAGAGAAGCAGAAGAGACGAGATTATGGATGCGCAAATGGATATCTCAAGAGAAAGTCTTGAGAAGAGAGTTGGAACAGTTATGAAGTGCTTAGTTGAAGATGGTGACGCTGGCGAATACACTCTAAGAAACTTTATGGACGCTCCTGATGTTGACGGAGTAATTTACTTAAGTAGCGATGAGGAGCTAAGCCCAGGTAGCTTTGTAGATGTCAAGATTACAGAAGCACTTGACTATGACTTAAGAGGTGAAATTTATGAACCTAGCAAATAAAATTACAATGTTTAGGATATTATTACTACCTATTTTTGTATTAAGCTATTACTATGATCAAAGTGGTATATCAAGTCTAGCGATCTTCCTTTTGGGATCCTTTAGTGATTTTTTAGATGGCTACGTTGCTAGAAAGTACGATATGATTACTGATTTTGGCAAGTTCATAGACCCTATAGCAGATAAGATACTTGTACTAAGCGCCTTCATCTTGTTTATAGAAAGGAGCTTCGTTGAACCATGGGTAGTCATAGTAGTTTTGTTTAGAGAATTACTTATCTCGGGCTTTAGGATGCTTGCTGCGAAGAAAAATATATCCATAGCAGCAGATATCTTCGGTAAGCTTAAGACGACAACACAGTTTTTTTCAGTGATATTTTTCTTTTTAACAATAATTTTGATTAGTGGTAAAATGTATATAATAGGAAAAGTTTTGCTATATATATCCGTAGCACTAACAGTCTTATCAATGATAAATTATATATATAAAAATAGGGAAGTATTCAATGGAACAATGCAATAAGATTATTGAAATATTAAAAGAAAATAATTTAAGCATTTCAGGCGCTGAATCAATAACAGGAGGCCTTGTATCGAGCGAACTAGTTAAGGTAGCTGGCGCATCAGATGTCTTTTGCGGAACATTAGTTTCGTATCAGTCATCGGTTAAGATAAATACACTAAAGGTGGCTAGCGACTTGATTGATAAATATACTCCAGTATCTATCGCAGTACTATCGGCCATGCTTGATGGAGCTAAGGCGCTTTTCGAAAGTGACATTGTCTATGCTATAACAGGAAGCGCTGGGCCAACATCATATGACGGGATTCCAGTTGGGCTTGTTTACTATGGACTAAGCTATAAAAATCATCAATATTTACATAAAAAGATTTACAGCGGCTCAAGATGTGATATAATAGAAGAAGCGAAGAACGATTTAATCGATTTAATATTAGAAATAATAAGTAAATAATAGAGGTGAAAAAATGGACATGAACGAAAAAGAAAAAGCTCTTAATGAAGCTTTGAAAAAGATTGAGAAAGATTTTGGCAAGGGCTCAATAATGAGACTTGGCGACCACGCTAAGCTTAATATTGAAAGCATCCCAACTGGCTGCTTGTCACTTGACATGGCTTTAGGCATTGGTGGTATACCAAAGGGTAGAATCATCGAGATCTACGGACCAGAATCAAGTGGTAAGACTACTTTAACACTACATGTAATAGCAGAATGTCAAAAGAAAGGCGGCACAGCTGCTTTCATAGACGCAGAACACGCTTTGGATCCTCAATATGCAAGAAACTTGGGTGTTGACATCGATAAGCTTATAGTGTCTCAACCAGACAATGGTGAACAAGGTCTTGACATTGCTGAAGCACTTGTTAGGAGCGGCGCTGTTGATCTAGTTGTTGTTGACTCAGTTGCAGCCCTTGTACCTAAGACTGAAATCGAAGGAGCTATGGGGGATGCGACTATAGGTCTACAAGCAAGACTTATGTCACAAGCAATGCGAAAGCTTTCTGGTGTTATATCAAAAACAAATTCAACAGTAATATTTATTAACCAATTAAGAGAAAAGATTGGGGTCATGTTTGGCAGCCCTGAAACAACTACTGGTGGTAAGGCGTTGAAGTTCTATTCATCAGTTAGACTTGATATAAGAAAGTTTGATGTAATCAAGCAAAAAGAAGAGACTTCGGCAGGTGGTAAAAAAGAGGATGTAATCATAGGTAATAAAGTTCGTGTTAAAGTTGTTAAGAACAAAGTTGCTCCTCCATTTAAGGTAGTTGAATTTGATATTATGTATGGTGAAGGAATATCCAAGGAAGGTGATATCTTGGATGTTGCGGTTAGCAAAGGTATAGTTGACAAGGCTGGTGCATGGTTCTCATACAATGACGAAAAGCTTGGTCAAGGAAGAGAAAATGTTAAACAATTATTCAAAGAAAAACCTGAGCTTATGGAAGAGATAGCATTAAAGGTTAGACAAGCTTGCAAGAAAGAAGACGAAGAAGCTGTAGAAGAAGCAGAACAAAACACAGAAGAATAAGTTGATATAATGAAATTTGTATTTATAACAGATACACATATAAAAGAAAAAAATCCTATAAATAGACTTGATAATTATTTTGAAACGGTAATTAATAAGATTGACGAGGCTGCTCGCTTTGCAGTAGAAAACAATGTTAATTTTATAGTTCACGGTGGAGATCTTTTTGATACTCCAACCGTTTCAACTATTTGTCTTGTTAAATTTAATAGGATTCTTTTTTATTTAAAAGAGCATAATATAAAATTTTACATCGTTAGCGGCAATCACGACATCTACGGACGCAATCCTGATACGCTTCCCAGAACGCATTTAGGCTTACTCGAGTCATTTGGCGCAGTCAAGATGCTTGATAGAGAAAGTATTATTGAAGAGAACTTTGCTAATGGTAATAGCATTAAAATCATAGGCACACCATATATATACAAGATGGACGCTGAAGATAAAGAAGCCTATTTACTAAGTGAATACGACAAGAAAGATGGAGAATTCCTAATCAATGTTGTTCATGGCATGCTATTAGAAAAGCCATTTATTAAAGAGATAGAACACACTGTAGTAACTGATATAATAAATACTAAGGCAGACCTAACATTATCAGGTCACTATCACACAGGCTTTGGCATAATTAGTCTCAATGGCAGGACCTTTTTAAATCCAGGTTCACTTACAAGGTGCTCAAACACTGCTGAAGAGTACAAGAGGATGCCTCAGTATGCCTTAATCGAGATCAATGATGATCTAAAGCCAAAGATTGAGCTCATCGATGTGAAGTGCGCAAAACCTGGATATGAAGTTTTAGACAGAGAGTACATCGAAAAACACAAGAATGATAAATTAGAAGTTCTTAATTTTGAGAACACTATAAAAAAAGCGGCTGACTTTGATAAGTATGACTACTACAGCGTTTTCGAAGAGATTATCAAAGCTGAAGGCGTTGAAAAAGAAGTTATAGATGAGGCGAAGAAGCGTTTAGAAAAAGCGGAGGAAGATATTCATGGTCAAGATTAATAAGATAGATCTAATAAATTTTCAGTCGCATAAGTTTACTTCGCTTGACTTTGATGATGGGCTAAACGTCATCGTCGGACCATCTGACAATGGTAAGACAGCTATACTAAGAGCGATACGCTGGGTGCTTTTTAATGAACCGCAAGGCATGGGCATGCTAAGGAACAACGAAGATTTTGTTTCAGTCAGACTTTATTTCAACAATGACTACTCAGTTGAAAGAAAGCGCTCGAAAAAAGAAAATCTATACATTATTTACAATGAAAAGACTGGCGAAGTTCAAGAGTTTAACAGCTTA
>QWCE01003311.1_pt1 | contig 18121 bp, 14 predicted proteins | sample 1972531 | NCBI WGS metagenome assembly QWCE01 (sample SAMN09866716, study PRJNA288562) | Human gut metagenome isolate term4_stool, whole genome shotgun sequencing... | reverse complement strand
TTGTTTTGCATATTGACATTGATAGTATTCTTACTGAGGTTAAGGAGGAGATTGAAGGTGGTGCAAGCTATGACTATGTTATTAGTCGTGGAGAGTTTATTAGTGCCCAAGTTCTTGCTTCCTACTTAGGTTATGACTTTGTGGATGCAAAGGACTTAATTGTATTTACTGATGGTGTGTTGGACCTTCACAAGTCCCAGGAGAATATAAAAACTGTTTTATCCAAACATGATAGGGCAGTTTTACCTGGTTTTTATGGCGTTGATGAAGATGGAAGGGTAAAAACTTTTACTCGTGGTGGCTCTGATGTTACGGGATCTGTTATTGCTTCTGCTCTTGATGCTAAGATGTACGAGAACTTCACCGATGTGTCTGGATTTTTGGTGGTGGATCCAAAGATTGTAAAAAATCCTCATCCCATGGGCACCATCACTTACAACGAACTTCGTGAGCTTTCCTATATGGGGGCTAAGGTACTTCATGAAGAGGCGATTTTCCCTTTAAGGGACAAAAATATTCCGATTAACATTAAAAATACAAATGCGCCAAATGAAGATGGAACTTTAATTTTATCTAAATGTGAAACAAAGAATAAAAATATTTTAACCGGTATATCGGGAAAAAAAGATTTTACTGTTATAAATCTTGAAAAGGTAAATATGAACTCGGAGAAGGACTTTTTCAGAAAACTTACTACGGTCTTCGAGTCCAATGACATTTCCATTGAGCATATGCCTTCAAGTATTGACTCTGTATCAGTTCTTGTGGCGGATTCATATATTGCACCAAAGTTAAACAAGGTGATTGAAGAATTAAAAATTTATTTAAATGTGGATAGTATTTCTTGGGAGAGAGACATTTCCCTTATCGCCGTTGTTGGTCGTGGCATGATAAATGAAAAGGGAGTTTCATCGAGAACCTTTACTGCCCTTGCAAGGGAAGGTGTAAATATAAAGATGATTAGCCAGGGCTCAAGTGAAATAAATATTATTATTGGCGTTGAAACAAAGGATTTTGAAAAGGCAATTCGTTCCATATACGAAGAATTTTATAAGGAGGGCTAAGATGAAGGTTAATTTAGCGGTTGTAGGTGCAACTGGCCTTGTTGGTAGCATGATGTTAGAGGTTTTAAGTGAAGAAAATTTTCCGATAGATAAACTATATTTATTTGGTTCAAAAAACTCCCATGGTGAAAAGATTAATTACTGTGGAAAGGAATACGAAGTAGAAGAATTAAAAGAAGATTCCTTTGACGGAAGAGGTATTAAGATTGTGCTATTTGCTGCAGGTGGTTCAGTAAGTGAAAAGTATGCGCCAATTGCTGCTAAGGCTGGAGTAACTGTAATTGATAATAGCTCTTGCTTTAGAATGGATAAGGATGTGCCTCTTGTTGTTCCAGAAATAAATGGAGATGACATTAAGGACAACAAGGGCATTATAGCAAACCCAAATTGTTCTACAATACAATCGGTGTTGCCACTTAAGCCAATCCATGACAAGTACAAGATTAAAAGGGTTATATACTCAACCTATCAATCAGTATCAGGTTCGGGATTAAATGGAATTTCTGACTTGGAAAAAGGAACACAATTAGCTTACAAGTATCCGATTAACAACAACTGTATTCCTCAAATAGACTCGTTTTTAGACAATGGCTATACAAAGGAAGAGATGAAGATGATTGATGAAACTAAAAAAATTCTTCATGATGATTCTATTCGTGTAACAGCCACAACAGTTCGTGTTCCCGTGAAATCTTCCCACTGTGTTTCTATTAATATTGAAACTGAAAAAGCTTTTGAAGTGGAAGATGTGAAGAAAATTATTTCAGACTACCAAGGCATGGTTCTTGAAGATGACATCGATAACGAAATATATCCGATGCCGATTACTTCAACTGGCAAGAATGAAGTCTTTGTTGGTAGAGTTAGACGTGACTTCACTGTGGAAAATGGATTAAATCTTTGGTGCTGTGCAGACAACATAAGGAAGGGAGCTGCAACTAACGCAGTTCAGATTGCTAAAAAAGTCTTGGAGGTTTAATTTGAAAATTGCAATAATGGGCTTTGGCACTGTGGGAACAGGTGTTGAAGAAATTTTATATAAGAAGAGACAGTCTCTATTAAAAAATGGTTTTGATATAGAAATTGATAGAGTTTTAATAAAGGACAAAGATAAAAATAGGTCGCCATTAAGAAGTGACATAGTGTTTACGGATGATTTTGAGGACATTTTAAATTCCCAGGTGGATACGGTAATTGACGTTACTTCAAGCCTTGAAGAAACCTATGAGAGAATTGTTTTATTAATAAAGGCTGGAAAGAATATTGTCACTGCAAATAAGGCAGTGGTTTCAAAATATTTTGAAGAGTTAAACGCTTTGGCAAAAGAAAATGAAGTTTATTTTTCCTATGAAGCTTCAGTAGCTGGGGCAATTCCAGTAATCCATCCAATAATGGAAGAGACTTCCTTCAGTGACATTGATAAGATTTATGGAATTTTAAATGGAACTTCCAACTATATTTTGTCAAAGATGGAAGTGGAAGGTTCGTCTTATGAGGATGTACTGAAAGAGGCTCAAGACCTTGGCTATGCGGAAGCAGATCCTACTGCGGATGTTGGTGGCTTTGACGCCATGAGAAAGATTAGAATTTTATCTTCCTTTATATATAATGCAAAGATTGATGAAGGGGACATCTTTACTTTTGGAATTTCAAATATAAAAAAATCTGACATTGACTATGCAAAAGAGCTTGGTTATTCCATAAGGCTTATTGCAAAGTCTAAACTGTCCCAGGGAAAGATAAATATTTCAGTTATTCCAACTTTCTTAAAGGACAACTTCTTTAAAAATACCTTTGGTGGAACCAATGCAGTAAAGGTATGGGGAGAAAACTTTTCTTGTTATGAATTAAAAGGTCCAGGGGCAGGGCGTCTTGAAACTGCAGATGCAATTATGCGAGACCTTTTGAGAATTCTTTCCCGTAGAGAAATAAATACTTTTTATGATTCGTCAAATTCATATGTAGTGGAAAATAATTTGAAGAGCAATTATTATGTGAGAACTTCAAAAGTTACCCCTGGATTAAAGGAGCTAATTGAAGAAGAAAAAGTTTTAGGACAGGACCACCATATTATTACAAGGGAAATTAGCCTTGATAAATTAAAAACGTTGCTTGATGACGAAATATTTATTGCAGAAATAGAGGGGACAATATGAAATTTTTATCCACAAGAAATTCCAATTTAAAAATTTCAAGTAGAGAAGCCATTATAAATGGAATAGCTGAAGATGGAGGTCTTTTTATTCCTGAAAGTTTTCCAAAATTTGACATAACAAAGCATTTAAATCTGTCTTATACAGAATTAGCTCATAAAATACTTTCCCTATATCTAATGGACTTTGATAGCAACGAACTACTTGATATCATAGAAAAATCGTACAAAAGTTTTGAAGATGGAATTGCAAAAGTTTCCTATAAAAAAGATTTTTACTTAGAACTTTATCATGGGAGGACTTCAGCATTTAAGGACTTTGCCCTATGTTTGTTGCCAAATTTATTGTCATATGCGAAAAAACCCCTTGGAATTAACGAAAAGACTTTAATTTTGACAGCCACTTCCGGAGACACTGGCAAGGCTGCCCTTGAAGGTTTTTATAATACAGAAGACATCGACATATTGGTGCTATATCCAACGGAAGGTGTAAGCTCCATTCAAAAGGCACAGATGGATACAACTGGGTCATTAAACTCAAAAGTTATTTCCATTGACGGGAACTTCGACGATGCACAAACTGGAGTTAAGAAAATTTTTAATGATGAAGAAGTGAAAGAGAAATTAAAGAGACAAAATATAAATCTCTCTTCTGCAAACTCCATTAACATTGGTAGGTTGATTCCACAAATAGTTTATTATTTTTACGCCTATGCTGATTTGGTGAATAATAAAAAAATATCTGTAGGAGATAAAATTTCCTTCTGCGTACCAACGGGAAACTTTGGAGACATCTTGGCGGGGTATTATGCAAAGGAGATGGGACTTCTAATTGATAAACTTGTAATTGCATCAAACGAAAACAATGTACTGACAGACTTTTTTGAAACTGGAACCTATGATGCAAATAGAGAGCTTGTAAAGACAATCTCGCCATCCATGGACATTTTAATTTCGTCAAACTTAGAGAGACTTCTTTATCACAAGTCTTCCGATAAAGTTGTAAGGGAGAAAATGGAAGATTTAAAAAATGAAGGTATTTTTGAATTTGATGGCGACTTTCATGAATTTTTATGTGGCTATACCACTGAGGAAGAAACGAAAAAGACAATTTCAAAAGTCTTTAAAGAAGAGGGCTATTTGATGGACCCTCACACTGGCGTTGCAAAAAATATTGTAGATAAGCTTGGTCTTCAAAACACAGTGATTTTATCAACGGCAAGTCCATACAAGTTTTCCTCTTCCGTTCTTGGAGCCATAGGGGAAGAAGTTTCACATGACGAATTTGAAAATATAAATTTACTTCATAAAATAACTGGAGTTAAAATTCCAAGTGAAATTAAAAAGCTAAAAGACAAAAAAATTATTCACAATACAAAGATTTCCAAAGATGAAATTGAAAGAGAAGTTTTAAAATTTGCCAACAGAGGAAAAAGAATTTCCGTTCCAGCAACATCGGCAAATTTAGGTCCTGGATTTGATGCGCTGGGCATTGCCCTTAATTTAGCAAATACCTGTGAATTTAAAATCAGTGAGGATGTGAAAAAGTTTGAAAAAAATGTAAAAGAGAATTTAATCTACAGCTCCTACAAATATGTCTTTGATTTCTACAAAGAAGAAGTTATTCCAATAGACATCGACCTTTGTACAAATATTCCATTGTCAAGGGGCCTGGGCTCTTCTGCAGCTTGTATAGTTATGGGAGTCTTTATGGCCTTTTCCGTAATGAAAAGAGATTTTGACAAAGCAGAAATTTTAAAAATCGCAACGGCAATTGAAGGTCACCCGGACAATGTGTCACCAGCAATTTATGGTGGAGCAAATGTATCAATCTTAAATGGAGATGTTTTTGTAGAGAGGTTTGAAATTTCAGAAAAATTTAAATTCTTGGCAATAATTCCAGAGTTTGAACTTTCAACAAAGGATGCAAGAGAGGCACTTCCTAAAAATTATACTAAGGAAGACGTGGTGTTTAATATCTCAAGGGTTTCAATGCTGATTTTATCTTTGATATCAGGAGATGAAGACAATTTAAAAGCTTCCCTTGAAGATAAGATTCATGAGCCTTATAGATATAAACTTATTCCTGAAATAGAGGAGATTGAAAAAATTATTAAAGAGTCCAATGCCATTGGTCACTACCTAAGTGGCGCTGGCTCGACAATCATGTTGATTTTAAATTCCAATGACGAAACAACAGAAAGTGAAATAAGAAAAAAATTAGAGCGCTTATCAAATTCATATTCGGTCATGCCACTTGAAATTGATAAAAGAGGAGCATTTTTAATTTAAAATGTATAAAGGGTCGCATAGTCGGCTCTTTTTTGCTTTCCTAAAATCATTTAAAAAAATATGATATTTATTACATCAAAACTTGGGAGTTAAAAAATTTAAAACATGGGAGTTGAAAAAGTAAAAACTTGGGAGTTGAAAAAGTAAAAACTTGGGAGTTGAAAAATTTAAAAGTTGGGAGTTATGTTGTATAATCTAAATAGGAGGATTACTATGAAAGAATATTTACATAGGTTAGTAGATGAGTTATTGAAAAACGAATTAGAAGCTTTTGGTGCGGTGCTTATAACAGGACCAAAATGGTGTGGAAAAACAACGACAGGTCTTAATCAAGCGAATAGTACATTATTTCTCCAAAATCCTGATGAAAGAGAGCAAAACTTAAGTCTTGCAGATATTAAACCATCTTTATTATTAGAAGGTGATAACCCTAGATTAATTGATGAATGGCAAGATGCTCCTAAGCTCTGGGATGCGGTTAGGTTTAGTGTGGACAAAAAAGCAGAAACAGGTTTGTATATTCTTACAGGCTCAACAAGTGTTGATGAATCTTTAGTCGCACATTCTGGAACGGGAAGAATTTCAAGATTAAAAATGAGAACAATGAGTCTTTTTGAGAGTGGTGACTCCAATGGAGATATTAGTATTTCGGATTTATTAAGAAGAAAAGAGATCGCAAGCAAATCGGATCATAGTATAGAAGACATAGCAAATTTAATTGTTGGTGGAGGTTGGCCTGCATCAGTCAATAGATCTCAAGATGTGAAACAAAGGCAGGTAGCGGGTTACTGCAAATCTATCATTAACACAGAAATTTCTACATCAGATGGAATTAGCCGTGATAGTGATAAGGTATATCAAGTTCTTAGATCTTATTCTCGCCATATTTCAACTCCAGCTACTATCCAAACAATAACTAATGATGTTACTAAAAACTTTGATTCAATAAATAGAAAGACTGTAGGTAAATATTTAGAAGCTTTGAAAAAAATATTTGTCATCGAAGATTTGAAAGCCTGGAGTCCAAAATTAAGGTCTAAGACAGTGATTTCAACAAGTCCAACAAGACATTTTGTAGATCCTGCTATAGCTGCATATTTTCTTGATGCAAATCCACAAGACTTATTAAATGACTTAGAAACAATGGGATTATTATTTGAGTCGTTAGTTATTAGAGATTTAAGAATTTATACTGAAAGTATTGAAGGGAGAGTCTATCATTATCGAGACCATAGCGGACAAGAAGCTGATGCTATATTACATTTTAAGAATGGACAATGGGCAGCGATAGAAGTGAAGTTAGGAAATAGAGCTATCAATGAGGGGGCAGAAAGTTTGAAGGGGCTTGCTAAAAAAATAGATCAAGATTCAATGAAAAAACCATCGTTTTTAGCAGTTATTACTGGAACAGGATATGCATATAAAAGAGAAGATGGAGTGTATGTTATACCAATTGGATGCTTAAGAAATTAGATTAAGAAGTTATTATGCTTGTAGTATCTGTATAACTGTAGATTTTGTGAGAGAGGATATAAAATAAATAAATTAAAAATACACTTAGATTTGGTAAATAAAAATTATTAAGGAGTTTGAAGTATTCTTGTGAATTATTAAAAATAGAGGTGATTTTTTTGGTAGCCTTGAATATGAAATTTATAAAGCTTATTGTTAAGATATAAAAACGGGAAGAGATAAAATGATTATTGAAGCAAAAGAAAAAGATTCTAAAGTATTAGCTAAGATGGCAAAAGAAATTTGGGAAAATGATAATATTTTGGAACTTGAAAAAGAATTCGAAAAGATTTGTAATGATAAAAATAGTACCTGCTTTATAAAATATGTTGAAGACAATCCTGTAGGTTTTGCAAATGTAACACTTAGGCATGACTATGTTGAGGGAACAGAGACTTCTCCTGTAGGTTATCTTGAAGGAATTTATGTAAAAGAAAATTTTAGAAATAGAGGTTATGCTAAAGAACTTGTAAAGTCATGTGAAGAGTGGTCTAAAGTCAGGGGTTGTAGAGAATTTGCCAGTGACTGCTTACTTAATAATGTTGATAGCTTTAAATTTCATATTGCTATCGGATTTACAGAAGCAAATAGAATTATTTGTTTTAGAAAAGATTTGTAATTTGAGTCTTAAGTTTAATATGGGGTTTATTTTTTTAGACATATAATTAAACTTTGCAAATTTGGGAAACAAAACGGATTATTAATCATATGTTATTATTACGAGGATATAACGAACCAAAAAATTTAGCATTTTATGTATGTTTGTGAGGTGATTTTTTGAAAGTTTATTCTAATAAACAAGAACTGAAAACTGAAATAAGTAAATCCTATGAGAAATATATTTCAGAATTCGATGATATTCCTGAAATTTTAAAGGATAAGAGGGTTGAAGGAGTTGATAGGACTCCAGCTGAAAACTTAGCTTATCAAGTAGGATGGACAACATTAGTTCTTAAGTGGGAAGAGGATGAAAAAAATGGATTGGAAGTTAAAACTCCAACAGAAGATTTTAAGTGGAACCAGCTTGGAGAGTTATATCAGTGGTTTACCCTTACCTATGCAAATTTATCGATAGAGGAGTTGAGACATAGATTAGGTGATAATATTGATTCCATTTATGAAATGATTGATTCTTTAAGTGAGGAAGAATTATTTAAGCCACATATGAGAAAATGGGCTGACGGAGCAACTAAAACTGCAGTATGGGAAGTATACAAATTTATTCATGTGAACACTGTTGCTCCATTTAAAACTTTTAGGACGAAAATAAGAAAATGGAAAAAAACTGCATTGTAAAGTGAGGTTTGTTTAAAGGATATTATAGTTGATTTTTTAGAAGAAATGTAAATGACGTTTTTTTGAATTTTAAATTTATTTTAGCATCTGTAATCAGGTGCTTTTTTATTTTGAAGTGATTAAAGTAGTTTAACATTTTAAAAATATATACTGTGACGGAAAGAAAGTGATATTATTTTTTAAAATAATTGTGAAAGTTATTGTTTTTGAGCTATAAAAAAAGTATAATTATGCTAAATAAAATAATTATAAAAATAACTATTAAGTTTACTGTAGAAGGAAAGATTTAATAATTTATAAATAGGAATGTTGCTATATTGATGTTAGATTTCATCTAAATGAAAAAAGCTGATTACATTAAATTAAAATAATGGAGGGCAGAAGTAAAATAGATTTATTAAAATACTGTTATTAGTTAGTGTTTAAAATGCTTATGTAAAAATCATAAAATAACTATCATATTTAAGGAGTAAACTATGAAAAAAGTAAAATTAATTATGGTAAATTTGATATTTGTTCTAATTTTATTCGTTTTTCCAGTTAGGGCTATAGCAAATTCAGTACCAGATGCACCAAAAGATTTCTATCTTGATAATTTAAATATGTTGGATCAAGCTACAAAGGATAATATTACAAATACCAATAAAGAATTAGAAAAAAGGACAGGATCTCAAGTAGTTGTTGCGACTATTAAAAATGAAAATTCTTTACCTATCGCCGATATTGCTGTTGAAATTTTTAATAAATGGAAGATAGGAGATGAAAAAAAGAATAATGGTGCTTTGATTTTGATTACAGAAGATGATGCTACAGAAAAAAGGGAAGTCTATATCTCGACAGGGTATGGGATTGAAGGACGGTTGAATGATGGAAAAGTTGGTAGAATAATAGATGAGTTTATGCTGGAAAGTTTAAAAGCTGGTGACTACTCAAAGGCTTTAAATGAAGGCTTTAATGCGGTTGTAGCAGAAATTGCTGATGAGTATGAAGTTAAATTAGATGGAAATTATGAAAATTATCTGACTGAAAACACAGGTTCACAAGGAGGAGCAGCTCTTTTAATTATGGCGATTATATTTATTTTCTTTTTAATTTTTATAAATTCATTTTTGAAAACTGTTTTTGATACAAGTCTTTTAGGTCTTTTTAGTAGGGACAAAAGACATTCAAAAAAATCCTATAGACCTACATATAAAAATTCCTACGACAGTGGATTTGATGATGACGATGACGACTATAGTTCTTCATCTTATGATAACGATTCATTTGGAGGTTTTTCAGGCGGTGGAGGAAGTACCGGCGGAGGTGGAGCTGGAAGAAGTTTTTAGAAATATAAATTTTATTAGTCATATTGCAAGTTATAACCTATTGGTATTGAATTTTACTAAAATTTTTAATTTAAAGTTATATCAGATGTAGGAGGTAATTATGAGTAACAAAAAATTTAATGTACTAATTCTATTCTGTATTTTGACTGTGTATTGTTTAGTGTCCTGTAAATTACCTGAAGTAAAAAATAATACTAAAGATTCAAATCCACATGTGACAACTGAAGAAAAAAAGGAGACTACTAATAAAAAAGCTCAAACATTGAAAATTGTAGAAGGAGCTAAAGAGGGTTCACTATCAAATCTTGTCATAGATAGAGAAATTTGGAATGAATTTATAGATGAAAAATATTTTGACGAAGCAAAGGGACCTATAAATGGAGTCCATCTTCCAAAGATTCTTTTAGATTCAGATGATGCAAGAAAAGCGAATGAAGAAATAGATAAAATTAAAAATGGCTTGAAAAGTTCGTACGAAAAGTTTCAAGATGATGATTCTACTGAACAACTGGGTATATCTTCCGAATTTTCAGTATTTCAAGACGAAGATATATTGAGTATTCATATAGGGTACAGCAATGTTTTTGAAGAAGAAATAGAACAAAATAAATTATTCAATTTTTCACTTCCAGATGGGAAACTACTTAGTGATGATGAAGTTTTAGAAAACTTTGGTGTTAAAAGTGGAGACAAACTTTCACTAATGGAAGATTATATTTCAAGGGACTACAAATTATATAGAGAGGCTTTCGACAGGAATGTAGCTGACAGTTCATTCATATACAATATTGGAAACTTGGAAGGCTTAACTTTAAATAATCTTTGGGATACAGTTAATGATAAAGATAGTAAAGTTTTTGTAGATGAAGTTGGAAGACTTATGTTTTTATATCAACAATATACCAATGCAGGACCAGGAATGTACGAAGCTATTTCAGAGCTTAAAGGAAAATCCATAAGAGATAGCATATATCAAAGGCAATACTTAAAAATGGCAAGGAAGATGGGAGTTGATATTAAAGATAAAAATAATAAGGGTTTCTTGATATTTTTAGGATATTCACAGGATGAGTACACTTTAAAAGAGATTTTATCAAAGCTATATGTTTGGCAAGACGTTTATAATGAATATGAAGATCCCTCCCTATTATTAAATATAAAAGAGAACGAAGAGGATTTTAAACCGGAAATTATAGGTCAGGAGTATTATCTTTTTGTACCTAAATTAAAAAATACTACGATTTCTTTAAAAGAACTTGAAGTGTCAGAAGAAGGAAAACTTAAAGAAGTACCAAATTACTATTTGGAACAAATTTCTTTGACTGGACCTACATTGATATGTCAAAACATCAGTGAGATAGTGCCAAATGGAAAAATAATTATGCGATATAGAGATGACAAGTTTGAGTTTTCTCCAAGCATTAGTTTAAAAGATGGAAGTATAATGCTTCCAGATGAAATAATAAATGCTGAAAATATCTTAGACTGGAATATGTTGAGTAGGCAAGAAATGTATTCAACTACGATTTTTGATAGAATACTTTCATTAATGGGCAGAGGATAAAACAAAAAATACGGACTGACTTCTTAGAGAAGCTCAGTCCTTTTTTTGTTGACAAGACAACCATAACAGTCTTAAATTTTAAAACTTTATCACAGAAATGTATTGATATTGGTTATCAACGGGAGTATAATTAACTCAAAGAGAGAATCATTATCAATGGATATTGCTTGTACTTAGAAATTAAAAAAGGAAGGGAGTTTTATGATTAAGGTTTCAAATTTACATAAGTGTTATGGCTCGGGACAGGGAAGGATTGAAGTTCTAAAGGGAATTGATTTAGAGTTTGATGATAAAAAAATAATTTGTGTTCTTGGGCCATCGGGGTCCGGAAAATCAACTCTTTTAAATATTTTAGGCGGCATAGAAAATATTGATGGTGGAGAGGTTGATGTATTAGGTAATAAATTGAGTAAGATGTCGAAAAGAGAAATAGAAAATTATAGGCGTGAGTACTTGGGCTTTATTTTTCAATTTTACAACTTAATAAGCGACCTAAATGTATTTGAAAACATCGAAGTTGGAAAATTTTTATCTAATAATCCAGTGGATATAGATAATTTAATTGATGAGCTTGGGCTTACTGAGCATAAATATAAATATCCAAATGAAATTTCAGGAGGGCAGGCACAAAGGACATCAATAGCAAGGGCAATTATAAAAAGGCCAAGGCTTTTAATTTGTGACGAACCTACCGGCGCCTTGGACTATGAAAGCGCTAAAGATGTTTTAAGGATAATAGAACAACTTAACAGGGATTACGAATCAACTATTATTATTGCCACTCACAACGTTCAAATTGCAAAAATGTGTGATTTGATTTTATCTTTGCATAATGGAAAAATAAAGAGCTTTGAAGTTAATACAAACAAGCTTTCCGCAAAGGAAGTGGTATGGTAAATGAAAAATCCTATTAACAAGAGAGTTTATAGACAGATAAAATCAAAGCCTTTCAAAGTTATTCCAATTTTTATTTCGCTGGTATTTATAGTGGTGTTTGCATCTTCCTTTTTCATATCTCAAGAGTCTGTTAAGAATTTATATTACGGTCAAATTGAAAAGGGCAAGGTCGAAGACGGAAACTTCACTACTATTTACGAATTATCAGATGATTTTAAGGAGAAAATAGAAAATTTGTCTTTAAAACTATATGATAATTTTTACTTTGAAGCTGATGTTAAAGGCAATAAGAGCTTAAGAGTTTTTAAAAACAGAAAAAATATAAACGAAGCGCAAATTTATGAAGGTCGACTTGCAAATTCTGAAGATGAAATTGCAATTTCTGCAAACTATGCCAGGGCAAATGGCTTAACAGTAAATGATAGTTTAAAAATAGGAAGTAAAAAATTTAAAATTACAGGTCTATTTTCATTACCAGACTATTCATCACTGCTAAAAAACAGAGATGATCTAGTTATGGATACTGGATATTTTGGAGTTTGCCTTTTAAGCGATTCTGGATTTAAAAATTTTACCAATGAAAAGATAACATATAATTACTCTTATCACACTAAAGACGATTTAAACGAAAGAGAAGCAAAGGAAAAGCTAAAGGAGATTTCAAAGGTTGTAAACAAAGAAAACTTGATGATTGATGGCGTTACAAGGTTTGATAACAAATGTATAACCTATATTATTGATGATATGGGTGGGGATGTTCCAACTATGACCTTGACGTCAATACTACTGTTTATTGCAATTGCATTTATAAGTGCGGTGCAAATAAAGAGCTTGATTGAAGAAGAAGCTCCAATAATTGGAACTCTACTTGCATCTGGATATAGAAAAAAAGAGCTTTTACTTAATTACATGGCAATGCCGCTTTTCATTGCCCTTATATCATCGGTAGTGGGAAATATAATTTCATATACTTATCTGTATAAAAAATATGCAGCCCTTTACTATGCATCCTTTGACCTACCGAAATTTGAAGTGACTTTCACTGCCCGCTCATTTGTAATTACATCTTTATTACCAATGATAATCTATTTGGTAATAAACTATGTTGTGATTAGCAGATGTTTACAATTTAGTCCTGTGAATTTTTTGAGAAAAAATTTAAAAAAGACGAAGAGGAATACAAGACTAAAACTAAAAAGCATTTCATTTTTAAGGAAATTTAAAACGAGAATTATATTTTCTAACAAATTAAATTTCATAGCTCTTTTATTCGGGGTATTTTTAGCAAATTTAATTTTAGTATTTTCACTTTCTGCAAAGCCTGTATTTAAAAATTATGCTAAAAATATGCAAACTGAGATGAAGTATAATCACATCTATTTTGTAAAGCAAAAGGAAAACAAAGGTGTGAATGCGGATGTTGCAACAGTGGTTAAAGCAGAATTGATTGATAGTGAAAACAAAGAGATTCAGTTTTATGGTGTGGACAAAAATAGCAAGTATAAAAATCTAAAAGTAGAAGATTTGAAAGAAGATGAAGTTATAGTTTCTTCTGGATTTTCAAAAAGATTTAATTTAGAAAAATCAGATACATTTAGAATAAGGGATAGCTACAACAGCAAGATAAAAAAATTAAAAATAAAAGACATAGACAGGAAAAATAGTTTGTTTCAAATTTTTACAAGTAGAGAGGCATTAAACAAAATAATTGAAAAAGACAAAGATTATTTTAATAGCTATATGTCAGATAAAAAGTTGGAAATTTCAAAGGACAATCTAATTACTGAATTAAATAAAAATGAAATGTCAAAATTCATGGACCATTTCCTAGACTCTTTTGGAGTTGTGTTTGCCATGTTGATAGTAGTCTCCTTAACATTTTATTTTATACTAACCTCAATGATTTCATCATTAATAATTGATAAGTCAAAGGTTAATATAACATATCTTAAAATTTTTGGATTTAGGGACAGCGAAATTTCAAAAGTTTATATAAATACCATATTTTTAATCCTAATAGTGTATCAGATAATTTTAATACCTATTTTGGACAGGCTCATAAAATATATGCTATTTATATCCATGGAAAAATTTGATGCCTATTTTGATATGCCAATACCAAAATCAATATTTATTTTGGCCTATGTACTTAGCATAATGACATTTGTTTTGGTTAATATAGTGGAGAAGATTAAAATATCAAGGCTTAACATGGTTAAGGAATTAAAAATAATAAATGGATAAAAAAATGGACTGACTTTGTAAAGAAGCTCAGTCCTTTTGGTTTTGTTTAGGATAAAAGACAATTTTAATTTATATCCATGAATTTATTTTTTAAATATTATTTATTGACAAAAGCATATTGGAGTGCTAAAATTTAAAAAATGATTTTATAAGGAGGGATTATGGAACTAAATAAACGATTTGAAAATGAAAAACTTAAAAAAATTCAAGTTTTAAATGGAGCACAGCTTAAGTATATAGCATTTTTATCTATGCTTATTGACCATGTTAACAACGCGATAATTGCACCTTTACTTAATGGAAAGGGATTTTTATTACATCTATCTAATCTATTTTCAATTTTGGGTAGAATCGCTTTTCCAATTTTCGTGTTTTTTATAGTAGAAGGATTTTTTAGAACGAGAAATAGAAAAAAATATCTTGCAACACTTTTAATATTTGGTGTTATATCGGAAGTTCCTTTTGATATGTTTACTTCAAAGACCTACTTTGACCCATATTGGAATAATATTATGTTCACATTGGCTTTATGTCTTATCACGATTTGGATAATCGACAGTATAAAAGAAAAAATTGAAAATAAAATTTTATGGTATGTAATTTCAATTGTCATTGTAGCGGTTTCGAGTGCTCTATCAATGGCTTTGAGTCTTGACTATGATTACCATGCCATAGTTGTTGCATATTTATTCTACATTTTTTATGACAAGCCTTTACTTGGAGCGGGACTTGGATATCTTTCAATCATTAAAGAGCTCTATTCATTTTTAGGATTTGGTATGACCTTGACCTACAATGGAGAAAGAGGTAAACAAAACAAGTGGGTAAACTATCTTTTTTATCCTGTCCACATTTTAATACTTGGGCTGTTGCGTTTTTATTTAAATATTTAAAATTAATCACCCTAACTAAGGGTGATTTTTTCGTAGAGTTAATTGTGATTAAAAATAAATTCAAAATAATTTTTTTGGGTATATTCTGGATATATAAAGGGTGATAGTATGGTAGAAGAGAGAAATGAAGAGCTTATTTTTAAAGAGGGCTTGGAAGAAACTGTAAATAGTTTTGGCAAGGGAAGTCAAGAGGGAGCAAAGGTTTCGATTAGAAATTGCCAAGATTATTTTGGATATGTGTCGATTAGTCATCAAAGGCAAATTGCAGATGCCTTTGAGCTTGATGAAAAAATTATTAAAACAATAATCAAGTTTATGCCATCAATAAAGGAATCTAAAGTTGAGTACGAAATAGTTTGTTGTACTGGACCAAGATGCGCAAAGAATGGTTCTATGGAGGTTTTAAAAACAGTTAAAAGCATACTTGGAATGGATTTTAATGAGACATCAAAGGATGGTCGTATTAGACTTAGAGCACAAAACTGTTTTAAAAAATGTAAAGATGGGCCGAATATTATGATAAATGGAAAGTTCTATCATCATATGGATGTAGAAAAGACAAGACAGATACTCGACCAGATTAAATAGAAAATTATTATTTTTTTCGTTTCGTAATGAAAAGAATAAGTGAATCGGGTGAGGTTATGAAATTTTTCAAAATTATATCGGTGTTATTTGTGTTTATAATAATGACCTTTTTAATAAATAAATATTTATTGGCAAGAGAAAAAGATAAGATTATAGACTATGGAGAAAAAATAGAAATAAGGGGTAAAAAAATAAATATTGTTGAAAAGGGTTCAACTGATAAACCTGTTATTATTATAGATCCAGGATATGGAACCACAGCACCAGGCCTTGACTTTTTGCCTCTTATAGATGAACTTTCGAAAGACTTTCACGTTGTGGCGGTTGAGCCATTTGGATATGGTGATTCAGATATTAGTGGTATACCAAGGACGATAGAAAATTTTACAGACGAATTACATGAAGTGATACAAAAGCTTGGGTACAAGAACTACATTATTTGTTCCCATTCAATTTCGGGGGTGTATTCAATTTATTATCTGAGCAAATATCAAGACGAAGTTGTTGGATTTATAGGAATGGATACTTCAGTTCCAAATGAATTGGAGTATACGGGGAGTACTTTTCTTCCAGTTCTAAGGAAATGGTCTAACAAACTTGGTATTATAAGGATTTTATCATGGATAAACCCTGAGTGGTTTATGGCTGACAATGATTATTACAGTGATAAAATAAAATCCCAGATAAGATATAGGATATATAGAGACTTTGCAAATGAAGACAATTTAAATGAGGGACGTAACTTTGAAAAAAATTGGAATAAAGTAAAGGATTTATATTATCCAAGGAAGACTAAAAAAATATTTTTCCTTACAAAGAAAGACGATAAAGATAAGAATTGGCGATATATCGAAACCAAAAATGCCTTTGAACAAAATTATGGAAAGATATATTTGATGAGTGGAAGTCACTACATTTTTAGAGATAATTTTGAAGAGATGTCAAACATAATAAAAAAAGAGTTTTTATAAGTACAATAAGATATTTTAAAGATATTTTTTAAAACACACCTAAGTTCATCTGGGTGTGTTATTATATTTTTTGACTAAAATAATAGCGATTTTTTTAAGATTAATGGACAAGATTATCTTAAATTAATATAAAAAAAGAAAGCCGAGGCCTTCTCTCTTAATCATCAACTTTTTACTTTTCATTTCTCATTTCAATGTAATTTTTGCTTGCGATTTTAAGTAATTCTGTCACTTTGTCAATGACGATTTTTCTATGATCTGAAGGTAAATCTTTTAAGGATAGAGTAAGTTTACCTAAGGTTTTTATAAACTCGCGATTATTTATTATTAAATCAAATTCTGTCTTACCAATCTGATTAAATAGATCATAAACCGATTCAAAGAAGAGTTTTCTGTTTTCATTGGAAATTTTTGAAATCCATTGTTTCAGTGTAAATTCTACAAATTTACTTTCTTTCGAAAGAACGTCAAGGTATACAAAATCCCTTCCTGAAATTTGCCATTGGAACATATCGTGTTGCTTAATAAATTCTTCTTTTGATGAAACTATCTTAACATTTCCTTCCCGCTCAAGAAGTGTACCTACGATTGAACATTGAGGAATATAGTTTGTCATTTTTTCATTTGCTCTATTTCTTGATTCTTCTGTTAAACTCTCTTCTGTAAGTCCAGGTCCATCAAAGTTAAATGCTTTTATAATCTTATTGTAAACTTCTTTGTCGCATTTTGTTAGGCTATATAGGGAGAGGTTTCCTCCCTTTGAGTGGCCATTTAAAATTATTTTGTCAAACTCTTTTGATATTTTTTTCAAGTAATTTAATGCTTGAATTTGTGATGGAACAGAATTTAAGAAGCTCATATTAAAGTCTTCTTCCCATCCGACAAGTTCTCTTCCAGTTCCTCTAAAGGTGACAAGTGCAACTGAGTCTGGAAGAATAAATGTCACTGCTGCAAATTGTTTTTGAATCTCTTCGTCAGTTTCGCTTTCAAAGTTTGTGATTTTAATGTTCTTAAAACGTTCTGTCTTAATAACTTCTTGTAGAAGGATTTTATCTTCTGACATTATTAAATATTTTTCCAAATCATCTCGCTTAAACAACAACTTTCCCATTTTTTCTATAGAAAACTCAGTTGACACATCTTTTACAAGCTCTACTGGAAGATATGAAAGTCTTGCAAAGATTGATGCATCTACTGGACTTAGTCCATCCACGTCAATTGCAAGATCTCCTCTAAAATTTAAATAGTCGTAGACATCATATGTCATTATTCATCCTCCTGAGATTTTATTTTTCTTTTAATAAATCAGATCTGATATAT
>QWCE01003305.1_pt1 | contig 18128 bp, 16 predicted proteins | sample 1972531 | NCBI WGS metagenome assembly QWCE01 (sample SAMN09866716, study PRJNA288562) | Human gut metagenome isolate term4_stool, whole genome shotgun sequencing... | reverse complement strand
TGTATACTTCGTACACCATCTCGTCTGTCGACTCGATGATGTACATTCGCCGAATGCAGATTTTCGTGCAAGCACGAATCTGCGCTCGGCTCATCGTATACACAAAAAATCCGCTATACTGCGTACCAATTAGTATCAGTATAACGGATTCTACAAAGAAATACAATTCGTAATTTCTAATTCTCCCATGTGAAATTCCGGTTACAGAATGCAACAAACCGCAATACACATTGACCGATCTGAATCTCACTTTCTGTCGTTAGGGATATCTTCTTCGTAACAACCTTACCGTTGCACACCACTCCCTTCTTCCCTTCTTCCGCAGTCAGATAGAAATGGTTCTCATTCTTGTCATATAGGATGCACGCCTGCGCCTTGCGGGACACGGTCAGTTCCTTAGAAAGGACAATCTCTAAGTTTGCTCCACGTCCAATATCATTCTGCCCTTCCACTAAGAAGAACCCTTCGCCCTGCATAGCACCTTTCACGCAGATCAGGCAGCCAACAACTTTCCTTCGCCCTACAATCTCATACTTCTGTTGTCTGTCCATATCCGGTTCTTCCGTGTCCACGTCACTTTGCGACCCCTCCGCAAAGTCCTGCGGCTGTACCATTCCACGCAACGCTGCACACTGTGGACAGCTATTGAATTTATCTGCATTGTACTTGTGTCCTTTCAGACATTTCACCATCTTCATCTGTAAAAGTACTCCTGTTCCTTAGCATTTCATATTCCTTATCTTACCATATTCTTTTTCCTTTTAATATCCTTTTGCACATACAACCATTGTAATATCATAATCCACCATTTTTCATAAAAAATGACAAGTTATCCACAATCCGATAACCTGTCATCTTCTGTCACCATGCATTCATGCAATGACCCATGTAACACACTATTCATCTAGATAGAAATCCGCACTCTGTTTCGAATTGCTCTTCACATCATACTGCTTCTTTTCCTGCGTATTCGTTGTCTTTGCCGCAGCCGCTGTCGTTGCCTGTATACCATCACTCACTGTCAGCGTTACCTGTGCAATTGCTCCTTCATTATACTGGGTATCTGCTGCTACAGACTGTTCCATGACCTGATCCCGTTCAACCTGCTCACTGTGCTGCCGCTTGATCTCAATCCGGATCTTACCATCAGCACGGGCAATCTGTTCCCTCGCTTCCGCCTCGGACACACCAACAACATCCGGCATTGTACACAACCTTGCCGCATCTGCCCGGTTCATAGCCTCCGCCGTCATATCACTCTCTGTCGTGGTCCCTGTCTCTGTTGTCTTCGTTACCGTGGATTCCGGCTGTGCCTCCACCTTATTCTGATTCCACATGCTCCAGATTCCAACTACGCACACAATCGTAATTACTGCGATACCTACGCTTAGCTTTGTCCTTGTCTTATATTGTTTCTTCCGGTCACCCGCCTGCTGCAGGCTCTCCTGTATATCCGCATCCATCTCGACATCCATGATCGTCGGCATATCTTCTTCCTTCGGCTGCACCGTCAATGACTCATATAATTCCTCTACATTCTGGTAACGCTCTGCCGCACGGATCCGCATTCCCTTCTGTATTGCATTCCATTGCCATGCCTCTACCATTACCCCCTGCTCTTCGAGCGGGATCAGCGTCTTACCCTGTAATCTGGCAACCGCATCCACCGGTGCCTTTCCACAGAGTACTGTGTAAATGGTCGCACAGATTGCATAGACATCCGTCCATGCTCCCAGCTCTCCATCATGCAGATACTGTTCCGGCGGTGCATATCCGACCTTCAACAGCACTGTCGTTGTCTTGCCATATGCAATCTCCTTTGCCGCACCGAAATCAATCAGATACAGCCGGTTATCCATCCCGATCATCAAATTATCCGGACTGATATCGCGGTGGATCACACCATGCTTATGCAATGTGATCAGCGACCGCAGGATTGGCGACAGCATATCCATCCACTCGTCATAATTCATTCCTCCATGTCCGGCTACATAATCCTTAAGCGTAATGCCATCAATATAATCCATGATAATGTACGCAGTACCATTTGCTTCAAAGCAGTCCCAAACTTTCACAATTCCTTCCAGATAACAGAATTCACGAAGCACTGATGCCTCACGCATGAACCGTTCTTTTCCCCGCGTATATTCTGCTTCTTTTCCATCAACAGGCATAATCTGGCAGGAACCGGGCTGACGTTTCCCATATGCAAGCGGATAATATTCCTTAACCGCAACCGTCTCCCCGGTATCCTTCTTAGAAGCAAGATAGGTAACGCCGAACCCGCCTTCTCCTAATACATTCTCCATTACATATGTCTCATATACAATTGTACCTGCTGTAAGTCCCCTCGCGCTATTACTCATGCTCTGTCACTTCTCTTTTTCTTTATCCTAAACAATACACCGTATCCGTATCTCCAAAGCTGATCCGCGTGCCTGCTTTCACGCAATACGATACATCAGACACCAGACGCTGCTTTCCGGATATGTAGGTGCCATTCTTCGACACATCCATAATCTCGTATGTGTTATCCTTCTCGTGATATACAAGAATGCAATGCAGACGGCTTACCTTCGGCTGGTTCACAACAATATCTGCTACTTTCTCATCTCGCCCAACCAAAATCTTCTGTTCCGGCCGGAACTCAATGCTCACACCTTTACAGGCTCCTTTCACACCAACCAAAACACCCTGTTTCTCAGTCACTGCACACTCTACTTCTTCCTGCATTGCAACCGGTTCATCAGAAAATGCCTCATGCACAATATTCTTATATTTCCGTCCAATTGGAATCGTTAATCGATCCAATTCGATTTCCGCACTGTTATATCCCGTCACATAACGTTTCGACACAATATAGCTCTGATGACACCGTACGAACCCATCTTCCTTCAACAATTCCTCTAAGACATACATCTTCTCATAATATGTATAATCCCCCTGCACCGTATGTAAGATAATCCGCCGGTTGCTGCTCTCAATATATATAATACCGGCAATCGGCACCGAGATACGCATACCATCCATCTCCACAAACAGACTTCTCTGTGCCAGATTCACATTCTGCCACTGCCGGTTAAGTTCTGCCTTGAGATCCCTTTGTTGCATCCGCTGCATCTGATACACGAATAAATGATACCGGATTCGGCCAAGTCTCTTCTCTTCCACACCCTCTAACATCAGAATGGATGCCTCCGGTCTTAACCGGCTGATATATGCTAATGGTTCTATCCCCTGTTCCGTCAGCAACTGATCATCGAGACAAAATATATGATACTCTAAAAACTTACTACCCTTTCGTTCCAATACCGCCTTCGCAGATACCAGTTCAACCTCCCATTCCTCACAATCACTTAACAGACTTGTGAACAGCTCCTTTACATACAAGCCAAAATTCTTTCTCTTTGTACATATTCCTATCTTCAGCATCATATATCCTCCCTATAACAACAAAGAGCCGCAGGCGACTCTTTTGCGCCTATACGGAATTGCCTATAAAGCAAAAATAAGCAAACCCTATGCAATCAAGGATTTGCTTATTCGTGCCGGCGACCGGAATCGAACCGGTACGGGAGTATAAGTCCCGCAGGATTTTAAGTCCTGTGCGTCTGCCAGTTCCGCCACGCCGGCTGACTGGATGGAGGTGGATTCGAACCACCGAAGCAATATGCAGCAGATTTACAGTCTGTCCCCTTTGGCCACTCGGGAATCCATCCATCTGTCACTAACCACCTCTGCCATTAACAGATTCATTGGTTATTTAGCAACTGACAATTAAGCATTATACTGCAAAGTCAGCAAGATTGCAAGAACATTTTACTCTGCTTTCAATATGATAGAAGATATCTGCGGAACCTGAATTACCAACTGGTTATTCTCTACCGAATAGATTGCCGGTTCCATAACATATCCCTCTTCCCCTGTAAGGATCAGCCGCCGCAAAGTATCTCCATTCACCATACCAAGGCGATCCACATCCAGACTTAATTCTACTTCTTCATAATTATTATTCAGTATCACTACAATCTTATCTTTGCGATCAAATCTTCCGTATGCAACGACTTTGTGCTCTCCGTGTAGAAACATAATAGAACCACGCTTCAATACTTCATTCTCCCTGTGAATCTGTATGATATCCCGATGGAACAGGATCAGATCCCGGTCCTCTCTGCCCCATGGATAGCCACGTCGGTTATCCGGATCCGTCCATCCACAAAGTCCTGCCTCATCTCCATAATATATCGTTGGTGCACCCGGCCAGGTCATCTGAAATACAACGGCTTCCCGAAACACTCCCTTGTTGATATTCTCGTTCGCTGCTTCCGGTCCTAACGTATGGGTTCGTCCCACTCTACGATTCGTACGCGTCAGGAATCTGGAATGATCGTGATTCGACAACTCATTCATCGCTACCTCTAACGATTGTTGATGGAAACGGCTCATATGATGCCGCATTGCTCCGATAAAAGCATCCGGATTACCAAGCAGATCCCCACGGAATTCATCGGAATGTTTCTCCACACCGGTCAGGAACCAGGTAATCGGCTCCATAAATGCATCATAATTCATAACCGTATCCCACTGATCTCCCTGCAGCCAGTTATGCGGATCCCCATAATGCTCTGCTAAAATGATCGCATTCGGATTCGCTTCCTTGACAGCCGACCGAAAATCCCGCCAGAACTTATGATTGAACTCCTCGGAATGTCCCAGATCTGCAGCAACATCCAATCTCCAACCATCTACATTAAACGGTGGGGATACCCATTTCTTCCCAATCCTCATAATATAATCATACAAGGACTCAGAACCCTCGTAATTCAACTTCGGAAGTGTATCATGTCCCCACCAGCCATCGTAACTGGCATTATAAGGCCATGCATTCTCATCATAAAACTTGAAGAAACTGCGGTACGGACTCTCCGCAGAAGGATATGCACCCTTCTCATAGCCCTCCTGATTCTCATAGATCAATTCTCTGTCTAACCACTTATTAAAGGAACCACAATGATTGAATACACCATCTAAGATAATCTTCATACCCCGGCGATGAATCTCCTCTACCAGCTTACAGAACAGCTCATTACTTGCTTCCAGATTCTCCTTATTCGTAACACGGTTAATATACCGACTGGAATTCTTATTCAGATTATCACCATTCTTAAGGCATTCTCCCTCATCCGTAACAATCCGTCCAAAATGCGGATCCACATAATCATAATCCTGAATATCATACTTATGATTCGAAGGTGATACAAAGATCGGATTCAGGTAGATAACCTCTATTCCTAAATCCTGCAGATAATCCAGCTTATTCATAACACCCTGCAGATCTCCTCCATAGAAGCAACGAACATCCATAGCATCCGGATACTTATTCCAATCCGTGACCTGCTTTGTGTAGTCTCCAATATAATAATACTCATTATCTAACACATCATTACCCGGATCTCCATTGCAGAACCGGTCTACATAGATCTGGTAGAACACTGCACCCTTTGCCCATTCCGGTGTTGTAAATCCCGGCATAATACAGAAATTATAATCCGGATTAACCTCTAACTGAACCCCTAACTTGTTATAATAACAAGACGCATTCCCTGCTATGACTTCAAAGTAATATTCTATTCTTTCTTCTGTAAGAGGTGGTAACATTACCTCATAATAATCAAATAGCGCATCCTGCTCTCCCACTGTCATCTCATAACGTTCTCCATCACAGATCAAATACACTTCATCTACATTGAATTTTGCCGTACGAAATTTGAGTGTTACCTTATCTCCTAACATCGGCTCTGCCGGAATACGATACTGCCTTGTACCATCACAAAACAACGCATCTGGTCGAAGCGCCGGTTTGTTTTGAAATGCATATATTTGCACCTTTTGCGCCTTTGAAAAATTCTTAAATGAGTAACCCATGTCTTCCTCCACCGCAACAGATATTCTGTCACCTATTATTATTCTATAATATATATCCCCATTGTTGCTTAATCAATACGAGATCAAAAAATACTGTCTTTTTCATTTTAACCTATTCCCCGAAATATAGCAACGAAAAATCACACAACACACCACGAACAAATCTTTTGTCTTATACAAAGTAAAAAGGACAGCCAACGCTCGACTGTCCTTTTCTGGAGAAGGTATTTTTTTGTTACTTATGGGGTGTAGCAAAAAAACTATATAATGTATTGGGGGGGTTACAAGTATTATTATACGTATTTTCATACGAAAGTGTTCACAAACAATTGATTTATTTTAAAAATCTTTTGTGCATTTCGACAAATGCATTTGTAAACATTGCCCAATTGCACCCCGTTTTTGTTCATTTTGTTTATTTTTCAACACCTCAGACTACAAATTCAACAAAGTATACCTGTCTATTCCGTTACAGCTCCTGCATCATCAAACAATGCTTCAAATTCCTCGCGGTCAATACGCTCTTTCTCTAATAAAAGATTCGCACATTTGTGGAGAACCCCTACATATTCTTCTAATATGCGTCTTGCATCCGCATAACATTCATCAATGATCCGTTTTACTTCTTTGTCAATTGCTGCAGCAGTCTGTTCTCCGAGCATTCTCTGATGCCCGATGTCTCTTCCGACAAAAGTCTCTTCCTCATTATCGGTCTCATAATTGATCAGACCAAGTTCTTCTGACATACCATACTTTACAACCATTGCTCTGGCTGCGGCAGTCGCCTGCTTAATATCCTGAGATGCTCCGGTTGTAATATCATCCATGATCATTTCTTCTGCAATACGTCCACCAAGGCTTACCTTGATATCCTGTAATATCTTACCTTTGGTATTAAATACATTATCATTCTCCGGCAATGGCATCGTATATCCCGCTGCCCCCTGTCCGGTCGGAATAATCGAAACCGCATATACCGGTCCGACTCCTTCTAACACATGGAACAGTATTGCATGTCCGGACTCATGATATGCCGTAATCTTTCGCTCTTTCTCCGGAACAACACGAGACTTCCGCTCCGTACCGATTCCTACCTTGATAAAGGACTTATCCACATCCTCTTTGATAATATACTTACGATTATCCTTTGCAGCATTGATCGCTGCTTCATTCATCAAGTTCTCAAGGTCCGCTCCTGCGAATCCTGCTGTTGTTCTTGCAATCTCATGCAGATTGACATCTTCACTTAGCGGCTTGTTCTTCGTATGGATCTTAAGAATATCTTCTCTGCCTTTCACATCCGGTCTGCCAACTGCAATCTTACGGTCAAATCGTCCCGGACGCAGAATTGCCGGATCTAAGATATCCACACGGTTTGTTGCTGCCATCACAATGATTCCTTCATTCACAGAAAAACCATCCATCTCAACCAACATCTGGTTCAATGTCTGTTCCCTCTCATCGTGTCCGCCGCCAAGACCGGATCCTCTCCGTCTTGCTACCGCATCAATCTCATCAATAAACACGATACACGGTGCATTCTTCTTCGCATCCGCAAACAGATCTCTGACACGGGATGCACCGACACCGACAAACATCTCTACAAAATCAGAACCCGAGATTGTAAAGAATGGTACATGTGCCTCCCCTGCAACGGCTTTGGCAAGCAATGTCTTACCGGTTCCCGGAGGACCCACTAACAAAATACCTTTCGGAATTCTGGCACCAAGCTCAATATATTTGTTCGGATTCTTCAAGAAATCTACAATCTCTTCTAAATCCTCTTTCTCTTCCTTCAATCCGGCTACCTCATCAAATGTAATCTTATTATCACTGTCTGAGGTCATCTTTGCACGGCTCTTTCCAAAATTCATCATGGAACCGCCGCCGCTGCCTGCATTCTGCATTCCGGCAAACATCATGATCACTACGACCATTGCCACTAAGCCAAGCACATAAGGCAGCATCTTCTCTAACATACTTGGGCGAACCACATCGCTCATCTCAAATGTCACATTCAGATCATTGTCTTTCATTAAAGTATTATACAATTCCTGAAAATCATTCACATCACTTACATAAAACCGAACCAGACTCCGATCCTTCATAGTAAGCTCAACCGTACCGGTTGGAACCTCTGCATTCTGTTGTACATAAACCGATGCGACATTTCCCTCTTTGAAGTCCTCAGAAAACTCAGTCTCCGTATAACCTAAGTCCACATTCTGATTGTTTCCCTGAAGTAAATAGAACACACCAAAGATCAGCGCGAATAATACAACATAGGAAATCAAACTCCGTCTTAAATTTCTGTTCATTCTTGTTAGTCTCCTTTATATCACTCTTCTACAACAACACCTATATATGGAAGGTTGCGGTGTTGCTGGGCATAATCCAATCCATACCCTACCACAAACTTATCTTCAATCACAAATCCACAATAATCTGTCTCAATATCCGCAGTTCTTCGATCCGGCTTATCTAACAATGTAATAACCTTAAGGCTTTCCGGATCTCTCGCACTCAATAACTTCTTCAAGTGAAACAGCGTATTACCGGAATCTACAATATCCTCCACGATCAATACATTCTTACCCTCAATATCCTCATCCAATTCTTTCTTCACGGTAATGTTACCCGCAGATACCATCCCATCTCCATAAGAAGAAACCGACATAAAATCCATCGTTACCGGAACCGTTATTCTCTTTGCCAATTCACATGCAAAGAAAATGCTGCCCTTCAGAATGATCACCAAATGAAGCTCTCTGCCGGCATATTCCTGATTCAACTGTTGCGCCAGCTCTCCGATCCGGGCATCCACTCTCTCTTCTGAAATCATCTCTTCAATATGATAGTTCATCACTTACTCCTTTGTACCTCAACTCTAATATATATTGCGTGTCCATGCATACCGGAAAGACCTCTGCCCTGCGTCTGCCGATCACCCATAAAACAGAATCTTCTTCTGCTACTACCGGCCAATCTGTCCTATCTTCCTTCGGTATCTTTGCATCAATGAAATACCTCGATAGCCGTTTGCGGGTGCTTGCCCGATCTATGATCAGATAGTCTCCCGGCTTTGGTTTCCGAATACACAACGTATTCTTTATTGTATCACACCCGAAGTATTTCGTATAGTTATTTTTGGAATTTCTAATGTTATTTAAAAAAATCTCTCGTTTATTCGGATCAACCTTTGCAAAGTCTGTTACTTTTGCAGATAATACTCCTTTTCCTACCCTTATTCTGCGCTCTCGTCCTATCATTTCAGCCCAATTCCACATTGCATAGATCTCATTCTCCTGTTCTTTCTCTACAGAGCATTTCCCAATTATGAGATTTTCATACGAAACCTTTGCCTCCATACCATATGGCAACGACACTGCCCTGCCGCTTTGTTTCATAAGCAGGTCATACACTGCCTGTACATGAACTGCCGTAATATCTTTCTTTCTCCCACTGATCCGGCATAATAATTCATATAAAATTCCCTGAATAAAAACAGCTTCTTCTTTTAGCAATTGATTGCGATCAATATATATGCAACTACCTTCCTCCATCCGCACATGTTCTTCCACATACCTTTTCACCTGAACGGAAAAAAACCTCTCATATGCCGCTGCCTGTACAGCAAAATCAGCTATATGCACAACCGCCTGCTCATTCACTGCCGTAAACTGCGGGATCACCAGATTTCGAATACGGTTCCTGGCATATCGATTCTCCCGATTCGTCACATCTTCCCTCCAGGTTATCTGTCGTGCCGTAAGGTATGCTGTAATCTCTTCTTTTCGGCAAGAAAGTAACGGGCGGATCAAGATAATGCCTTCCGCCTGCTCCATTCTGCTGACCGGAAGCATTCCCCGCATTCCTGCCAGATCTGTTCCCCGGATCAAGTGGAACAAAACCGTCTCTGCCTGATCATCCATATGGTGTGCAACCGCAATCTTTACACTTTCTGTCTCCCTTGCAACTTCCATAAAATGCATATAACGGCACGCTCTTCCCATCTCTTCCTCAGATATTTTCTGCTGTGCCGCAAGAGCCGGAACATCCTCATAGAATACATGACAAGGCACCTCAAGTGAACGGCACAATTGTTCTACAAATGCCACATCCTCATCTGCCTCCGACCGGATACCATGATGCACATGAATCACATTAAGCTTCAGCTTCCATTCCTTCTGCAATGAACAAAGAACCATCAACAATGCAACCGAATCTGCACCACCTGATACTCCAAGCACAATATGGTCGCCTTTTTCTAACATATGATTCTCAAATATATACTTCCGTACTTTGTTGATCATTCTTATCTCCTTCGCATTCTATTACCGTTCCCACACGCCGGCAACTAATACCGTACTGTCATCCCTCATTTGTCCCCGTTGCATGGATACTACCTCCTGCATGATGGATTCTGCCATCTTCTGCACATTATTCGTATCCAGATCCGCAATCAGTTCTGCCAGATACGTCTCTTTATTCTCAAACAGTATGCCATCCAACACGCCATCACTAACCATTACAATGATATCCCCATGATATAGCTTTCTCTCACAAGTGTCAAATTCCACCTGTTCCAGCACCCCGACAGGCAAAGAAGTAGACCGGATGCATTCCACCCTGTCCTTACACCGGATAAATGTGGTAGAGGCTCCCAGTTTCACAAAGTCCGTCATTCCGCTATACAGATCCAGAACAGTCAGATCCAGTGTGGAACTCGTATTCCCATCATCCAAAAAACTGATAAAAGAATTAAGTAATTCAATCGCAAGCTCTCTGCCAAATCCGGCACAGAGCAGCTGTTCTAACAGATCCACCACCTGCTCACTTTTCATGCTTGCACTTTCTCCACTCCCCATACCGTCCGATATCATCAGAACCGCCTTTCCACTATCTAACCGGATCACAGAGAAATTGTCACCGCACAATGCCTCTCCATTCCGGTTCTTCCGGACAATCCCCGTCGTCAACATATACCGTGCTGATTCCTCAAAACAGAAATGACTTTCCCGCCTTCCCACCGTATCATCTTCCCGACCCATGCACACCATTTCTTTCCCGACAATCCCACGTAATGCAGATGCCATCTGTCTGCCCGTCACAACACGATCCTTTTCAAGACAGCAACTGAGATAGACCTTCTTACGTCCCTCCGCATCTTTTACCAATACTGCTTTTGTTACATTCAGACCCATCCTTGCAAACCGGCATGCCACTCTTCCTTCAAATAATTCCACCTGCATCGACCGTTCCGTTACCGTGACCGGAAAAGATTGTATGATCTGTCCGATCTGCCCTAACTGCCGGATAAAATTTCTCCGCATTTCCATCAACCTGTTGCTCTGTGACTCCACAACATTAAGTAAAGAGATGCCATCTCCGCTTAAGTAGACATTACTAAGGCCCTCCGGCATCTTCTGTGGATGTTCCTCTTCATGCAATAACAACATTTTCTCCATTGCCAGAAAGGCTTCGCCAAAATTCTGGATCCGTTCCCGATTCGCCTCCTGCAGCAGAATATCCTGAGAAAGCTGCGTTACCTCTTCCCTTCGTGCCCTTACGTGCTTAAGCCAGACAGCCGGAGTCAATAAAAACAATGCTAACACAATTAATGCACTCCAAAGCATAGTGGGTTGTAACAATTCCGGCTCATATAATACACCAAGCAAAATATATCCTGCCAGATAGGATAGCAATACGCCCGGCTTGCCTAACTCCCGCATGATAACGATCAGGCTCGCCAACAGGATCATAACTGCCAGATAGGACACTTGTCCCAGAGTAAATGCCAATACTAATCCGGTAATGCTTCCTGTTACAATCCCGATACTTCCGTCAAACCGGTACGTATTGTACAAAAGCAGATACCCTGCGATCACAAACAGCAGGCAGATTGGCTGCTCCATCTTTGGGCAGCCAAACAATGCTGCTCCCATTAATGCAAAAATTCCGATAAACCGTTTATTATCCGCAAACATCCTTCCGGTTCCTGCCCTGCATGCAAGAAAACCCTGTTCAAATATCAGTACGGAACATCCACTGATAATCCCCTCTAACAGCGAATACAACACGCTGACCTCCTGTCCTGTCACCAGATATTGATAAGGCATACTGACCGCCCATAACACGCCACCGCTTAACAATGCAATCTGTTCATGGCTGGCAAATATCTTGTTCCGGTCTGTTCCTTTTAATAGCACAAGTAAGAACAGCAGCACCAGGCTGTATTTAATCACTGCGGCACCATCAAGCCGGCTCGCTACGCCAAAGATCAGTGCAAGGAAAACTCCGATCGAGCTTTGATTTTGCAAATATGTCCCCATAAAAAAGGGCACAACAAAAGGATACATTCCAAGCAGGCAGCATCGCGCCACCATAAATGCAAGGATATGTATCCCCCAATGTTCTATCTTATATCGCATATGACATTCCTCCCACACATTCAAAGTGGGATCGATTATAACAAACCTCACCTGCAGAATCTGTCAATATATCACGACAACATTCGCAACTTCCGACACATACTGCTATTCATGGTTATTTGTTCTCCGGTTCGATCAGTATCTCATCCGGATAGACAAGTCCTAACTTGCTCTTTGCCACATCCTCCATGTACTTCTTGGTCTGCATATATTTCTCTAATTCTTCTAAATCTTTTGTCCGCTGTTCTTCCTCTTGGATCTGCTTTTCCAACACTTCCTGCTTTTTGGATAATTCCTTACTTTCTCTTTTCAGCGAAACAGACTTAGCACCGGCACAAACACAGAATATGGCAACCACAAATATGATCAGCGGCAGTCCTTTTTTGATTTTCTTTTTTCTTCTACGTCGTCTACTCACTTATCTCACCTGTTTCCTATCTACTCTTCCATGCCATTGTAACCTCTGCCCTCATTTTTTTCAACGATTTTCTTATCCACTCTTTCAAGTACCGGATCGGTCTTGTTACAAGATTCCATCCTTTCCGGAATATCGGAACCAGCTTACTTGCAAAGAACAGAAATACTCTGCTAAAAGTTAATGTGTAGATCAATACCCCCAGAAACAATCCCAAAAATGCATATCCCCGAAGTGTTCCCCGATTATAGTAAAACAAAGTCCGAAACACCATCCAGGCGGTAAAAAGCCAGAAAAGCAGATCTTCGACATCTACCACAAATTCTCTATGCCGGAAACACATCCGGAATATACGGATTCCGTCATATATCATCGCCAGAAACGCCCCCAACAGCAGGCAGACCACAAATAACTCCATCTCTCCATAGATCAGATCAGCCATTCATCCCCCTATTTAAACAGGCGGTTGAACAACCCATTCTCACCTCTCATACCCGGTTTCAGATCGGAATAAGTAAAGGAATCGACTCTTCCATCTACTTCTACCTCTCCCTTTTCAAGCGTCAGTTTCGTTACATTCAAGTCCGTCCCCTTGATCAATAGTACTCCCTGCTCTGTCTCTAGCAATACCTCATTCGAATCAAAGGAAATAACTGCATTTACTCCTGTAATGAGTCCGGCACCTCTGTTATTCAATGTGATCTTATGAGACTTGTTCGTTCTGACATCTTCCATACCGTGTCCACCCTCCTGTCTGACTTTATTTGATGTATTCTATGTCAGACAGCAGGTAAAAATGACTATCTTCCTACAAATAACGGAACATGTCTTTCGCGTCTTCCTTTTTGGTGGATTCCACGATTGCAGTTACCTCTACTGCTACATTCTTATTGCCAAATGCGATCTCAATGTGATCGCCCTCTTTTACATCCGTAGATGCTTTTGCCACTTTGCCATTCACCATGACTCTGCCCGCATCACAGGCATCATTGGCAACGGTTCTGCGTTTGATCAATCGCGATACTTTTAAATACTTATCTAACCGCATACTAACCTCCATAAACGAAACAAGGCTGTTGCATTCGCAACAGCCCTCATCATCTTCCTCTAACCGGATTATTTGTTAACGATATCCTTTAAAGCCTTACCAGCCTTGAACTTAGGAGCCTTAGAAGCTGCAATCTTCATTGTCTCGCCAGTTCTAGGATTTCTTCCCTCTCTTGCTGGTCTCTCAGCAACTTCGAATGTTCCGAATCCAACTAACTGGATCTTCTCTCCTTTTGTTAACTCTTCTGCTACTACATCTGTGAATGCCTTTAAAGCCTTCTCAGCATCTTTCTTAGATAATTCAGTCTTCTCAGCCATAGCTGCAACTAATTCTGTTTTGTTCATAGGAATAGTTCCTCCTCTTAAATATTATATAGTATTTCTTTGATTCCCTGCCCCTGATAGGCAAGTCCTAGTAGTAGTTATACTCGTTTACCCCTTATTTGTCAAGCAAATAGGCGGATTCTTCGTTTTTTTGTACAAAATAGTAGAATTTTCCATGCGCCAAACTGACAAAATCTATTCATTTTGCCTTTTATCATTGTGTATTTTGTATATTTTTCCACGCTAGCCATTGTCTATCTTCACCAATTTCCTTCATAATTGATTTTTGTCAAATTCTTTGATTTTTCAAGGTTTTTCTTAACTTTTTAAGGTTGGGACTTACTTTTCAAAATATATCATCCTTCCATCTGTCTTCCCAGGAAATTTGCAGCAATAATTGCCGCCTTTTGTTCCGTCTCCGTCAAAGAATTTTTTCCCTCTTTTGCAAGAACGATCACCGCCCCAATCGCATCTCCCTCACTGATGATCGTTTGAATAATCTGTCCTTCATATACATCATTATTGTCATCTGTAATCTGAATATATTTCTTCTCGCCTCTCCTTGCCATAATGGCCTCTCTGTCATTGATCGCCTCTTCCAATTCCCTGTGAATGGACTTTCCAAGCAACTCCTTCTTCGACATTCCTGCCACTGCAACGATCTGATCCCGGTCGGTCACACATACCGGACATCCAAGAATCTGTGCAGTCGCATCTACATACTCCTGTGCAAAGATTGCAAGTTCTCCGATCGGAGAATATTTCTTCAGGATGATCTCCCCGTCTTTGTCCGTAAAGATCTCTAACGGGTCGCCCTCCCGGATGCGCAACGTTCTACGGATCTCCTTTGGTACAACAATTCTTCCCAGTTCGTCTATTCTTCTTACAATTCCTGTTGCTTTCATACGAAAAACCTCCTGTTTTCTGCATACTTTCCATAATTATGCTGTATGGGTAGTATGTGGAAATGAATTGAAAATATACATTTAATATGAATATACGCATACATTTCACGCCCAAATTCATACCATTCATACCAATTTATAAAAAGGCGGCTTCTATACATTATACTAAGGAAAAACCCTTATATGTTCTAAAGATATCTATTATACAAGGAGGTTCTATTATGAAAATAACACAATCAAATTTACACAGTCTCGCATGGCTGCAAACTGCATTTTTTCTGGTTTTACTAATCATGTTCGGTATACCATGTAACAATTCTGTCCGTTCTCTCACTATTGTACAGGCTGCATCAACCGTAAAGCCTTACACCGAAGAGGAATTAAAAGAGATCGACAGCATTGAAAAAGTAATCCTTCAAGCCCTTGAAGCAGGACAGAACAAAGCCCCTTTGAACGGCTATCACATCACAACCGACCGGATTGTAGAAGGAGATGCATTCCTGTACTTCACAGTAAAATACCCAAAATATAAAGGCGTATCCCTTTCATTTTCCTTTGCAACCGCAACTGACAAAACCGTTACCGGTGTTGACATCTATTGGAAGGCTACCGACAAGAAACGTTCCGACGAGATAGAAAAAGCAACTGACGAGATTGTCAATCGGATACAGAACAGTCCACGGGAACTCAAGGATTATGAGAAAGCATTTCTCGCATATCAATGGTTATGCGAACACGTAGTGTACGACCCCAAATATGACTCGAACCTTAGCATTGGGGAAAACACACAAAAATTAGATCGTGATGACTTTACTGCCTATGGTGCTCTTGTGAAAGGGGTTGCCGTCTGTTCCGGCTATGCAAATGCCTACCATTATCTTCTGCAGGGACGATTAGGTATTCCCTGCGATGTAGTGGTCAATACTACCCATGCCTGGAATATGATCTATGTCGACGGACAATATTACCACGTAGATGCCACATGGGGTGACTCCGGCTCTCCGGAAGATTTTACAAAATATTTTCTTCTCACGGACAAAGAGATCCGTCAGATAAGATCTCACAAACAGTGGACGACCAAAAATAGTGTTTCCCACAAAGCCGATGGGGATTCCATTACAACAAAGAATCCCGTCTGGAATAGTTTTTCGAATCCAACCAGCACAATCCTCTATTTTGACGGATGTTACTATTTTGCGGACGGAATCTTTCTCTATCGCATTGACGATCTGCTTCACTACAAAAAGGATACCGCCGAATGTGTACAATTCCTAGATGGTATCGGAGTGACTGGTTTTGTCACCTGTTTCAATCTGAATGAATATCATAACTGCCTGTACTTTAACAGTTTCCAACGCATCTACCGGTTGAATCCCGCCGAATTAAGTGAAGAGGAACGAACCTACCATGCCGGCAGGAAGAAGGATCTCGCACAAGACATTACAAGTCTTGTATTATCAGATGATGCCTCTGCCAGGGAATTGTTAGCGGTTGACGAAGGGGAACCCGTCAGGGAACACACCATCTATGACTTCGAAATGGATAACGGAACCATCCGCTTCCATATTCTGAATGAACCTTCGACTCCTGTTCATGAATCGAACTATCCTTATCAGCTAATAACCGAGAAGCTATTTGGCAATGACCCTGTCACAATCACCGGTGATCTCAAAGTAGGTCAGAATATTACCACTTCCTGTGGTCTTCCACCGGCTACCCCGATGCCTTATCAGAATGCTGTCACTTACTACACATGGTACCGGGCCGATAACCTGATCTGTACCAACACAACCGGTGTATATACTCTTTCAGAAAAGGATATTGGAAAGACTCTTCGTGTCGATGTGACATACGATAACTTCCGTGGCGAAATATCAAAAAGCATCACCATTCCCAAGCAGACGCCAACACTTCCGGCTACTACACCGGAGCTGACCGGCTCTACCGGAACTGCATTAAAAAAGATTCTGCTTCCGGATGGTTACACCTGGAATGATCCAAGTACCGTGCTCGGTGAGCCGGGTGAGCATACTTATCCTGCCACCTACTGCCCGGATAGCAGCTTATATGAATCCGTAGATGTCGATCTGACCGTAAACGTAACAGAATGTGAGCATAGCTGGAACAGCAAGGTATCACAGAGAGCGACCTGCATTAAAGAAGGTATCCGAACCTATACCTGCAAAAAATGTAATGCAACCAGAACGGAATCTATTCCGCTAACCAGCCATAAATGGGATTCCGGTAAGATAACAACAACTGCAACTACCACAAGTGAAGGGGTTAGAACCTATACCTGTACCGTATGCAAGCAGACAAAGACAGAAACCATACCAAAAAAGACCGGCAGCACAAAAGGGGACAACACTACCTCCTCCGGACAGAATAAGACAAATACCGATAACAGCAAGACAAATAACAAAACAAACAATAAAGCAACAAATACAACGCAAACAGAATCTGTACAGCCGGGTGATACCACAACCGTTAACAATGCAACATACGAAATTACTTCAGCCGATACCAGACTTCGAACAGTTACCTTAACCGGTATTCCTGACGAGTCAAAGACCTATTCTGTTCCGTCCGGTGTCACGATCAACGGCAGGTATTATCAGGTAACTGCCATTGGAGATAAGGCATTTAGCGGCAACAAACGACTTACCAAGATCACGATCGGAAGAAATGTTCGCACAATAGGAAAGCAGGCTTTCTACAAATGTAAGAACCTTAAGACCATCGTGATCAAGTCTGATTCCCTGACCAGCATTGGTTCTAAGGCAATCAAGAATATCAATAAAAAGGCAAAGATTACCTGCCCGAAAAAAAAGAAGGCTGCCTATAAGATGCTGTTTACTAAGAAAGCCGGTTATACCAAATCCATAACCATCAAATAATCACCCTTGCACAGCGTAAGCGACGGACGTACGAAACATTATAGTTTCTCAATCAGTTGTCGGGATGTAACATAATCAACGCAGGAACGCTCAGACAATAACCTTTTTGTGCTTAATTATGGATCTATTTCTGCCGGAATCTTTGTCAAGGCCTTGCCGCGATAGCGGTGCGAAGCAGTCTTTA
>QWCE01005268.1_pt1 | contig 18181 bp, 22 predicted proteins | sample 1972531 | NCBI WGS metagenome assembly QWCE01 (sample SAMN09866716, study PRJNA288562) | Human gut metagenome isolate term4_stool, whole genome shotgun sequencing... | reverse complement strand
CGTAGATCCGAAATTAGCCATCTCTCCGTTAAGGAATACTCGGAGCATTACAGGCGACTTTCCTTCTTTGTTCTCATAGTTTGAGCGTAGGTAGAAGGACACCTTGAAAGTTGTTCTCATAATGCATCATTCTTTTGTGTAGCACTCGGCTGCAAAGTTAATATATAACATACTGAAACAGAAAGAATTGATGCCTTCAATTTGGTATTCAAAATCCCGTCATTGCTACATTTTTTATTGCTACAATTTTTGTGTAGCAGTAAGTGTAGCAGAAATTGACCGAATGATGATTGTCAAAACATAGGGTTATGCCGTCAGGCGATAGAGGTATATACAAAGAAAAATCGTTGTAAAACCTTGATTTTACAACGATTAGCTAATTTTTGAAGGCTAAATTGACAACCCTTGTGAAGTCCTTTTGAAGCCTATTAGCGGAGAGAGAGGGAAGTGGTCATCTATACAAAAACATTAAAGATGTATATCAGATAATATCAAAAATCACTAAGTAACAAAAAGTTGCTGATATTATTTGAAATAATATTTTATATTTTGATAATTCTAGTTCAAATCCTCCGTGAAGAAAATCGGGGCAAAAAGTGGGGCAATATAAAGGGGGTTCAAAAATACCAATAAAAAACAGTTCTTCGCCAACAAAGTATTTTTATTTTACAAATGGGAAATATTGGGGCAAAAAGTGGGGCAAAACTGTATATTTGATTAACTTTGAAATAAAGATTATCAAATATGATTATAAAAAGAACTATAAAATTTTCAATACGTAATTATAGAAACGCTGGTTACAGGATTCGTATGCGTGTATCATATGATGGGAATCGACTAGATTTCCAGACAGGGCTTGTAATTCAAAAAGAGAATTGGGACGATAGGCAACAGCGTATAATGTCCCTAAATAGCAATACAACTGTGACTAACGAGTTTAATGAACATTTGTCCCAGATGAGAGCATGTATGGTTGCTGTTTTTCGTGAATTTGAGTTACGACAGGTCATACCATCGCCTAAAGAATTGCGTAATGCCTTTCATGTTAAGACCAATCCACAGCCTCTAACCACGGAAGAATCATTTAAAAAAGATAGTACTATAAATGTGCACCAAGTGGACATTAATAAACCTAAAAAGAAGAAAAACGATTTTTGGAAGTGTTTTGATGAGTTTGTGAAAGTTAATGGCAAACTCAATGATTGGACTCCAGCGACCTATGAAAAATTTGCAGCTTTACGTAACCATTTACAAGACTTTAATAAAAAATTGAACTTTGAAGATTTTAATGAAGACGGTATCGCTGACTTCATAAACTATATGGGAAAGAAAGGTATGAAGAATAGCACGATTAATAAACAGCTTGGATTCTTACGTTGGTATCTTCGTTGGTGTTATGAGAAAGACTATCATACTAATCACACTTTTGAACACTTCAAGCCTAAATTGAAGAGTGCAAGTAAGCGTGTTATATTCTTAACACAAGAGGAATTGGAGAAAGTAGAAAACCTTAAAATCCCAGAGAAATATACATCACTTGAAGCAGTGCGTGATGTATTTCTATTCTGCTGTTATACAGGATTAAGATATTCTGATGTCAATAATCTGACATGGGAAGACATTCACAATAGAAAGATTGAAATTGTTACTGTAAAAACAGCAGATAGAATAATCATAGAGATAAATAGTAAATCACAAGCTATCTTAGACAAGTATTCTGATATTCATTTCCCTGATAAAAAAGTACTGCCTATTATAAGTAATCAGAAGATGAATAAGAGGCTTCATACATTATGCAAATTAGCAGGAATAGATGAACCTATAAAAAGCACCCATTATGAAGGTAACAAGCGAATAGATGAGGTAAAGCCTAAATATGAACTTGTAGGAACTCACTGCGGTCGTCGTACATTTATATGCACAGCTCTTGCAAAAGGAATCCCTCCCAGTGTTGTTATGAAGTGGACTGGACATAGTGATTATAAAGCTATGAAACCTTATATTGATATAGCTGATGAAGTGAAGTCTTCCTATATGAAACAATTTGATGAGTAAAAAGTAAGGGACATGAAATAGATTTTATTATCTTTGTATCGTCGTTTCGAGACACTTTAATACAATTATTGGTTTATCAGACAGTAGTCTCTCCAATATTCTTTAATACATTTATCAAGGCGACAGAGATTTGGCTTTTTGCCAGGTATTATTAATTTATGTATTAAAGTGAAGAATATGGAATTAACACAAGGTTTGTTAGAGACTCCACTGGCACAGTTGTCAGTGAAGGATTTTGTAGAGCTTATGAACACATATAATAAAAGCTATGAAGGTAATACTTCTAATGAGCTCAGCAGTTTTCAGATACTATGTCACTATTGGCTATCGTTGCTGGTGTCATAACTATCATTACTAAAAGAATAAACAAAAAAAGTGAATTAGAGATATAACTTATGCTTTAGCAACCATATTCACGTCAGACCGCAACAAGGATGAATAAACTTATCAAAAGAAGGTATAACTTGGTATATTGTTTGAGAAAGAAGGGAGTCAGATGCCTGTCCAAGGAGCGAATTATATTCTTTCCTTACAATCAAAATCCAAACGCAGTCAGGCAGATAAGTTGCTTGTGTCGAGAATATCACTTTCACGTTCAGTTAGAATTGTAAAAAAATAAATAATTATGCGCAAAGAAAATAAAATTTTAGTAACCCAAATTGGTGATATTGAAGAGGTAGATGTCATCTTTGATGATGATAATAACCTATTTTTATATTCTTATAGTGGAGAAGACGAGTTTTATAGACCAGATGGGGCTTATAAAATATTCGATAATAAGGAACAAGCCGAAGAGTATGTGAGAGAAAACATAATTCCTTTCGACAAAAATAAAGTCAAAGAGTATCTTACTAAAAGATATGGAGTTAATTCTATCAGTGAAATGGAAGATATTTTACCTGACAGTATTATTAAGGAGTGTTCGCCCCGCTCCCTTCACATATGCGATTTGGGGTGGATTCAATGTGCTCTTCTTAGAAATGCACTAAAAGGTATTTTCTGTATTAATGCAATAACCTTCAGAAAAGAAGAAGTTGCATACATCAAGCATGGGGAAGATGACTGGGTTGAAATTACATTAAAAGATGGTACAAAAGTAAAACCTCGAAATGAGGATGAAAATTTAATCATCTGCTGGTGTTTCGGAGGCAATCCTTCAGGAGCCTATTATACGAATATCAAAAAACCTATGGAAACAGAAGAGGATTAAGCAAAGAATAAAAAAATACCAGAATAAAGTAATATAAACTAAACATATTATTGTATCTTTGCACCATAAAAGATACATTATGACAAAGTTTACTAAAGCAAACTGGATGACCAGAGCACTGCAAGAGAAATTGAGCGTAGTGGGTGAGCAATTCCGCCTTGCCCGATTGCGCCGAGACCTGACGATGGACCAGGTGGCTCAACGTGCGCAATGCACAAGGCTTACCATTCTTCATTTGGCTAAAGACGATGAGTTAGGACACATGATACAGGACTTGGGTATCAAGAATAAGAAACGAGCTTCAAAAAGATAACACATGGAAAAATTAGATGTTATAGCCAGTTTCGACTGGATGGACAAGGAGAAGAAGGTAGGCACTCTTGGGCATGAATACCTAAGAGGCTCTGACGTATTTTCTTTTGAGTTTGATAAAAACTGGCTCAAAATCTTTCCTAAAATTCACTTTGGGCAAGACCTCCGCCCATATCCCGGGGTACAATATAGCCGAGATAACCACATCTTCGGTTGTTTTTCTGATGCTCTCCCTGACAGATGGGGGCGACGACTGATAGACTTGCGTACTTCACTAGAGACAGAAGGGAAAGCAAGCCATACCTTATCTGATTGGGACTATCTCAAAGGCGTGGAAGATGAGCTGCGTATGGGTGGTTTTCGCTTTCAGGATCCAAATAGCGGAGCATTTATCAGCTCTACGCCTGGTTACAGCGTTCCGCCTGCCATACACATTGACGAACTTTTACAAGCTGCTAAAGAGATTGAGAAAAGTGAGTATAAGCATTTGGAACCAGAAAAGAAGTGGGTACAGAGGCTTTTCCAACCTGGTTCCTCAATGGGTGGAGCACGCCCAAAGGCTTGTGTGCAGAGTGGCGGTCATCTTTATCTTGCCAAATTCCCTTCCATCAATGACGACATCAACGTATCACGCTGGGAACATTTCGCCCATCTGATGGCTAAGGAATGTGGTATTAACGTTGCCGAAACACAGGTAATTAGGACAGGAGCTGATCAGGATATACTCCTCTCTAAAAGATTTGATAGATCCGAAGAGAACAAGAGAATCCACATGGCTTCTTCTCTCACCGTCCTTGGCTTCACTGATGGCGACGGACAAAGAACTGGAAAAGGCTATTTGGATATTGTGGATTTTATCATTTCAGGGGGTGGCAACCACATAGAAACTAATTTAGAAGAGCTATATAAGCGAGTAGCCTTTAATATCTGCATTGGTAATACCGACGATCATTTTAGAAATCATTCGTTCCTACTTGGTAAGGAAGGCTGGGAATTGTCCCCTGCTTACGACATAAACCCAACAAATGGTATGTTTCAGGCATTGCTTATTGATGCCAATTCGAACGATAGTTCTCTCAATAGTCTCTATAATGCCCATGAGTTTTATATGTTGGATGAAACGACTGCAAGAGGTATTATCAAGGACGCAGAGTTGGCTTTAAAAGATAGTAGAAATTACAATCATCATCAAGTCATAAACAATTATAATATGCCTTGATGATGTTATAATAATATGACAGTATAATAGAATAACCATAAAAACATAATAATTTAATTCAATCATAAAATAATCGTGTAATCTCTTGCAGGTTTCATATATTATAACTATATTTGCAGTAACTTATATATTAGTTATTAAGTGATATTATTTAATATAACAATCAATATTATAGTTATTATAAATGTATATATTTGAACCTATATCCACAGAGGACATCTTAAGGAGTCTATCAAGAAATTGTCGGCTACGTCGATTAGAGAAGAACCTGTCGCAGAAATCTCTATCTAAGACAAGCGGTGTTCCATTGTCTACAATACAGAGATTTGAGCATATAGGTGAAATTTCGCTTGCCAGCTTCGTGAAGATAGTCCGTATACTTGGTTATGCTGAGGATATGATGGAATTAATAGGAAAACCAAAGTATTCAAGTCTTGATGAAATGGTTAGGATTAACAAAAACAGGAACAGAAAGAGAGGAACAGATGAGAAGATTTGAAACATTAAAAGTCATGTATCATGATCGACTGGTTGGACAACTTACCATGGGAATCAATGATACTTGTCTTTTCCAATACTGCAACGAATGGTTACACACTGGTTTTTCAATATCCCCATTGAAATTACCTTTAAAAGGGGACTTATTTGAAGCCCCTTATCTACCGTTCCATGGTAACTTCGGTGTCTTTGAAGATTGTATGCCTGGAGGATATGGAGAGTATGTACTACAAAAAGAACTGAATAAGGAAGGCATAAACTATCAATCTCTCACCCCTTTACAGAAACTAAGTATTGTCGGCTCATCTGGTATGGGAGCTTTATGCTATATTCCTGATAATAAGATAACGATTCCAAGCAAGTTTAAAGATCTTGATAAAATACAGCAAGCTGCATTGGATATACTATCAGGGAAAACCGATAAGAATGCAGGAAGATTGTATGTGGATAGCGGTAACTCTGGTGGTGTCCGTCCTAAAATACTGCTACAAGAGAACGGGTCTCATTGGATTGTGAAATTCCGGCATATAAATGATCCAATAGAATCAGGTAAGATAGAATACATGTACAGTCATGCAGCAAAGGAAGCTGGTATTATTGTTCCTCGTTTTAAGCTTTTCAATGACCGATACTTCGGAGTGGAACGTTTCGACCTTTCTCCCGATGGTGAGCGTATACACATGGTCACAGCCAGTGGACTTCTTGATGAGGATATAAATCCTCCCAAAATGGATTACAAAACTCTTTTGGCATTGACAGGCTACATTACGCAAGATCATATTGAAGTGGAACAACAGTTTCGTAGAATGGTGTTCAACTATTATGCTGAAAATTTTGACGATCATGCAAGAAATTTCTCTTTCCTTTATGTAGATGGAAAGTGGAAGCTCTCACCAGCTTACGATATGACTCGCAGAGTTGGCTTTAAAAGATAGTAGAAATTACAATCATCATCAAGTCATAAACAATTATAATATGCCTTGATGATGTTATAATAATATGACAGTATAACAGAATATTCATAAAAACATAATAATTTAATTCAATCATAAAATAATCGTGTAATCTCTTGCAGGTTTCATATATTATACCTATATTTGCAGTATCATATTTCATTGCTGACCCCTATTGTTAAGGTGTAAAGGCAGACTTGTACTGTTGTCAGCGAATTACATGTTATGGGGTCCCGCTCCTCTGAACATTTGTTCAAGTGACCTACCAAACTATGGAGATTGTTGTTTTAGCAGGTTTTCATTAAAACCGCAACAATCATGTTCGTTTACGAACACATAGCAATGTAACGTGTATTTTAAATATGATAAAAATGAAGAAATCTTATTTTATTATTGCAGCGTTGGCAGTATGTACATCTTTGCCAGTAGCTCTAACATCGTGTGGCTCACAATCTGACGATGAGCAAGAAGTTCTCAACAACAGTAATTCTGTTATGAAAATGGAATTGTCCTTATCGGGTGACTATGCAAAGTTTAATCCAGTTCTCGAGTTTCATGCATGGGACTTAAAGGGGAAAGGTATGACTATGCATACATCGACCGGGCATGACGTGAGTATGATTTGGGGGCTCATTTACGAAAACACTCCTTTTTCATATGCATCAGCTCAAATAAAAGGTGCATATTCATCATTCTCAGCAGTACTTGTTCTCACTAATTTAATGGAAGAAAGTGGAGAAATCTCTGTTCATGCAAAGGTTTTCAAGGATGATAAGGTAATCCGGGACGAGACACTTAATATTAGTATTAAGGCAACAGATAATGTCGTTAGTATTGCTTTTATCCCTGAGAATGGCTTCACAAAAGTAAAATAGGAGGAGTTACTATGAAAGTAGACATTTCTAATAAGATCATAGATAATAAGATTATCCTCTTTGCCAATCAGAAAGGTGGAGTTGGTAAGACTACCATATGTGGTTTATTCTCTAATTACCTTGCAGATACACGTAAAGTGTCTCTACTTGTTGTCGATGCAGATCCCCAGCAAACTTTTGCCAATCGTCGTAAAGATGATAGTCGTAGACAGAAAGATATACCTTATAATGTACAGTCTGTTACAATAAAAGATCCTTCCAGCACACGAAATATTATGTTAACATTAAGAGGATTAGAAGGGACAACTATTATTGATACCCCAGGAAGTTTAACACAGGAAGGAATGAAAGAATTACTTGCTAATGCAGATTATATCGTATGTCCTTATCACTATGATTTAAATACGATAGACTCAACACGTGCCTTCATTCTTGCTGTCCTGCGATTGAAGCAAGCTTATCCACAGATTAAAGCACAATTTATCTTTATTTGCAATAAGTATGATGTACGAGTTGGCAAAGGAAGTGAGTTGCAAGCATGGAAGATTGTAGATGCGTTCTTCAAGAGATATGGTATTATTGCTCCTCGCATTGGTAATTATGCCGATTTGGAACGCTATAATACTATTAGTAATAGTGATAAGGCAGACAAACTCACAAAACAGTGCTTTGATTTTATCTTTAAAACCATTTATAAAGAAAACGACAATGACTAAGTATAAAACAGATATTGCAGCATCAGCATCTTCTATGATGGAACTCCCAGGAACACTCGAGGGAATGTTACATGACATTCATGGGCAAGTAGAAGTATCACCAGCAGCAGTTCCTCCTATTGCAACATCAACATCCCATACAGAAGCTACAAAGAAGAAAAGTTCCAAGACGCCAGCTAAGGTGCTTGAACAACCAAAAATAGTTAATGGTGATGCTTTATGGACAGCTTTTTGGAGACAATGTGCCACAGAGAGCCAACAGCCTAAAATTGTAGGAAAAGATGGAAATGTAAGTTTCTGCAAAGTTGACAAGGATATCCTTGCAACTTTCAAGAAGTACGTAGTTGGAGGCTATACTACTCAGACAGTAGTTAATGCTATTCTTCGAAGTTTTATACTTCATTATAAGAAAAATTTTAACGAGTATAGGAAGTCAGAAAAGTCATTGCTATAAATGTACGTTCTATGAATAAGAATTATTTTCAAAAATATGGAACAAAGATAGTGTCAAAAATGACAAAATACATTTTAGTACTACTAATTGCGGGTGTGACATGGGTGGTAGCCATTTCACCATCTATGTACAAAAGAGGAGAGCAACTTTATGAACAAGGAAAGAAATTCTATAATGAGGAGAGAAATCCAAGTTCTGCTACCATGTTTTATCAAAAAAATAGTGACAGTTCTATCATAAACATAATTGAGAAAGAAAAGAAATGAGTAAGACTACAACAATATGGAATGAAGAAAGAGAGCAGTTCTTAAAAGAGAATTATGCTTATAAAACTAATGGCAATTTAGCAAACCGCCTCGGTATTTCTGTTCCCTCAGTGAAAAAAAAGGCTTACGAGTTAGGATTAAAGAAAGTCTGCGCCAAACGCAAGATACATTCTGCTTTAGAAGCAAATGTTCTTAAGATGTCTGAACTAAACTCTTATAGATCCATTGCTGACAAATTGGATATATCACTATCATCTGTAAAAACCATTGTCAACAAAGCAACTACCAATGGGTATAAGAAGCGCAGCAAGGAAGCGACAAAAAAGATAATGTCAGAAGCTCGCATCCGTCTTATCAAGAAGGAACGAGCACGCGCTATTTTTGGTTTAAATCCTAAGACGAAGTTAAAAGTTTTTCCTAACAAACAGAAGTATCGTATGCGTGACCGCTTAAAACGATGCCGATACGATGTAGATAGGAATAGTATCGACGTGTTTATTGATGATGAAACACGCCGTCATGATAGCATTGAACATGAAGCTCAAAAGTTGGGTTTCAATATCATCCTTCCAGTAAAAGAATATTATTCGATAGATTTCGTCTCTGAGAATGGAGAGGCTGAAAAGCAAATAGCAGAAGAGTTTACAAGAAACTACCGTTATAAATAAACAATTTAAAACAAGAGAATTATGTCACAATGTAATGGAAAGGTAATTGCCATCGGTGAAGTAAAAACTGGTGAGAGTCAAAGAGGAAAATGGTCTTCTCAACAATGGGTTGTTGAAGAGCAGGGACAACAATATCCCGAGCATTGGGTACTTGAAACCTTTGGAGAAGATAATATTAGCAAGTTCGATGTGCATGTAGGCGATATGGTAACTGTAAAATACACAGCACGTTCTACAGAAAGGAATGGTAACTATTATCCATCTAATCGTCCATGGGAAGTTGTCAAGGAACAACAATAGAAAAATGAGAAATAAATCTAAGCGGACTGCTGAAAGGTAGTCCGTTTTTCTTTTGTGTTGATAAGTAGTTATTATTGCGTTATAAAGTACGAAAAACATTATTTTATCACTGATTCTTTTCCCTCATTGTTGTATTCTGCATTGAGGAGTGTGTGGTTGTAAATAAAACGATACTTTTGTGAAAGTTTCTACAAAGCCCTTTACTTGAACTTTGAATTTTTGTAGAGAACGAAGAAATCTAAAAGTGTTAAATTTATGTTTGGTACATTTATGACCATTATCATAATTGGCTATATTGGCTATTATGGTTACAATATCGTTTATGATCTCTACTTCGACAAGTCAGGTGAAGTAGTTACCACTGCTGCCGTTGATGAACAAGAAGTAGATATAAAAGACGAATTGGGAGGCTTCACCCAGTTTAATGCTGATGAAGGTATAAGTGAAGAAAAGAAGCCTGTAAGCACATCTTCTTCAAATGTTATTCCAGGCAAACCTTTAAGATCCAATGATGATAAAGGTGAACCTACATTTGCAATGTCAGGAGGTATTAAAGCAGATAACCTTTCTACTCTGATAACCTCGTTAGAAAACAAAGAGGAAGGCTCTAACTTTGATATTGTCGTAAAAGCTATGACGCCCTCCTCTATATAATATCTTCATTTAAAATACACAATAGGTTCTAAGCCGTCCAGACGATTTATCACTATGTGATAATTGGCAAAAGGCTTCTTTTCTCGGTACTTTAATTCGAAATATCAAAAAAAATAATTTAAATGTTTCAATTAAAGCGTTTTTTAGATTCTGCCAAGAAGGTGGCAGGTAAATCAAAAATTTCTCTTAATCGTGGATTCACCCTTTTCATGATCGGCTTCATGGGCGGTGTACAAGCTTTTGCACAGAGTCAAGGTGCCGGTGGTTTTGAGAAAGCTACTAGGGAGGTCAGCAGCTATGCTGAACCCGTAAGAAAGCTGATGTATGCCATTGCTGCTGTTATTGCGTTGGTAGGTGCATTTAATGTTTACTTTAAGATGCAAAATGGTGACCAGGATGTGAAGAAGACCATTATGATGACTATTGGCGGTTGTGTAGCCATGGTAGCCATGGCTACAGCACTACCACTGTTCTTCAAATAGGTTGTAGCAGAATATACCCGATATAGCAGCTTTTAGCTCTATATCGGTGTATATCTCATTAAGCGATATGTATTTATTTGTTTGATATGGAAGAGTTCAATAGCTATCCTGTATTTAAGGGTTTACAAAAGCCATTAGAATTTATGGGGATTCGTGGAAAGTTTATCTATTATGCTGCTGGTACATTTTTATTAGGTTTTATTGGCTTTCTTGTATTTAACATTATAATGAATTTCTTTGCTGGGGCAATTGCCCTTGCAGTTATAGCAGGTACGGGAATTATTATCATTTTTATCAAGCAAAAACTTGGACTACACGCAAAGAAGCGCTATAAAGGAATTGTACATTATACAGGATTATTTGATTATTAGCAATGGCAAAGAAAAAAGAGAGACCATTTGACAAGTTATATGCAGAACTTGAAGAGATCAAGGATGCACGTGGAGAAATCACGAATACCGTCCTTTTTTCGAAGGACGGCAACTGGTCTGTTATTATTGAAATAGAGAATCCCATCCAACAATATTGTACGGATGCAGAGCTTTATTATAGCTATGCTGATATTTTAAGCAATATAATTCAAACATTAGGGGAAGGCTATTGTTTACAAAAACAAGATGTATTTTGTAAGCAGGGATATAATCATGCTGTCACTGATGATATGAGCTTTCTCTATAAATCATATTTTAATTATTTCAAGGGACGTGAGTATACCAATATTCGTACATTCTTAATCATTACACAGGAATTCAAACAGAGTTCTTTCGTTAAATACGATCCTAAAGCATGGCTTGATTTTCATTCAAAGGTCGGCAAGGTTATTAATATCTTATCAGAAAAAAGCATTCCACATTATAAACTCAATAAGAAAGAAGTTGCAGAATATGTACATCGCTTCCTTGCTTTTAATTTTAAACCACAGCCGTTCTCTTTGAACAATATGAATGTAACAGATGAATATATTAAGGCAGGCGAAAGAGCCATAAAATCTTTTTCATTGGTTAATATAGACACAATAGACCTACCAACATTCATTCGTCCTTTTAATACAATGCCTATCAACGGCTTTAATATTGCAACAGATCTTCTGTCATTTCTTGCAGATATACCATCTACGGATTGTGTTATTTATAATCAAGTAATACAGATACCTCAACAACGTCCACTGGTGCGCAAGTTACAGAGTAAGGCAAAACGTCATGATTCTATGCCTGACCCAAGTAACAAGATTGCAAAGGCTGATATTGATCTTGTGCTTGATTTACTTGCTAAAGAAAGTAAGCTGCTTGTATATTGTAACTTTAATATTATAACTTCTTGCCCCCTTGCCAAAATAAATGATGTAAGTTCATTTTTAGAGACGAAGTTGTATGATTGTAGTATTATGCCATCAAAGGCTTGTTACAACCAATTAGAGTTGTTCACAAACTCTTTCCCTGGTATGTCTTATTCTCTCAATAAGGAGTATGATTTATTCCTTACCCTTTCAGATGCAGCAATATGTTTATTCTATAAAGAACACATGAAACATAGTGAAGACTCTCGTCTGAATGTCTATTATACAGATAGGCAGGGTATACCTGTTTCAATAGATATAACAGGAAAGGAAGGAAAAATTAAGATGACAGACAATGCTAACTTTTTCTGTCTAGGTCCCAGTGGAAGTGGAAAGAGTTTCCACATGAATTCAGTTGTAGCACAGCTTCTCATGCAAGATACTGATGTCGTTATGATTGATACTGGAGATAGTTATGAAGGGATAAGCCATTATTTCCACGGTACCTATATCACCTATAGTAAAGAGAGCCCTATATCAATGAACCCATTCAGTATTACAACTGATGAATATAATCTAAATTTTGGTGAGAAAAAGCAGTTCTTAAAATCTCTAATTTTCCTAATATTCAAAGGGAGCGAAGAACCTACAAAGATTGAAGATAAAATCATCAATCAAACTCTTGTAGAGTATTATGAAGAATACTTTCACCCATTTGAAAAGTTCTCTAAGAAAGACCGAGAACGTCTTCGCGAACGTCTTTTGCTTGAAGAGAAAAAGAATGGCGAATATGAAAAGTATGAGCAGAAGTTAGAGGAAAAATACGGGGATGATTATCGTATAGAAGAATTGGAGGGGGATATAGACGATGGAGACAATAATAACATTTCGAGAGGTTATAATTCAAAAAATAGTTCAGATAACTTTGATTTTACCGCAGAAGAAAAAAGTCATCATGCAAAAGTAGAACGTCAAGTTAATAAGCTGCGCAATGTAGTTAATGATAAGGCTGCATCTGATGGTGAAAAGCAGAATGCCAACAAGCAACTTATTCGTCTTATGCCAGAGCTTATAGAGGGAAAATACCTGATGCGTATTGAGAAGAAGATTGACAGAATGGAAAGGAAACGTCGTAAACTGCACGTTACCAACCTATCATTCAATACATATTATGAATTTGCTTTAGAGCGTATTCCTCAAATAATGGCTGAAAAGAAAATAGAATTTAATATAGATGATTTTGCAGCCATCTTGGAGCAATTCTATAAAGGTGGAGAATTGGAGCATACTCTAAATAACGACCTCGATAAGTCGCTTTTTGATGAAAAATTTATAGTCTTTGAGATTGATAAGATAAAAGATGACCCTATACTTTTTCCTATTGTCGTCTTGATTATTATGGATGTATTTTTACAAAAAATGCGTCTAAAGAAAGGGCGAAAGGCTCTTATCATTGAGGAAGCATGGAAAGCTATATCTTCTCCCACAATGGCAGGATATATTAAGTACCTCTATAAAACAGTTCGTAAGTTCAATGGTATTGCTGGTGTTGTTACACAGGAGCTCAATGACGTAATAGATTCCCCTATTGTTAAGGAGGCAATCATCAATAACTCTGACATAAAAATACTTTTGGATCAAAGTAAATTTAAGGATAGATATGAGGATATTTCAGCAATCCTTGGATTAACAGATGTCCAACGACAACAGATATTTACGGTTAATGCTTTACCTCCCAAAGAAGGTATCCCTTATCATAAAGAAGTGTGGATAAGTCGTGGACAAAATTCTGATGTGTATTCTGTAGAAGTACCACCAGAATGGTACTGGGCATTTACAACAGAACGTGTTGAGAAAGAAGCTTTAAAAGTCTATGAAAAAGCTTTCAATGATGATATTGAGCAAGCCATTGCTCATATAGAAGCTGACAGAAAAGCTATGAAAATTAGTCGATACTTTGACTTTGCAGTCCTCGTTAATAAACATCAAAATATTATGAGCTTATGGAATCAACAAAAAAGGTATTATTGAGTTTAATAATCTTGTCATTATATTGTATTTCAAGTAATGCGGTAGTACGAGTAGTAATTGATAAGAAAAGTGTAGCAGCAGTAACGGCTAATACTGCTATTCAAAGTACCATTGAAATTGTCCACAATAAGACTTTGGAGGATATACGTAAGAAGCAAGAAAAGATTATGTCCTATACTGCTACGATGGAATCCATAAAAGAACTTTATCGCATGTCAATGCAGAATATTAGTGGATTTGGAGAGGAATCAGCCTATTACAGACAAATGGTTGATAACTTCTTACAAATACCAGGTAACACTGCAAGAGCGGTAAAGGCTATTAATCGTTGTCCTGGTATTAACTATATCAATAGTTTAAATGAAATTGTTAATATTCAGACAGATGTTGTTGGTTTAGTAGAAAAATTTGTAGATATAGTAAATAATGGTAAAGTTGATTTTTCCGCATTTACAAGTGGAAAAAGTAATGATAAACTCTCCAAACTATTACAGAATGCCCACTTAGGGAAAGGAGATGGATATAACTTTCTCGATCGGTATCAACGCCTTACATTAGCCAATGAATTACTAGCCCATATTGTTGATATTAATACACGACTTAACCAAATTGTTTATATATGCGAATATTGCCGTACATTCAGTAATTTCATGTACAATATTGATCCTTTGACTTGGGCTTCATATTTTCAGGGAGCAAATATGGTACAAGGGGTTATCAATGATTGGAAGTATGAAATGCAAGGTTAATTAAGTTTATCACTCTCAATTTATCCTGTACAGAATGAAAAAGATACTGCTTATATTATTTTTTATAGTTGGCTCGTTTGCATATTGTCATGCTGGGATTGAATTCCCAGCTGATATGCCTACATTATCAGCGCTTATAAGTCTTCATAAGAAAATGGCTAAGGCTGAGGATGCTTCTGTAAATCAAGTAAACACAAGTTATATAGAACAGCAACTTGTAACAAATAATGCTACTAAGTTTAATGATGTTCGCACTACGCTAAATACAAAGCTCAATAATGCACATCAATGGATAGTTCTTGCTGCTGCTATGTCAAAAACAACACTTGATGTAGGAAGTACTGTAAAGGAATATATACAATTCACCCAACTAATGTGGAAAAACTTATTACGTAAGCCACAGATAGCATGGTATTTTGCAGAAGCAAACTACAACGTAAGTAAAAGAGTTTCGCTCTTAAAAAAATCAGTTGCATTACTCGTTGCTTCCGAGACCAATATTCTTAAAGCATCATTAGATGAACGTATAGAAATTATCTTTAATATTCAAGCACAAGTATCTATTATCCGAGGAATTATCAGTCAAGCTCTTTTTTGGAGCCGTTGTGTTGACATTGGAGGGTTTAAATATGATTATATATGGGACATTCTCAACAGCGAAGTCTATACAGGTATAGCAAACGATATTATAAACTCATGGAATAAAAATCTTACAGGGATATGAAAAAAACACTTTGCTTTATAGTCCTCTTAATAGTGACTTTAAATGTTACAGCTCAGCGACCTGTTCATGATCCTCAAAAAGAACACCAAATACGTTCTATGGAACAAGGACATTGGGATTTCTCCCCAAGCTGGTGGTATCTTCTTTTCCATAAAAAATATAGCGGTGCAAGCAAGAAATGGAAATGGAGAGGCTTTAAATCCGGGTGGCGTGTTGTTTTCAAGGAAAGTGATTCTAACGTGAAGACAATTGCTCCACGTCGAGAAAAGCAGCTTGTTGCTCAGTTCTTAAAACAACAAATTGTAGAAAAAGAACGTAAAAAGATAAAAGAACTCAATAACGAAGAAATAGCTCGTGCAGCCGATCGAAACACTGATATGGTGTATGGGAAGTATAAGGAGTTATTTACGGACATGCAATCGTCCATTACAGAAGGATTGACTTATTGTATGATAAAAAGCAAAGGTAAGATGGCTGGAAGTATTAAAGAACTCACAGATAGAAATGAAGTGATAACTTCAAACATAGCCTACCTTCGCAAAACAGGAGTTGGATATGAACTTGAAAATGCAAAAAGAGAAAGAGGGTTTGCTAAAGCAAAGAAAGATATGGAAGAACTTGTAAAGAAGGTAACAACTCTTGCACGTCTCGCAAAAGCTTTTTATTAATTCATAAAAATGATGATTATGATAGACCAATTATTGAGCATAAATATGATGATGACAGCCTTTGTTAATCAGCTTCTAACAATGGGCTTACCTGTCATAGATGAAAGTTTGGCTGAACTTATGAGTGTGATAAAGTCGGGGCCGACAAATGGTCTGTTTGTGGAAATGCAAAGTATGGCAAAGGGGGTAGGTATAACACTTGCTTTGTGCGTTGGCTCATATGAATGTTGGGTGATGATACTTGGAAGGCGTGCAATGGATGTCCTAAAGATACTCCGTATCTTAGGCCTTGCAATATGCATCCAGGTTTCCCCTTTTATCTGTAATGCGTTGGATGCTCCAGGAAACTGGTTAGAAAGTAGAACGCAAGGCATGGCAAAAGCTGCAAATAAGCAAGTTGCAACTTTAGAGAGAGCAGTTGCAACAAAACAGCAAGAGTACGTGGATTCGCTTCGGAGCCAAATGTCAAAACAAGAAGAGCAGAAAGCAGCACAAGATGCTGCTACAGAAGATGGTATCTTTGACAAAATCCAACATGGCATAGAAAATATAGGTATAAGTATTCAAAATTATGCAAAGCAAACTGCTGTATTGCTCGAAACAAAGATTAGTGAATGGGCAAATGACATCATTCGATTCATAGGAGAGATTATTTTTCAAATGTGCTATTATGGAATATTAGTAGGACAACGAGTTTTTCTAAGTGTATTAAAATTATTCTGCCCTGTCATGTTTGCTTTATCTATTGTTCCACCCTGGAGAAGTGCTTGGTCACAATGGATATCAAAGTATCTTACTATTTCCCTTTGGGGCTTTCTTGTATATCTCATAGTGTACTACATAGACTTCTTAATTATGTATTATTTAAAGTCGGACTTAACGGCATATAATCATCTCCTTCACAATGCTGCTGATTTGAATAATATTGGTGCACTTGGTATGCAAGCTATAGGAACAACTTGCATGTATGTTGTAGGAATGTTAGCAGGTGCAAAGATTTTAAGTATGGTACCTGAGGTATGTTCTTGGCTCATTCCTGGAGGTGTTTCTTCTGGTGCTGGTTCTATGGCTGCTGGTACATCAAGTGGCGTTGCTGGAGCTGCTGGAGCAGCAGTCGGTGTAGCTGCTGGAGCTGTAACAGGTGGTGCAAGTACTGCTGCAAGTGTTGCAGGAGCTTATAACCAAAGCCGTTCAAGTGGAGGCTCTGTTACTGGTTCTATTGTCAATAGCGCAATTAGTAATTCAAGCATTGGTAAGAGTTTCATATCAGGATCAGAGCGAGCTGAAAAACTTAATAATGAAATGAAAAAATAGAATTGTAGATAATTAAGTGAATATGTTAATACAGAGTTTAGAAAAGAAAACAAAATTAGCCTTGATGACAGTGTTGCTGACTATTGTCGGCAATGTAGTTATCTGCGGCATGCTTATTATATATGGAGCTAAGGTGTTGACAGATGAACGTAATCAAGTCTATGTGCTTGATGGCGATATACCATTCCTTGCTGAACGTAGTAAACAGGAGGCTAATTTCGTCATGGAAGCAAAAGCCCATATTCAGCTCTTTCACCAATATTTTTTTACGCTCCCACCTGATGATGACTATATTAAATGGACATTAGGGAAAGCAATGTATATGGCTGATGGCACAGCATTGAAGCAGAAGCAAGCTATGGAAGAGAATGGTTTCTTCTCTGACATTGTATCTTCCTCTGCAACGTGTACAATTATGTGTGATAGTATAAAATTGAATGAAAGAACACGAAGGTTTACATATTATGGGACTCAAAATATAAAGAGACGTACAAAGAGTATGAGACGTTCGCTCATTACTGCTGGTGATATAGAAACTGTACCACGCACTCAGAACAACCCACATGGACTACTCATTACACATTGGAGGACTCTAAAGAATACAGATCTTGAATATTAAAGCTATGACAGGAAAAGAAAACGAAAAAAAAATACCAAGATGAGACCTCTGCAAAACTCATTGTTCAAAGTTTGCTCATTTCATCATATTTTTGTACCTTTATAGTATGAAACAACGTCCTTCTTCTCCGAGTTTTGC
>QWCE01003286.1_pt1 | contig 18222 bp, 17 predicted proteins | sample 1972531 | NCBI WGS metagenome assembly QWCE01 (sample SAMN09866716, study PRJNA288562) | Human gut metagenome isolate term4_stool, whole genome shotgun sequencing... | reverse complement strand
GTTGAAGCGGTCGTTGATCTCGTACCGGACGCCGACGATGCGCCGGGCGTCCTCGGCGTTATACTCGCTGCCGACGCTGTAGCGCGTGCGCATCGCCGCGAGGATCTCCACGGCGCTGGAGTCGAGCGGCATGTCGTTCGCCTTGAGCCAGGCGTCGAGCATGCTCTTCTGCAGCGTGTCCATCGCGGTGAACTCAAAGGGCGGGGCCTTCGTGATGGGCAGCGTGTCGGTATAGGTGTCGCCGAAGCGCTCCACGGCGCTGCACAGCTCGAGAATGACCGCGTTCGGGTCGTCCTGGCTGAAGAGCTCCGTTACGTTGATGGACAGGTTGTTGCAGAGCGAGTTGGACACGAGCAGACGCCCGTAGCGGTCGAGAATGTTCCCGCGCGCCGCGGCGATGGTGATGTCTTCTTTCGTCTCCGTTTCCCCTACGGCGTAGTATTCGCGCCCGCCGATGATCTGCAGCTTATAAAGCGCGACGAAGTAAACGCCGAGCAGCAGCACAAAGGCGACGGCGAGCACAACGAGCCGGATGGGTTTTACCATTTTCTGCATGGAAAGTTCCTTTCAAAATGCGGAGGGGATGGGATTATTTATACGGCGTGGGCACGTCCCGCGACGAGCGCCACGGGAAATTTTTGCAGAGGTAGTACGAGGGAAAGAGGAAGGGCAGACTCCAGAGCGTCTGCAGAAGCGCCGTTACCCAAAGCGCGGCGCTGCTCTGTCCCTGGTAGAAGAGCAGACTGAACATCTGCGCGAACGCGGCGAGAAAGAGCGCCGCCGCGCCCAGGATGCAGTAAGTGAAAAGACGCTTGTTGAGATAAAAATCGCCGAGAAAGCCCGCGATGAAGCCCATCACGGGGAAGAGAACGGTGAAGAGAACACTCTGCGAGCCGAAAAAGAGATCGGAGAGAATGCCCGCGGCCAGACCGAACAGCCCGCCGCCCCAGCCGCCTTCAAAGAGCGCCGCCGCCACGACGAGCGCGGGCAGAAACATGGCCCGCACGCCGAAGAGCGCAACGTGGCTCAATATCACGTTCTGCACGAGCAGCGCGCCGATGAGATACAGCGCATACAAAATGCCGCGCCGGGTCTTCAGCCAGAGCTCGTCCAGCTTCATATCGGAAAGCTGGAAATTGATCTTGTTTCGTTTCACTCGATGACCTCAAAATCCTTGATGATGAAGACCTGCGACAGCACGGAAAGATCGACCGAGGGCTTGACGACCGCGTAATACGACTGGCCGCCTGCCTCGCTGCGCAGCTCCGTGACGGTGCCGACGATGATGCCGGACGGGAACGCGCCGCCGCGGCCGGAGGTGACGACGCTGTCGCCGGTGAAGAGCGTCACATCGTCGGTGAAGTAGCTGAGCTTGCAGCAGCCCTCCTTCATGAGCGCATAGTCGCCGACGATCATCGCGGCGATGGACGATTCGCCCACGAGCACGCCCGCGTCCATGTTCACGTCGATCGTCGTGCGCACGGAGGCATAGTTCTTGCCGACCTCATACACCTGCCCGACGAGCATGCCGGACTCGGTGATGACGCAGTCGCCCTGCTCAATGCCGTTGTCCGTGCCCTTGGAGATCGTAAAGGCGCTCGTCCAGTTGGAGGCGTCCCACGAGGTGATCATGGCGGCTTCGGTCTTGAACGTCGTGTTCTTTTCGAGATACCCGAGCATCGTGCGCAGACGGGTGTTCTCCTCGAGCGCGTCCTGGCTCGAGCGCACCTGCTCCTGCGCCTCGGCAAGCTGGCGGCGGAGCGATTCGTTCTCCGCGAGCAGCTTATCGTAGCGGTAGATGTAGCCGTAAATGCCGCGCATCCACTCCACGACAGAGCCCACGGCGCCCTGAATGGGGATGCGCAGGGCGTTGGCCGCCTCCGGCACCGCACCGGAGCTGCCGTCCGCCTTCGGGCGCGCGGCAAGGCCTATGAGAAGCGCCGCCACAACGATGATGATCGCCATGCGCACGCCGTATTGCTTCAGATAAGTTTTCAAGGCTTGACCCCCTGTTCTCCCGGGAACGTCCCGGGCGCGAGTAAAAAAATCAGAGAAGAGAAATGTCAAATTTGCGGAGCATCTGCCCCATACGGCAGACCGGAAGTCCCATCACGTTGAAGAAATCGCCCTCGATGCGCTCCACAAAGAGACTCGCGAGCCCCTGATAGCCGTAAGCGCCCGCCTTGTCGAGCGGTTCGCCGGTGGCGATGTAGGCATGGATCTCCGCATCGGTGAGAGCGCGGAAATGGACGGAGGTACACTCGCTCTCCGCGAGCACCTTTTCGCCCTCGCGGATGCACACGCCGCTCCATACGCGGTGCTCCCGCCCGGAAAGCGCGCGCAGCATAACCTGCGCCCACTCCGCCGTGCCGGGCTTTCCGAGCACCTCACTGTCCAGCTCCACGAGCGTGTCGGCGGCGAGGATCACGGCGGCGGGATCGTTTAGGCGCCGCGCCACCTCCTCCGCCTTCTGCGCGGCGAGCGCCTTTACCCGCTCGCCGGGCGTAAGCTCCGGCGGCGCGCTCTCTTCGCCCTGCGCGGGGAGAATCTCATAGTTTATGCCGAATTTATCAAGCAGCTCCCGCCGCCGGGGCGAGCCGGAGGCGAGGATCAGCCGTTTATTACAGTACGCCACGGTAATACAGTCCTCTCGTTATGCCGTTGGGCTTATAATGCGTGCCCTGGATGTAGCTCTCGGCAACTTCCAGACATTCGCGCGCGCTCTCCGTGGAGAAGCACAGCCGCACTGCCCAGAGACCGAGATCGATCCACTCCTGCGTCACGTCGCCGAGCCAGAGCTTGCGCGCCGCCCAAACGGTGTTGCGGCAGCCGAAGTGCTTCGTCACCGGCCATACGCCGCCGCGCGTGTCGGCCATCTGGCCGGGCGTTGTGCAGGTGCACCGTCCGGCGCTTGCCTTCAAAAGGCAGGTCTGCGTCACCATGACGGGCAGACGGCCGTATATGGCGAGCTCGGCGTCCATGCACTTGGGCATCTCGCGGATGTCGGCAAACGTCAGCTCCGGCGAGAGCATCGCCGAGAGAAAGCCCGCCGACGCCATGCCGGAAAGGGTATAGCTGTTCATCACGGCGAGATCAAAGTCGCCGCGGATGCGGAAGCCCTCCTGTCCCGCCATCATCGCGAGACCGAGATTTCCGGTGAGCGCCTGCGTGACGCCGCTCTCGTGCACCTTTGCAAGAAGCGCGCGCAGCTCGCTCTCTTCCTTTTCGCCGAACGCAACGGAGGGGAGCGCGGCGACGATCTCCGCGCCGTTTTTGCGGAACGCATCGGCGACCGACGGATTTTCCGCGAGCAGCTCGAGCGGGACGTATACGCACTCCGGACAGAGCGCGGCCAGCTCCGGCGTCATCTGCGCGGCGGTCTGGAACGAAAAGTTGATCGCGGGCAGGTGCGGCGCGGGGGCGATGCGCGGCGTCTCGGGAAAGTCGCCCTCTTTGCGGTCCGGGAGCTTGGCGCGCTCCTCGGAGAGCTTATACAAAAGACGGCGGCGGGCCTCGTCCAGTTCGATGCCGGATACCCGGAGCTTTTCTCCCGCGGGAGACTGCACGCGCACCTCGGTGCAGCGGAACGGCGTTCCGGCCGTGCGGTACATCGCCTCGCGCAGACCGTCCTCGGTGAGCTCCACGTCGCCGGCATCGTCCGGCACGGGGCCTTCGATCGCGGCGATGGTCTTGTCCGTATCCTGCGCGCCGAGAATGACGCTCGAGTGCGCGTCCTTCGCCGCGACCGCAAAGCTCACGCCGACGCGGCGCGCCTCGCCGGACGTATAGTTCCGGCGCTGCTCCGCGCAGACGGCCTCGGTCTCGCCGGGGATCTTCTCCGGCGCTTCGGCGGTTTCGTAAAGATCTTTTTTCGCCGCGCCCCACGGGAGGAACACGCGCTCCAAGCGCTCCAGCTCCGGCTCGGCGGGCAGCTGGCTTTCGCGGATGGCGGTCGCCCACACGTCCGTGAACGCGGAGACATACTCGCTCCGGCGCTCGCGGCTGCCGATGGCGAGACAGGCTACGCCCGCGTCGATGAGATCCCGGCACGCGGGAAGCATGCAGCGGTCCTTCCAGCTCAGAGGCGTTGTGTCCCAGCGGCCGCCGAGCGTGTACTGCTCGCGGCAGAGCTCGCTGCAAAGGCCGCGCTCGGCGCTCTCGCGCCCGGCAAAGGCGCTCATGCGGCATGTGCCGCACGCGGCGGCGCAAAGCGGCGTCTGCACCCACACGGCCGTCTCGATCGGGCACTGCGCCATGCGGCGGATATCCTCGAGCGGGAGATCGGGGGGCAGGAAAACGCGCCGGAAGCCGAGCCGCTGCGCGATGGCCGCGCTCTCCGGCGTATAGAAGCCGAGATGCGCGTCGGCAAAAAGCGGCATCTCCGGCAGAAGCGAGCGGAGAATGCGGAAAAGGCCGAGATCGCGGACGATGATCGCGTCCACGCCGCAGCGCTGCGCGCGCAGGGCAAGGCCCGCGGCTTTGTTCAGCTCGTCCTCGCGGACGGGGATGTTGAGCGCGAGATACGCGCGGCAGCCGCGGATGCGGCAGTAGCGCACGACCGACTCAAATTCGCTGTTCGGAATATTCTCCGTCCGGCGGCAGCCAGTCAGATCCTCAAAGCTCAGATATACGGCGTCCGCGCCGCTTTGCACGGCGGCGGTGACGGCCTCCGGCGACCCGGCGGGAGCGAGCAGTTCGACCATAATTTCTTCCTCGTAAACACGGTACCGGGAAAACGGTACTTCTTCAAAATAAGATTATAACACAACGAACACCCTTGCTTCAAGTAGAAACATTATGATATAATATCCGATACACATAGATTATGGGGGACTATACCCCAAAAGGACGAACATGGACGGAAAACGCTATCGTATCCAGGGCGCGAACACGCTTTCTCTCCCGGCGGAGGACGCCGAAAAGCTCCTCGCGCTCGGCGACGGGGAGTGCGCGCTGCTGTATCTTTATATTCTGCGCTCCGGCGGCGTGCTCGATACCGCCGCGGCGGCGCGCGCTCTCTCCCGCACGGGAGAGCAGATCACCGCTGCGGCGCGCCGGCTCTCCGGGGCGGGCCTTCTCACCGCCGGGGACGTGCCTCTGCCGGGACCGGACGAGCTGCCGGTATACCGCACGGAGGACATATTGCGCCGCAGCGCCGATGACGGGGCGTTCCGCGCGCTGCTCGGCGAGTGCCAGCGCGTGCTCGGCCACACGCTCTCGAGCGCCGATCTCAACACGCTTTTCGGCATTTACGACCGTCTCGGCATGACGGCGGAGACGATACTGCTGCTCATCCACCACTGCGCGGACAAGCTCCGCCGCCGCTACGGGGAAGGACGCCTCCCGACGATGCGCGCCATCGAGAAGGAAGCGTTCTACTGGGCCAACCGCGAGATCCTCACCGCGCCGCAGGCGGAGGAATATCTCGCCGCGCTCGCCCGGCGCGACGAGGAGATGGAAAAGGTCCGCCACGCGCTCTCGCTCACGGGACGCGACCTGACGCCCACGGAGCGCAAGTACATCGAAAGCTGGCTTTCGATGGGCTACGGCGCGGAGGCGCTTGCCATCGCCTACGACCGCACCGTCGTCGGCACGGGCAAGCTCGCCTGGGCGTATATGGACAAGATCGTGAAGAGCTGGTACGAGAAAAAGCTCTTCACCGCCGAACAGATCGAGAAGGGCGACAGCCGCGCATCGTCGCGCGCCAAGCCCGCTGCGGAAAGCGCGCCGCGGCGCACCGGCGGGGACGATCTCGCCCGGCTCGAGGGCATACTGAAGAACATCGGGGGGTAAGAGGATATGGAAGGACGGCTTCTGGCGCGCGCCCGCGCCAAACAGGAGACGCTGCGCGCGGAAAACCGCGCGGAGGAGGATCGCCGCCGCCGCGAGATCGCCGCGAAGATCCCGGAGATCGGACGCATCGACACGGCCCTCTGCGCCAATCTGAGCGAGATGGTTCGCATCGCCATGCGGCAGAGCGCCCGCACCGCGCAGGAGCTTGAGAAGGAAAGCCTCGCTTTGCAGGAAAAGCGCTCGGCGCTTCTCGTGCAGAACGGATACCCGAAGGATTATCTCGACCCCATCTATTCCTGCCCGCGCTGCCGCGATACCGGCTGGACGGACGGGAAGATCTGCGAGTGCGTCCAAAAGCTCTACCGCGCCGAGCAGACCAGAGAGCTCGCGCCCCTTTTGAAGCAGGGGGACGAGACGTTTGAAAACTTCCGGCTGGATTACTACAGCCCTGTCGCACCGGCCTCGGGCGTATCGCCCCGCGCGCAGATGGAGCGCGTGCTGCGCCTCTGCCGCGCCTATGCCGAGAGCTTCGGCGCGCAGTCGCCGAATCTTCTGTTTACCGGCGAGCCGGGGCTGGGGAAAACATTTCTCTCCGCCGCCATTGCGCGCGTCGTGGCCGCAAAGGGCTGCGGCGTGGCGTACGATACGGCGAGCGGGCTTCTCGCCTCGTTCGAGCGCGAGAAATTCTCCCGCGATACGGACGAGGTATCGGACGCCGCCTCGCGCGTGCGCCAGCTTATGAGCTGCGATCTTCTCATTCTCGACGATCTCGGCACCGAAATGCTGACGGCGTTTACGCAGAGCGCGCTTTACGCCCTGCTCGACGGCCGCCTGCGCGCCGGGAAAAAGACGATCGTCTCCACGAATCTCGACCGCTCCGGCATCGAAACGCGCTACGGCGCGGCGCTCGCCTCGCGGCTCGCCGGAGAATACGAATGGCTGGAATTTCTGGGCCGGGACATCCGCGCCCAGCGTAAGGAGGGCATCTGAATGGACCGACAGACCGAGATCACGACCCCCGGCGCGCTGCTCAACGAAAAGGGCGATCTCGCCCGCCCCGGCTTTTCCCGCGCGCTCGTGCAGGAATACCGCCGCGCGGACGTGAAGGTATCGCCCCTGCGCATCAAGGAATGGGATTATTATCTCGTCAACAACGGCAAATTCGCTCTCGCGCTCACCGTGGCGGATAACGGCTATATGGGACTGGACTCCGTGAGTCTGCTCGATCTTAAGGAGGGCTGGGAGATCACGAAAAGCCCGATGTCCTTCCTGCCGCTCGGCAAAAAGCACCTGCCGGAGACGAGCGTGACCGGCGATGTTCACTCCGCTGCGCGCGGCTACGGTATCCACTTCATCCACGAGGGGGAGAAGCGCGTCCTCATCGCGTATATGAACAAGTTCGGCGAGAGCGCCCTCTCCGCGCGCGTCGAGCTCACCGAATGCCCGGAGGATTCGCTCGTCATCGCCACGCCCTTTGATAAGCCCGGCCATTTCTACTATAACCAGAAGATCGTGGGCTTTCGCGTGAGCGGGTATGTTAATTATAACGGCAAGACGTATACCTTTGAGCCGAGCGACAGCTTCGCCGTGCTCGACTGGGGCCGCGGCGTGTGGACGTATGAAAATACGTGGTACTGGAGCAGCGCGGCGTATGTGCTGCCGAGCGGGACGCCGTTCGGCTGGAATCTCGGCTACGGCTTCGGCGATACGAGTGCGGCGAGCGAAAACATGCTCTTCCACGCCGGTACCGCGCACAAGCTCGGCGGCATCAAATTTGAGATCCCCGGCGAAGCCGAGGGAAAAGAGCGCTATACCGAGCCATGGAAGTTCACGTCTGACGACGGGCGCTTCGAGGCCGATTTCGTGCCGGTGCTCGACCGCGCGAGCTGCGCGGACGTGAAGCTCATCAAATCCGACCAGCACCAGGTGTTCGGAAGGTTTACCGGAAAGGCCGTTCTCGATAACGGCACCGTGGTGGAGTTTGCGGATTTTCCCGGCTTTGCGGAGAAGGTGAGCAACAAATGGTGAAGGAAACGGGGTTTTATGCCCTTTTGTCGCGCATGCGGTATATCTCCCGATGGGGGCTCATGCGCAGCAGCATCCCGGAAAACGTGCAGGAGCACAGCCATGAAACGGCGGTGTACGCCCACGCGCTCGGCATCATCCGGCGCGAGATCTTCGGGCAGGAATGCGATGCCGAGCGTCTCGCGGTGCTTGCGGTCTACCACGACGCGAGCGAAATTCTGACCGGCGATCTCCCGACGCCGATCAAGTACCACGACCGCACGCTCCGCGACGCCTATAAAAAGGTCGAGCACGCCGCGGACGAGCGCCTTCTCGCCATGCTGCCGGAGGAGCTGCGCGGGGCATACGAGAGCGCATTCACAGCATCGGAGGACGAGGAAAAGCTCGTCAAGGCAGCCGACAAGCTCTCGGCGCTGCGCCAGTGCATCGAAGAGCGCAAGGCGGGCAACCGCGAATTTCTCTCCGCCGAGGAGCAGACGCGCCGCTCGATCGAAGAGATGCATCTCCCGGAGGCAGACTGGTTTATGGAGCACTGCCTCGGCGCGTTTGAAAAGAATCTGGACGAATTGGGGACAATGTGACCATGACCGAAGAAAAGAAAAACCGTATCAGCGAGCTGACGCGCATTTCGCGCGAGCGCGCGCTCACGCCCGAGGAAACGGCGGAGCGCCTCGCCCTGCGCGAGGAATATCTGGCCGACTGGCGGCGCGGCACGCTCGAAACGCTCGAAAACGTCTACATCATCGGTGAAGACGGCAAGGAGCACAAGCTCCCGAAAAAGAAATTTTAACTTTGCAGGAGGATATACCCAATGGCAGACAGACCCATCCCGGCGCGCAGCGAAGTGCCGGAGGAATCGACCTGGAATCTCAAGGACGTGTTTGAAAGCGACGAGGCGTGGCAGGCGGAGTATGAAGCGCTCAATGCCGTGCCGGAGCAGATCGAAGCGTTCCGCGGCAGACTCGGCGAGAGCGCGGAGACGCTTTTGGAGTGGTTCCGCCTGAACGATGCGCTCTCCGTGCGGCTTGAAAAGCTCTACGGCTACGCGAACTGCAAGGGCGACGAGGACACCGGCAACAGCGTTTATCAGGGCATGCGCGCCAAGGCGCTTGCGACGCTCGTCGCCATCGACGCGGCGAGCGCGTTTGAAACGCCGGAGATCATGGCGCTCGACGAGGATACCATCAACCTCTTCTACGCCGTGCAGCCGGAGCTGGAGACCTACCGCCGCAACATTTATAAAATCCGCCGCCGCAAGGCGCACATTCTTTCCCCGGAGGAGGAAAAGCTCCTCTCCGCCGCCGGAGAGATGGCGAACGCCCCGGAAAATATCGCCAGTGTTTTCCGCGACGCCGATCTCACGTTCCCGGCCGTGACCGACGGCGAAGGAAACGAGCGCGTTCTCACGAGCGGAACGTTCGTCCCCCTGCTCATGGGCAGCGACCGCGTGCTGCGCAAAAACGCCTTTGAAGCTTACTATAACCGTTTCGGCGAATTCAAAAACACCGTCGCCGCGGCGCTCGACGGGCAGTTCCGCTCGCTCAAGTTCTTCTCGGACGCACGGCATTATCCCTCCACCCGCGCCGCCGCGCTCGACGTGACGGAGGTGCCGGAGGAGGTTTACGACAATCTCATCGAGGCCGTCCACGCGAACATGGACAAGATGTACCGCTATGTTGCGCTGCGCAAGAAGCTGCTCGGCGTGGACGAGCTGCACATGTACGACGTGTACACCCCCATCGTGGCGGATGCCGACAGCGAGATCACCTACGAGGAAGCCAAGGCCACGGTACTCGAAGCGCTCGCGGTGCTCGGCGAGGACTACACCGATCTTCTGAAGGAGGGCTTCGCCAACCGCTGGATCGACGTTTACGAAAACACCGGCAAGCGCGGCGGCGCGTACTCCTCCGGCAACAGCTACCCGCACCCCTATGTCCTGCTCAATCACAAGGACAATCTCGACAGCATGTTCACGCTCGCCCACGAAATGGGCCACGCGCTGCACAGCTACCACAGCTGCAAGTACCAGCCGGTGAATACCGCCGGGTACGTCATCTTCGTGGCCGAGGTCGCCTCCACCTGCAACGAGGTGCTGCTCATGCGCCATCTGCTCGGCAAGACGACCGACAAGAAGCAGCGCGCCTATCTCATCAATCACTTCCTTGACCAGTTCAAGGGCACGGTGTACCGCCAGACGATGTTCGCCGAGTTTGAGAAGATCATGGGCGAGATGAACGGCGCGGGCGAGGCTCTCACGGCGGACGCGCTGAGTGAAAAGTATCTTGCGCTCAACAAGCTGTACTTCGGCCCCGACATGGTCTCCGACGACGGCATCGCGCTCGAGTGGGCGCGCATCCCGCACTTCTTCTATAACTACTATGTGTTCCAGTACGCCACCGGCTTCTCCGCTGCCGTGGCGATCGCAAACCGCATTCTCGCCGAGGGTGAACCGGCTGTCGCCGACTATAAGAAGTTCCTCTCCTCCGGCGGCAGCGCCGACCCGATCAGCCTTCTCAAGATCGCGGGCGTCGATATGAGCACGCCGAAGCCCGTGAACGACGCGCTCGCCCTCTTCGGCGAGCTCATCGACGAGATGGAGCGGCTGGCGGATTAAACTTTCACACCATCATCTAAAAAACACCCAAGACTGCGGTCTTGGGTGTTTGAGCGTGTCAAAAAAATATTTTTGACACGCTCTCAAACGAGACCCGCTACGCTGGGCTCTCGTTTGAAAAGGCTGCGGCTCGCCGCAGCGCACTCGCTGTGCGCCGTTGGCGCACAACTCGCACGTTTGCGAGCCGAAATGTATTTTCTCCGACGCACATGTCGCCGGAGAAAATGATCAGAACTTTATTTGCGCCTGCGGGCGCAAACTCTGCGAGGCTTTTTTGACAGTCTGAAACACCCAAGACTGTGGTCTTGGGTGTTTTTGTATCATTTTATTACCACCGGCAGCCTCGCGCCGAGGCGGCTCAGAAGTTCGTTGGGGATCGTGCCGCAGCGCGCGGCGACTTCCCCGGCGCGCAGCGGCGAAGCATCGCCGATAAGCTCGGCGATGTCCCCGTCGACGACGCCCGGCACGTCCGTTACGTCCACGGCGAGCTGATCCATGCATATCCGTCCTGCGACCGGCGCGAGACATCCGTGGATACGGACGAGCCCGGTATTGGAGAGCGCACGGGGATAGCCGTCGGCGTAGCCGATGGGCAGCACGGCGATGCGGCTCTTTCGACGCGCAGTGAACGCGCGGTCATACCCGACGCTCTCGCCCTTCGCCACATCCCGAACGGAGGCGACGCGCGCCCGGAGCGAGAGAACGGGACGCAGACCGAGCGAGCGCGCTGCGGTTCCCTCCGCCGCGCCATAGAGCGCAAGGCCGACGCGCGCATAATCGCAGCGCAGCTCCGGATAGTTCAGGAGACCATAGCTGCTTTGCAGATGCAGCTTCGGCAGGGAAATGCCCTGCGCGGCAAGCGCCGCCGTCAGCGCATAAAACCGGCGGATCTGCTCGCGTGTGAACGAAACATCGCCCGGCGTGAGACTGTCGGCGCAGCAGAGATGCGAATATATCCCGTCCACCGTGAGATTTTCCATGCGAAACACCGCGCTCGCCGCCTCCGGCGCGTCCCACGCGATGCCGAGGCGGTGCATCCCGGTGTCGATCTTCAAATGTACGCGCAGCGGCACGCCTTGCGCATTCAGCGCTTCAGCGTGCGCAAGGTCGGCCACGGTCTGCGTAAGGCCGAGACGGGCAAGCTCCCCGGTGCGTTGCGGCGATGTGCAGCCGAGAATGAGTACCGTCCCCTCTGCGCCGAGCGCGCGGAGCTGCGAACCCTCGTCGAGCGTTGCCGCGGCGAACGAGCGCACACCGAGCGACAAGAGCTGCGGCACAATGGCGGAAGCGCTGTGGCCGTAGGCGTCCGCCTTTACGACGGCCATCAGCTCACACCCCGGCGGCAGCGCGCCGCGCAAAACCGAAACGTTGTGCGCGAGCGCCGCGGCGCTGAGCTCCCGCCACGCGCGGGAGGTATCCGCGCCCGTCACGGCTCGCGCCTTTCGATGATGCGTGCACCGGGCGACACGACCGTGGCGCCCACCGGTACATCCGTGTGTACGACGGCCCCCGCACCGATCTTCGCGCCGGAACCGACACGGATGCCGCCGACGAGCACCGCGCCAGCGCCGATGAGGCAGCCGTCACCGATCTCCGGCGCTTTTCCGGCAATCTCGCCGATGGTCACGTTTTGGTAAATGCGGCAGTTTGCACCGATAACGGCATAGCGCGAGATGAAAACGCCGTGCAGCCCGTGCGGGAGCGACGGCACGCCCCGGATCACCGCGTCCGGGCCAATGTACCCGCCGTGCCGCGCGGCGCAGCGGCTCATAAGAAATGTCAGCACGTCCCGGCGAAAGCCGGACTTTGCGCGCTGCTGCCGCCGGTAGAGCCGCCAGAAGCGCGAAAGATCGTTCCCGCGCGAATAGTCGATGATCTTCTCCCGGATGCTCATACGTACAACCCCAGCAGCCGGTCGATCATCTGCGGAAACGACAGGCCGATCCCTTTCATCATGTTGGGGAAGCGGCTGTGCGCGGTGAGGCCGGGGATCGTGTTCACCTCGTTGAACACCAACTCGCCGGAGGGCGTGAGGAAGAGATCGACGCGCGCGAAGCCCGAGCAGCCGAGCGCGCGGTAGATTGTTTTGGCCGTTTCCTGAATGCGCAGCTCCGTTGCCGCGTCTACGCGCGCGGGCATGTGGATGCGGGAGGTTTTGAGCATGTATTTTTCCTCAAAATCGAAAAAGCCGCCGGAGAGCTCAATCTCGTCGGTGCGGCCGACGGTCAGCGTGTCCGTGCCGAGCACGGCGCAGCCGACCTCAAAGCCCGGCACGGCTTCCTCGACGATAACGGAGCTGTCGTACCGGAACGCTGCATCGACGGCGGTGCCAAGCGCATCGCGCGATTCCACGCGCGTCACGCCGAAGGACGAGCCCGCGCGCACGGGCTTTACGAACACCGGGAAGGAGAGTGTATCCAGAATCTTCTGCCGCGCCGCCGTCGTGTTCTTTTCGAGCACGACCGACTTCGGCACCGCGATCCCGGCAAGGGAGACGAGCTTGTGGGCGCGGTCCTTGTCCATGCAGAGCGCCGAGGCGAGCGTGCCGCACCCGACGAGCGGGATACCGGAGAGCTCAAAAAGCCCCTGCACCGTGCCGTCCTCGCCGTTCTTCCCATGCAGCACGGGGAAGGCGAGATCGATTCGCCGAAGCATCCACTTGCCATTGTGGAGTTCCCAAAACCCCGGCGCACCGCGGCTCGGAGAGAAGGCGGCGGGGCGGAGGAGCATGGGATCGTCCACCCACGTTCCGGCGGCGATGGCGCTGTAGGTGCCGAGATAGTGATGCCAGTTTCCGTCTTTCGTGATGCCGATGGGCAGAGGATCAAACCGCTCTGTGTCAACGGCCTCCAACACCGCCGCGGCGGATTGGAGAGAAACTTCGTATTCGCTCGAATGGCCGCCGAAGAGCACGGCGAGCGTTTTCTTTTTGGTGTTCATGGATTATTTATTCCTTTCGTATGGGCGTGCCCTCCGGCAGAGGGTAGGCGATCTCGCATTCGTTCGTGTACAAAAGCCGCCGCTCCATTGTTTTGATCACGGCGTCGGTCTCCTCGCGGAATACCTCGGCGCGCTCGTAGATTTTGCCGCCGCGGTTTATATACATGACCGCGCCGTTGTACACGCGGTATTCCCGCGCCGGGGGACGGTCGGACTCGATTTGCACAAAAAGGTCGGTGTCGGAAAAATCGATGGCGACGCGAAAGAGCGCGTCCGTATCGTTGCGCGCGCGGAGGTCGCACCAGCCCTCACTCACGGTCGCATCCGCGCCGCGCGGGAAGCGCTCGGCTTCCGCAGCGGGGAACTGTTCTACGGCGTGGCCGTGCCGCTCCGTGACCGTGAGGGGCGTGTGCAGAAAGCACCAGTAGAGAAGATCACTCAGCATGCAAAGCCCCCCGCCGTAGGCCGGGCGGACGCTGCCATTTACGAGCACGAGCCCGTCCTTATAGGGAGTATGGCGGTCGGCGCGGCGCGCAAGACGCCAGAAGGAAAACGTCTCGCTCGGGTGGAGGACTACGCCGTTCATTGCTTCGGCGGCAAGACGGAGGTTGTGCACCTTGTTTTGCTGATACTCCATCGGAAAACCGCTGCGCTCATTGCGCATGGCGACGTTGGCGCGGAAAAGCGTGTATTCAAGCGGCGTTTTTGTCCGCACGGCGGCGTACCGGCAGCCGTCAAAGTACATTTTGAGATAAAAGCAGCGCTTTCTCTGCCAGCGCCGCAGCGGAAGCAGAAACGGAAAGCGCTCCGTGAGCCGTTTTCTTGCCATAGGAAATCATTCTCCTTTAGGGAAGCGGAAAAATAAAAAAGCTCCCGTTTCCGATACGGGTATCGTATCGAAAACGGGAGCGAAATGTTTTCCCAAGCCCCGACGGGCGTCTTATGTTTTTCTGCGGAAATTCTTACGATTTTCCAACGGCCGATTTTTCTATGGGCAGCGTAACGGTGAACGTGACGGTATCGTCCCGGCTCTCGCCGGTGAGCGAGCCGCCGTGGAGCTGCGTGATCTGCCGGGCAATGGCAAGGCCCAGCCCCGCGCCGCCGGTAGAGGAGCGCGCCGTGTCCAGCCGGTAGAACTGCTCAAAAATGCGCGAGAGCTTTTCCGGCGGGATCGTGTCGCCGCGATTCCGGAAGCGGACAACGGCGGAATTGCCGACGCGCTCCGCCGTGACGGTGATCTCCGTGCCCGGGTAGCAGTAGAGCACGGCGTTGCGCAGAAGGTTATCAAAGACGCGCTGCAATTTGTTCGCGTCGCACCGAATGGGGAACGTCTCGGGTGTGGAGAGCGCGCAGGTGAGGTTTTTCTCTCGTAGCATCGGCTGAAACTCAAACGTAAGCTGCTCGAGCAGGCGGGAGAGGTCGGCGGCACCGTATTGCAGCTCGATGGCGGAGAGATTGAAGCGCGTGATCTCAAAAAATTCGTTGATGAGATCCTCGAGACGGTTGGCCTTGCCGAGCGCGATGGAGAGGTATTTCTCCCGCAGCGCCGGGGCGATCTCGCCCTCGTCGTGCAGCAGCGTCAGATACCCGATCACGGACGAGAGCGGCGTTTTGAGATCGTGCGCAAGATACATGATGAGATCGTTTTTTCGCTGCTCGGCTTCGCGCCGCGCCCGGAGATTTTCCTGCGAGCGTGACCGCGCAAGATTGAGCTCGTTTTCCACGTCCGAAAGCTCTTTCGGCAGCTCAATGGGCGGTGCGGCGGGGTCAGAGAGCGATTTGGCCGCGGCGATCACGTCGTCCAGATAGCCGAGCGGCTGGCGCAGCGCGCGGACCGTGAACCAGACGAAGCCCGCGAGCAGCAGCAGGACAATGAGCACAGGAGAGAGCTGTTCCACAACCTTGAGGAGATAGTAGAGCGGATCGTTCTCGCTCCATGTGAAGCGGTAGCAGACAAAAGCGGCAAAGAAATACCCGCCGACGACCGCGGCGAAGAGCACCGCGAGCGAGAGTAGATAGCGCGTAAAGAGGCGCACGGCAAGCGGGGAGAAGCGGTTCGGGCGTTTATTCGATCTCATACCCTACCCCCCAGACGGTCTTGATGAATTTCGGGTTCCGCGGCGGCTCGTTCATCTTTTCACGCAGCCGGGCGATGTGCGCCATGACGGTGTTGTTGCTGTTTTGCAGATATTTCTCCTTCCACACGGCCTCGAACAGCTCCTCGGACGGCACGACGCGCCCCTGCCGCGAGCAGAGATACCAGAGGATCGAAAACTCGATCGGCGTGAGCGCAAGCTCCCGGCCAAAGAGCGTGCATTTGTGGCTTTCGCGCTGGATCGTAAGGCCGCGGATGTCGTATTCGACGCTCTCCTCCGGCGCGGCGGCGCTCTGGTTGTAGTGCCCGGCGCGGCGAAGCTGCGTCTTTACGCGCGCGACGACCTCCAGCGGGTTGAAGGGCTTGGTGATATAGTCGTCCGCGCCGATCGTCAGGCCGAGAATTTTGTCGCTGTCGGCCACGCGCGCGGTCAGCATAAGGATGGGGAAAAAGCGGCTTTCCCGGATCTTCCGGCAGAGCGAAAAGCCGTCGATGTCCGGCAGCATCACGTCAAGCAGGGCGAGGTCGATGTGCTCCGATTCCACGCAGCGCAGCGCCTCTGCGCCGGTGGCGCAGGTATGGACGGTGTAGCCGTCGTTTTTGAGATAGATCTCCAGAAGATCGGCGATCTCGCGCTCGTCGTCCACGACGAGAATGGTTTCGTTCATAGCGGTTCTCCCAACGGGCAGTTTGGCGTTGAGCCCATTAAACCACAGTTTCCGTCCAAAAGCAAGAAACCGCCGGGGAGGAGGAAAATGGCTCCCTCTATGAGGGAGCTGTCGGCGGCAGAGCCGCTGACTGAGGGAGTTGACTCCTTCCGTCTCGCCTTCGGCGAGCCACCTCCCTCAAAGAGGGAGGCAGCAGAAAAAAGGACGCGCAGTCAGAAGCTGCGCGTCTTTTCTGTCGTTAGGGAGCCGGTTTATTTTTTTAAAAGCCGGTTGATGAAGCCGAGCAGCATGAGCATATCGTTCTCGTCCAGCTGCCGCATACCGGCGAGCGCTTTCCGGATCAGCTCCGGGTGCGATTCTTCGCCATTGAAAAACTGCTGCGGCGTGATGCCGAAATAATCGCAGATGGCAAGAAACTCCTTCATCGGCGGCAGCGCCTTGCCGGAGGAAATGTTGTATACATACCCGCGGCTGTGCCCCAGATCATAGCTCATCTGATATTCCGAAACGCCCCTGCGCAGCCGAAGCTCGGTAATGCGGTTCCGGATAAATTCCTCCGTCATTGGTATCACCTCATATAGATAATACCGACAAGGGATAATTCAATAGTAAATAAATATTTGTCAAAATATATTGAGACAACTAAAAATATGTGTTATCCTTTTAGAACAATCCAAGAAAATTAAAAGAAATCGAAAAATCGACAAAAATGGGGGTGATGGAAGTGAAATTTCTTTTGAACATTTCTTCTCGGACAATACATGATGCGTTCTCGACAGATAACCGATGTAGACTTTCTCTGATTGCGCCAGAACACAAGCTCGTGTTCGGCTCTCTGGCAGAGGCGGCGGCATATTTGCCCGAAGGAAAAAAACCAACTAAGACATGTTCTTTTTGCCTGGGGCGAGATTATGCAGATAAAGAATCAAAGAAATGAGGGGAAATCAATGAAAAGCAAGACAACAGCGCTTCTTTTGTCAGTTCTGGTTGGCGGATTGGGGATTGACCGGTTTTATCTGGGGTATACCGGAATGGGGGTGCTCAAGCTGCTGACGGCGGGCTGCTTCGGCATTTTGTACATCGTTGATATTATCCAGATTGCCACGGGTTCGCTCCTTCCGGCAGACGGAACGCCTTATGAAGAGGATGCGAAAACCGTTGTACAAAGCACGCGGGGGAAAGACGATGACTTTGCGGCTTTGGAGAAGGCGGCGCAGCTCCGCGAGCAGGGCGTGCTGACGGAGGAAGAGTACCAGAAAATGAAGGCCGAAATTCTGAAGAGAATGTGAGGGGATGCAGAATGAAGTGCAGTAAAGGCAACAAATACGAACGTACAGCACAATTTCTATTTGTAATTTTGGGGCTGGTCTTTCTGTATTCGCATTTTTGCGAGCTCGTCAGATATGACGGATGGAATTTTCTTAAATATTTTTCTGCTTATTTTAAATCCATTGACAACTTTCTCTTTTTCATATGTCCTTTTGTGCAGGCTGGTATATTCTTTTTGATAGCTTGGGCAATTAAAGCAAGAAGGCGGGATTTAGCTGCCGTTGCTTCTGTGCTGCTTTGCATAGACGGTGTACTTCGCATCGTATTATGGTGGGGGTGGGGAACACTATATCATCTATATAGGATTGGAATGATTTCTAATTTGGCGGCATTGCTTCTTTTGGGAATTACAATCGCTTTAAAAAAAGAGAAAACTGGGCAGAAAATATTGATCATTGCCATGGCGCTGTTTGGCGCGGCAGCTGTGCCTGAGATTATTGAAATATTTCCGTATCGCGTCTTTTTTCTCGCGATGAGGGAAGCGGTGTGGGTGATAGAAGCAATCGTTTTTGTATATTTCTGCTATTGCCTGAGAAAAGGAAAAATAATATGGATAGAGAAGGAAACGTCTGGAGCAAGAAAAACGACGCGAAATGCGGCGAACGGTGACGGGTGGTTTGACGGAATTGCAGAGTTGGAAAAGGCGGCACAACTTCATGAACAGGGCGTGCTGACAGAGGGAGAGTTTCAGAAAATGAAATCGGAGATTCTGGAGAAAAAGGAAGGGCAACAAAGGTGATAATAAAAAAACAGAAAAT
>QWCE01004242.1_pt1 | contig 18239 bp, 14 predicted proteins | sample 1972531 | NCBI WGS metagenome assembly QWCE01 (sample SAMN09866716, study PRJNA288562) | Human gut metagenome isolate term4_stool, whole genome shotgun sequencing... | reverse complement strand
TGCAGCTCAATGACAAGACCACGAAAAAGCTCCAGACCCAGCTGAACGAGCTGAGCGACCTCGTCGACAAGGCCGCATCCGACGCGGAGGGCAGCGCGGGCGGCGTCGCCTCCCGGCTGAACACGCTCTCCGGCTATGTCGACACCGCCGTCGAAGAGGCGGGCAGCATCCGCGTCAATGTCGACGGCAAGGCAAACGTCACCGGCTCCGGCAATGTCACCGGCGGCGCATCCTCCAGCTCCACCACCACTGCCACGCCCGGCGACACCACGGCCTCCGTCACGCCCGGCGAGGGCGGAAGCATCGACGTCACACCGAAGGATGACGGCGGCGTCACCGTCGACATCACGACCGGCTCCGGCTCCGTGACCATCGATCCCGGCAAGCTCGACGTCGATCATTCCGGCACGGCCTCCGGCGGCCTGGATGCCGTGGGCCGGGCAGATGCCGCGGCGGGACTTGTCGCCGCGCCCGATCTCGGCGGCTTCACCTCCGCCGTCAACGGCGTTTCGAGCCAGATCAACCTTCTGAACGACGCCGTCACCGGCACGGTCGGCACCGTCTCGAACGACATCAAGGCCATCAACAAAAAGTTCCATGAAATTTCCACGACGCTGTTCGACGCCGTCAACGACGCGGAGTCCGGCGTGAAAAACACCGTTACCGACGCATCCGCAGTCGACGTCGACCAGATCACGCTCGGCAAGCTCTCCGCCTGCCGGAACGAAGCCGCCGTCTCCGGCGACATCAACACCGGCGGCGTGGCCGGTTCGATGGCGCTCGAGTACGCGCTCGACCCCGAGGACGATGTCTCGTCCGATCTCGACGGCAGCTATAAGCGCCAGTACACCTACCGTGCAGTGCTCCAGCACTGCGTCAACACCGGCGCGATCACCGGCAAGCGGTCTTACGTGGGCGGCATCTGCGGCCGGATGGATCTCGGCCTCATCACAGCCTGTGAAAACTACGGCCCCGTGGAGAGCACGTCCGGCTCCTACGTCGGCGGCGTGACCGGCCTGACCGGCGCAAGCGTCCGCGAAAGCTATGCCAAGTGTACGCTCTCCGGCAAGAGCCATGTCGGCGGCATCACCGGCTCCGGCGTGGCCGAAGCGCTCGACGGTTCGGGCAGCACCGTGGCCGCCTGCGTCAGCCTTGTGGATATCACCGGCTGCGGGCAGTATTCCGGCGCCATCTCCGGCGCACCGGACGGCACGTTCACCGGCAACCGCTTCGTCTCCGCCGCGCTCGCAGGTCTGGATCATCAGAGCATTGCGGGCAGCGCCGAACCGGTCGATTTCCAAATGCTTCTGGAAGAAGACATTCTTCCAGAGGACATGCGCACGTTCACGCTGAAGTTCGTAGCAAGCGGCAAGACGCTCAAGCAGCTCCGCTTCTCGTATGGCGATTCGTTTGACGAGTCCGTCTTCCCCGCCATTCCGGAGCAGGACGGCTCCTACGCCGCGTGGGACCGCACAGAGCTGAACGACCTTTGCTTCGACACCACCGTCACCGCTGTCTACACGTCCTACGTCCCAGGACTCGCTTCCGACGCCGTGCGCGAGGATGGCCGCGCGGTGCTCCTTGCGGAGGGCAGCTATCGCGAGGGCGATTCCATCAGCGCGTCTTCCGAGGCGCTCACCCCGTCGGTCTTCCACGTCCGCACCGGGAACGCAGCCAACCGCATCCAGGCGTATTTTGAGAGCGTTGAGGCCGGGAAGCTCCCGCCGATGACCGCCAACTGGGATCTCATCGAGCAGTGGAGCATCACCGTCTCGAGCGAGACGCCCGCGCCGCACCGCATCCGCTATCTCGCTCCTGAGGGCAAGACGAGCCGTCTGCGCATCTATGTGGAGCAGGGCGGCGTCTGGCAGTCCGTTCCGTTTGAAACCGTCGGCAGCTATGCCGTCTTCTCCATCCCGGCTGCCAGCGCACGCATCGCCGCTGTGTCGACGATGCCGGTCTGGTGGATTTGGGCGGCGATTCCGCTGCTGCTCGCGCTGATTATTTTCCTGATGATCCACTTCATTCGGAAGGCTGTGCGCAAATCGAAGCAGAAACGCGCGGCGCAAAGCGCGCCGCAGAACGCCCCGCTCGTCCCCGCTGGCGTATCCGCTGTCGCTGCCGGCAGCGACCCGCAGCCGCCCGCTGCCGTACCCGCTGACCAAAACGCGGAGCTGCTGGCTCGCGCCAAATCGGCGGAGGAAAAGCTGGCCGAGCTGGAGGCCGAGCTTGCCGCACTGAAGGCGCAGCAGGTCCCGGAAAATTCCTCCAATTTCCATGACGATTCAAGCGCTCCCGAGGCGCGCAGCACGGAGGAAGCCCACCCAAAAGCTGAGGCCGCCGGAACGGCGGCCAAGCCGAACCGTCGCTTCCGCTGGTGGATCATCCCCATCGCCGTGATCGTCATTGCGGCAATCCTGGCCGCGGTCTCGTTCTTCGGATCTTCGAAGCTCAAAACCGGGCTGAACGCCTATGAACTGCTGAAAAACTACGCAAATCAGGATGTACTCGTGATGCAGGCGGACGCCGCGCTGACCACGAACGGCGACACCTCGGAGACGAGCGTCGACATTCTGCGCACCAGCGCGGACGGCCAGTCCATCACACGCCTCACGCGCGACGGCCTGTCGCTGTATCTGGCGAACGACACGCTCTATCTCGCGGACGGCAGCGCCTGCGGACTCGGCGCGAACGGGCTGATCGACTATGGGGCACTGCTCAATATGTCCGTTTCTCTGTACGAATCGGCCGAGCTTGAAACATCGGAAAACGGGGACGAAACCGTCTATTCCGCCGCAATTTCCGGCGAAGATGCGCAGAAGCTCGCGGCAATTTTACTTCCGTCCATGGCGGACGAAGCGGGCGCGTTGCGGGAAGTCTCCATGTCGCTGGCCGAGCAGGACAGGACGCTGGAAAATCTCGTCTTTGAGATCGCGCTCTCCGACGAGGCAAACACTGCCCTCAGTCTGACGCTCACGCCCCGGCACGGCGCGGCGGAGGACGCGGAGATCCCGGAGGCGGTACTGTCCGCCATGCAATCCGGGGAAAACACCGCAAACATCACCCTGACTGACGACGTTTTCCGGCTGCTCCGCGCCTGGCAGGCCACATTTGGCGGGGACGCCGTCTCGGCAGATCTCCGCCTCAAGGCGGACTGCGGCCCCGTCGTCCTCGACACCACGCTGGGCCTGGGGCGGCAGCGCATTGACGGCATGACCGTCACTGGCATCCAGAAGGGTCCGGTCACACTGTATGTTTCAGATGGAAAGATTCTTGATTCCTCTGGAAACGCGGTCGATCTCGGGACAAATTCGTGGGCAAAGTCCGCGAATCTGCTCGACGCAGCGGCGCAGCTCCTCTTTTCGGCCACGGCCAGCCACACCGAAAAGCCCGGCGGGCAGGAGGTCTACACCATCGCACTGGACGCGGACGGCATGGCCGCCGCTGCGAACGCGATCGCGCCGGACATCGAATCTCTGGACATTGATTTCACCGAAGGAAACCTCGAGATCGTGCTGAGCGGGAACGATTTGTCCAGCATCACGATCTCGTGCGGCGGGACGCTCCGCCTCCTGCTGACGGACACGGACGTTTCATTCCGCGCCGTCATTACCCCGGCGGGACGCGAATTCGCAGTCACGCAGCAAGTCCTCAGCGCATTGCAGTAATCAATCAGAATCAGAAAGAGAGAGGGAATATCATCATGGCAAACCGGATCATCTGCATTGGGCGGCAGTTCGGCAGCGGCGGGCACGAGATCGAGTTCGCCGTCAAGACCGCCAATCAGCTTGGGATCAAGGTGTATGAGCGCGAGCTGATCCGCCTCGCGTGCGAATACGGCGAGCTGTCGGAGAAGGCAATGAGCGCAGCGGACGAGAAGGCGACGAACCCCTACCTGTTCCAGACCGTCCACGAGGGGAACTATCACGTACTGCGCGGACGGCCGACGTCTGAGGTGCTGTTTGCGCTGCAAAGCCACGAGATCCGCCGGCTGGCGAAGCGCGAGGAATGTGTCTTTGTGGGGCGCTGCGCCGACTTTGTCCTGCGGGAGCAGGACGTGCGGCTGCTGCGTGTGTTCATCTCCGCGCCGGAGGAGCACCGCGTGGCGCGGAAGATGGAGCAGGAGCGGCTGTCGCACAATCAGGCGGTGCAGCTCGTGCGGAAGATGGATAAGCAGCGGAAGAAATACTATGAATCGTACACCGGACAGGTCTGGGGCGCGCCGCAGTTCCACGACCTCTGTCTTGACACGAGCCGGTTTTCCATTCCGGAGTGTGTAGAGCTGATCGTGACGAAGTTTTTGACGCTGTGAGCAGACAAATCATCGTTATCCAAAGGCCCCCTCTTAGTAGAGGGGGCCTTTGGGCTACATTGGAGACACATAGAAACAGCCCCCTCGGGGAGGGGGCTGTTTCCTTATTTGGGGAAAGTGACGGTGATGGTGGTACCCTTGCCGGGTTCGCTCTGGAGATCAATCATGCCGTGGTGATAGGCGACGGCATGCTTCACGATGGAAAGGCCGAGTCCCGTGCCGCCGGAGGCCTTGGAATGGCTCTTATCCACGCGGTAGAACCGCTCGAAGATGCGGCTCTGGTGCTCCGGCGCGATGCCGATGCCGGTGTCCGCGACGCGGACGCTGACCCAGCTGTCCGACTGCGCGACATGGACACAGACGCTGCCGCCGTCGCGGTTATATTTGACGGCGTTTTCGCAGAGGTTATAGACGATCTCATAAAGGAGGCGGCGCGCGCCGACGATCTGCGCGCGCGCGCCGTCGACGGTGAGGGTGACCTTGCGCGCCTCCGCCGCGCCCTGAAGGTCGTGCGCGGCCTCGTTCGCGACAGCGAGAAGGTCGACCGGTTCGCGCGGGACGTCGACGCCCTCGTCGAGCTGGCTGAGGCGGATGATGTCGCCGATGAGCGTGACGAGGCGCTGCGCCTCGTCACGGATGTGGCCGACGAAGCGCGGGACGTCCTCTTCCTTGACCATGCCGCTCTCGAGCAGCTCGGCGCTGCCGATGATGCCCTGAAGCGGCGTTTTCAGCTCGTGCGAGACATTGGCGGTGAACTCGCGGCGGCTCTGCTCGGCCAGCTCGCGATCGGTGATATCGAAGGCCAGAAGGGCCGCGCCGCCCTTTTCGCCCGCCGTGTCGATGCGGCTGACGTCAAACTGCCAGAGGCGGCCGCCGCGTTCGCTGCGCAGCTCGCTGTGGCCGTCGGCCATGGCCTGCGCGATGGCGGCGTCCAGCTCGCGGCTGCGATCGACGACGAGGAAATCCTGCCCCACGCAGCCTGCGTTCGCGCCGAACAGGCGCTGCGCGGCCGGATTGATGCTGAGGACATAGCCGCGGTCGTCCAGCAGGACAAGCCCCTCGCGGAGGCTGCCGGTGATCTGGGTGAATTCGTCGGTTCTGCGCTTCAGCTCGCGCAGCTGTGTGGTGATCTGCTTATGCTGGCGGCTGATGCGGCCAAGGAGGGGCGAAAGCTCTTCATAGGCATCGTTATCGAGCGGATGATCGAGGTCGAGGTTATTGAGAGGCTCGACGATGCGGCGTGAGAGACGGCGGGCAAAGATGGCCGAGAGCACGAGCGCCGCGATCAACACGGCGAGGATCGGCTGGAGCATGCCGAGCAGGAGGACGCCGACCGTCGCGCGGCTGCGCGAGATGCGGAGCACCGTCCCATCGGAGAGGCGCGTTGCGCGGTACATGGTTTTTTCCAGGAAGGTGGTAGAATAGCGGACGCTCTCGCCCGTGCCGGCTTCCAGCGCCTGCTGCACCTCGGTACGTTCGGCGTGGTTTTCCAGCTGCGCTGCATCCGTATCCGTGTCGTAAAGAACCGTGCCGTCGGCGGCGATCCAGGTGAGGCGGAAGCGGCTGGCGTCAACCTGGCGAAGCCCCGCTTCGCCGTCGGTCTCGGTCAGGACGGCGGCAAGGCCCAGCTCGTCTTGCAGCTGCGTCTCCTGCACGCCGGCAAAATATCCATAGAGGCAGCCCCAAATGATGATCAGGCTGGCGAGGAGAACCGTCCCCGCGACGAGCAGAATGGAACGGAAGATCTTTTTGGTCATGTCTGCGCCTCCCATCGGTAGCCGACGCCGCGGACGGTCTCGATGCGGTCGCCATAGGAGTCGAGCTTCTGCCGGAGCGTCCGGATGTGCATGTCGACGGTGCGCGTCTCGCCGCAGTAATCCGTGCCCCAGACCTGCTCCATCAGCTTCTCGCGCGTCCAGGCGACGCCGGGATGCGAGAGGAAGAGCTTCAGCAGCTCGAATTCCTTATATGTAAGCTCCACGCGCGCGCCGTCTGCCGAGACGGTATGCTCGTCCAGATTGACAAACAGGCCGCCCGTTTTCAGCAGGTGTTCGACGGCCTTCGGCTGGACGCGGCGGAGAACGGCCTTGACGCAGGACACCAGCTCCATGACGCCGAACGGCTTCGTCAGGTAATAGTCCGCGCCGAGGTCGAGGCCCTGAATTTTATCATATTCCGCGCCGCGGGCCGTCGCCATAACGACGGGGATCGCGGCCATGCGCGCGTCTGCGCGGATGCGGCGCAGCAGCTCGATGCCGTCTACGCCCGGAAGCATCACGTCCAGCACCACCAGCTCCGGCAGCGCCGCACCCTGCAAGGCATCCCAGAAGGACGTGCCATCCTCGAAGCCGCGCGCTTCAAAGCCTGTGGACTGTAAGGCGTATACCTCGATGTCGCGGATGCTGGCGTCATCCTCCACACACCAGATCATGCGTCCCCCTCCTTGTGTACACCGGTCACGGAGAAGATCACCCATTCGGCGATGTTCGTCGCGTGATCCCCGATGCGTTCAAAATATTTGGCGATCATCAGCAGGTCGAGCGCGTATTCGCCGTCGGACGGCTCCGCCGCGATCTTTTCGATCAGCTTATGCTTGACCTGATCGAAGTAGGCATCGACGGTATCGTCGTCGCGGACGACCTGCTCTGCCAACAGTATATCACGTTTTACGAAAGCATCAACACTATCTGTGACCATTTTTATCGTGGCGCGGGCCATTTCGCGCATGAGTTCGCTGTCCTCCGGGCCGCGGCCGGCCAGGAACGTGACGATCTCGGCGATATCCTCGGCCTGGTCGCCGATGCGCTCCATATCCGTGATCATTTTCAGGGCTGCGGAGATCTGCCGCAGGTCGCGCGCGACCGGCTGCTGCTGGAGCAGCAGCTTGAGGCAGAGGGATTCGATATCCCGCTCCTTCTGGTCGATCTCCGCGTCCAGCGGCGCGACCTGCTTCGCGAGGCGCACGTCTCCGTCCGCCATCGACTTGGCGGCCAGTGCGATGACCTCTTCACAGCGCGCGCCCATTTCGATCAGCTCTCTGTTCAGCAGCGCAAGCTGCTCGTCAAACCGGCTTCTCATCATCCAAACCTCCCCGTGATATAGTCCTCGGTCTTCTTCTCGCGCGGCTGCGAGAACATTTGCTCCGTTTCGCCGTATTCCACCAGCTCGCCGAGCAGGAAGAAGGCGGTATTGTCCGAGATGCGGACGGCCTGCTGCATGTTGTGCGTGACGATGACGATGGTATAGTGCTCTTTGAGCTCCATGGCCAGTTCCTCGATCTTCGAGGTGGAGATGGGGTCGAGCGCGCTCGTCGGCTCGTCCATGAGCAGCACCTCCGGCTCGACGGCCAGCGCCCGCGCGATGCAGAGGCGCTGCTGCTGCCCTCCGGAGAGGCCGAGGGCGTTCTTTTTCAGGCGATCCTTGACCTCGTCCCAGATGGCCGCGCCGCGCAGCGAACGTTCGACGATCTCGTCGAGCTTTGCGCGGTTGCGGACGCCATGCGTCCGCGGGCCGTAGGCGATGTTGTCGTAGATGCTCATGGGGAAGGGATTCGGCTTCTGGAATACCATGCCGATCTGGCGGCGGAGGCCGCTCACGTCCGTGCCGGGCGCGTAGATGTCCTGCCCGTGGAACGAGACACTCCCCTCGATCTTCACACCGGGAACGAGGTCGTTCATGCGGTCGAGCGTTTTGAGGAACGTCGACTTGCCGCAGCCGGACGGGCCGATGAGGGCCGTGATGCTCTTTTCGGGGATGTCCATGCAGATATTGGTCAGCGCCTGATGGCTGCCGTACCAGAGATTCAAATCATTGACAGAAATGATACTGTTCATAGTGCGTTCTTCCTCCTGAAATAGCGGGATACGAGGCTCGCCGCCAGATTGATGAGCAGCGCGAGCACCATCAGGATGGCCGCGATGGCAAAGGCCACGCCGAACTCGCCCTGCTCCTTCGCGTAGACGTAGAGGGCGACCGTCAGCGTTGCGCCCGCGCTGTGCAGGCCACGCCAGATGCCGTTCAGCGCGTGGGCAAAGCCCGCCGTGAACAGCAGCGCCGCCGACTCGCCGAGGATGCGGCCGATGGAGAGGATACAGCCCGTGACCACGCCGTCGACGCAGCCGGGCATGACGACCGTGCGGATGACGCGCCATTTGCCCGCGCCGAGGCCGAACGCACCCTCTCGATAGCTCTGCGGCACGGTCTTCAGGCTCTCCTGCGTCGTGCGCATGATGGTCGGCAGATTCATGATCGTCAGCGTCCATGCGCCCGCGATCAGCGACGTCCCGTTCTTGCAGAAGATCAGCATGCCGACGAGGCCGTAGATGATGGACGGGATGCCGGAGAGTGTCTCCGCCGCGTATTCGATGGCCGCGACGAGCTTTTTATTCGACGCATATTCGTTTAAGTAGATGGCCGCGCACACGCCGAGCGGCAGGACGAAGAGGATCGTCGCCATCACAAGATAAAGCGTGTTCAGAATGTCCGGCAGGATGCCGATGCGCTCCTCCAGATAGCTCGGCGCAGTGGACAGCAGCTCCCAGCTGATGTTCGGCACGCCCTTCAGCAGCACGTAGCCGATCAGAAACAGGACGAGCGCCGCCGTCAAGCCCGCGGAAAGGTACATCAGGCTCCGCATCGTGCCGGTATAGATGCGCCGCCGGAGCGGTAATTTCTTCTGCATGTTATCGCTCCTTTCCGCGCTTTAAGAAGAAGTTCAGCGCCGCATTGATGAGCATGATGAACAGGAACAGCACCAGCGCGATGGAGAACAGCGCCTGCCGCTGCAAGCCGCTGGAATAGGACATTTCGCTGGCGACCGCCGTCGTGAGGAAGCGGACGCTCTGGAACAGAGACGGCATATTGGCCGCGTTGCCCGAGACCATCATGACGGCCATGGCCTCGCCGATTGCGCGGCCCACGCCGAGCACGACCGCCGCGGCAATGCCGCTCTTGGCCGCCGGGACAGACACCTTGAAATACGTCTCGATGGGCGTGGCCCCGAGGGCCAGCGACGCATCCTCATATTCGCGCGGCACGGCCTCGAGCGCCGTGACCGAGACCTTGATGATCGACGGCAGGATCATGACCGCGAGGACAATGATCGCGGCCAGCAGGCTTGCGCCGTCCGGCAGGTGGAACGCCTTGCGGATACCGGGCACGAGCACCAGCATCCCGACGAGGCCGTATACGACCGACGGGATGCCCGCGAGCAGGCTTACCGCCGTCTGCATGACGTCCTTCACGCGCTTCGGCGCGACCTTTGCCAGATACACCGCCGTCAGAAAGCCGACCGGCACGCCGAGCACAATGGCCCCGGCGGTGCCGTAGATACTCGTCAGGATGAAGGGCAGGATGCCGTACTGCGGCTCCGCCGCCGTCGACGCCCACGTCTTCCCGAACAGGAAGGGCACAAGGCCGATCTTCCGGATGGCCGGGATACCGGAGACCACCAGATAGACCGTGATGATCAGCACGCAGCCGACCGCGACCAGACCAAACAGTAAAAACAGCGCATGGACGACGGTCTCAACAATATGTTTTCCTCGTTTCATCGCAATTTCCTCACATACGGCCAAAAAGGCGGCCGATGGGTGGCCGCCTCCTTGTTCTAAGTTTTAGTTGACAGCGACCGCGCCGGCCTTGCCGATCAGCTCCGCTTGGGCGGGATCAAGTGCGTAGTCATAGAACGCCTGGGCCGCTTCGCTGAGGGCCTCGCCGTCCTTCGTGACGAGGACGAACGGTCTCTGCACGACATAGCTGCCGTCCTTGACGGTGTCTTCGCTCGGGGCCACGCCGCCGACAGTCAGAGCCTTGACGGTGTCCTTGACTGCGGAGAGGGAGGCATAGCCGATGGTGTCCGGGTTCTGCGCGACCGTGGCGATCACGTCGCCGGTGGAGGTCAGCTCCTGACGGTACTGGCAGGCATCCTTGGTATCCGTGATGGACTCGAAGCCGTCGCGCGTGCCGGAGCCAGCCTCACGGCCGATCAGAACGATCTCAGCGTCGTTGCCGCCGACGTCCTTCCAGTTGGTGATCTCGCCGGTGTAGATCTTCGCGATGGTCTCGACGTCGAGGTCAGAGACGGGATTTTCCGGGTTCACAATGATGGCGATGCCGTCGAGGGCCAGGGTGGTTTCCTTCAGGCCGGAAGCCTTTTCCTCATCCTTCAGGGCGCGGCTGGAGAGTCCAATGTCGCAGCGGCCTTCGCTCACAGCCTGGATGCCGGAGCCGGAGCCGGTCGGGTTATAGGTGAACGTCACGTTGGGGTTTTCCGCCATGAAGGATTCGCCCAGGGCGCCGATGACCTTCTCCATCGAGGTGGAGCCGTCGGTCGCAACCGTGCCGCTCAGTTCCTTCTTGGTCGACGCGGCATCATCCTGCTTGTCTTCCTTTTCGGTGCTGGCGCTGTCGTCCTTTGCGGCGGTGTCTGCCGCGGAGGTATCCGCAGCGGTATCGTTCGAAGTGGTCTTTGCTGCACAGCCGGCGAACAGAGCCAGCGCGCACGTCAGCGCAAGCAGCAGTGCAATGATCTTTTTCATTTGGAATTTCTCCTTTGATTTTTATGTTCTTGACTTCCTGTCTACGGTTCAAAGGATACTGCTCGCGCGTAAAATGCAAAAGCGTTTCTTTGTAAAATCGACGTAAAAGAAAGTGCCCGCTCCAATGGAGCGGGCACTTGTATTTCAATACTCAGAGCGGTTTGGATTCGGGCGCGTCCGCCCCGGAGGGGGAGAAGGCATCGGTCTTTTCGAGGATCTTATCGATGGCGACGGAGGCCGCGCCGTAGAGGATGAGATCCTCCGGAACGGCGGAATAGCGGATGGTGAGATCGCGCCAGACCTCTGGCAGGAGGCGCTCTTTTGCGGATTCGCGGATGGCTTGCAGCATGACCTCTCCGCCGCCGGACATGACGTCGGAGATGACGATCTCCTTGGGATCGTAGATGTTCACAAGGTTCGCAACGCCGCAGCCGAGGCTGTGCCCGGTACGCAGGACGGCGGAACGCGAATAGGCATCGCCCGCGTTCATATGACGGAAGATGACCTCGGCGGTGATCTTCTGTTCGGAGGTCAGGCTGCTCTCGGGATGCTCCGGCAGACCGGCCTGCACGTCGCGGACAAGCGCGAGCGCGGAGCAGTACATCTCCAGGCAGCCGCGGTTGCCGCAGAGACAGCGCGGGCCCATGGCGTTGATGGACATATGGCCGATCTCGCCGAAGATGCCGCGGTAGCCGCTGATGATCTTGCCGCCGATGACAACGCCCGCGCCAATGCCCTCACTGGCGAGCAGGTGGACGAGCACGTCGTCCCGGCCGATGTTGGCGCTGCGGCTCCATTCGCCGAGCGCACCGGCGTTTGCATCGTGCTCGACAAAGACGGGCTGCTCGAACGCAGCGCCGAGCTGCTTGCAGATGTCGATCTTCTCCCAGCCGGCAAACTCGGTCATGACGGCGATGCGGCCCTCGCGCCGGAGATAGGGTCCTGGCACCGCCACGCCGACGGCGCAGCAGCTGCCGTATTTCTGCATGAGGCTTCTGGCATCGGACACGATGCGCTCCAGCACGGCGGAGGCCCCGGCGGCGGGATCGAGCTTCTGATATTCCTTCTCCAAAAGCTGATTTTTGATGTTGAAGATGCCTACGCTGTAAGAGCGGCGGGCGATTTTGATGGCGACGACATTGAACTTCTCCGCATTAATCCGGATGCCGATGGAGCGGCGGCCCAGATTGCCCTTCAGCGCACCCGTCTCGGAGACGACGCCGGAGGCGAGAAAGTCGTTGATGATGTTGGTGATGGTGGCCTGCTTCAGACCCGTCCTGCGGGAAAGCTCTGCCCGCGTCAGCACGTCCTCTCCGGCCAGGATGCGGAGGATGGAGAGACGGTTGCTCTCCTGAATATCCAAGCTGTTTTTTCCGATCTTTCCCACGGCGCACACTCACTCCCATTTCCAGATATACCCGAATTATTTTAGCACAGTTCCGGCGGCGGCGCAACACCGAAAACGCATCACTCGGCGATGCAGCGGCGAAGGCCGCCCTCTGCAAAGCAGAGGCAGACAAGTGCGCAGAAGGAGAAATGCGCGAACAGGGCCAGCGGCAGGAGGAAGGGCGCGGTCAGCACGAGGAGGAGCGTAGACGCGGCGACCACGAGCAGCGCGGCGACATTCTGGCCGCTGCGGGCGAGGAGCAGGATGAGCGCGTTGCGGAAGACGACACCAAGCGGCAGATCGAGCTGTGCGGCAAGTGGGATGGCATACATGCTGAAGGAAAAGACCGCATAGATCCAGAGCAGCAGGAAAACCAGCAGCGGCACGCGGCCGGAGTCCGCCTGTGCGCAAACGTGTCCGCCGAAATAGCTGAGCGCAAGCCCGGCCAGCAGGATGCAACCGGGGAGCAGCGAACGGCGGAAGCCGATCTTGATGTCGCGGAAAAAGTCGCGAAAGATATGGACATTCTCTTCCCGCTGCATGCGGAGCAGGGCGCGGCTGAGCGCGGAGAGCGAGGCCGGAATCGTCACGACCGGGATGCAGCCGAGCAGAAAGGCCAGATTCAGCAGGACGAGATCGACCCAGTAATTCCGGATGATTTGAGAGAAGGTTTTCATAAAAGACTCCGTACAGACAAAGCGGGCGCATACCCGCAAATCTATTTTTCTTGTTCGGGCAGCACCACACAATTCGGCGAATAGATTTGTATGATACTGCCTCATTATAACACAAAGGGCGGGTATGGCAATACCCGCCCTTTGAAAATAGGTATCAGTCGTAATTGCTGCCGACGAGGACTTTGAGAGATTCCGAGGACATCTGCATCAGGATGGCATCCTTGAGGCGCTCGATCGGGAAGCGGTGCGTGAGGATGGGGGCAAGCTGGATGCGGCCGCTGTTGATCAGGTCGACGGCGCGCTGGTGCGTGTCCGGATTGATGATCGAGCCGACGATTGTCAGCTCCTTCTGGTAGACATCCTCGAGGCTGAGCGGATGCGTCGTGCCGGATTTCGGGACGCTGAAGAGCAGGACAGTCGTGCCGCGCTTGGTGGCGGAGAAGGCCTGCGCGGTGGCGATGGTGTTGCCGACGCACTCGATGACGACGTCCACACCGTCCATACCGGTCAGCGCGCGGATGCGCGCGGTCAGATCCTCGTGGATCGGGTCAATCGCGGCGTTCGCGCCCAGCTGCAAGCCGATCTCCCGGCGGGTTTGCACCGGCTCGCTCAGCAGCACCTGCGACGCGCCGGACAGCTTCGCCAGCTGCACCATCAGCAATCCGATTGCACCGCCGCCGATGACGAGCACCGTGTCGCCGGTGCGGATCTGCGCGCGGTCGATGCCGTGGAGGCAGCAGGCCAGCGGCTCGGCCATGGCGCCGTACTCCAGCGGAAGCTCCGGATCGAGCAAGAAGCACTGCGCCTCGGGCGCATAGCAGAAATCGGCAAAGCCGCCGTTTTCATTCACGCCGATGGCGTGGAGGTTCGTGCAGAGCTGCTTTTTGCCGCGGCGGCAGTAATGGCACTCGCCGCAGTAGCAATTGGGGTCGACGGCGACATGGTCGCCGACATGCAGCGTTTTGACCGCCGCGCCGACGGCGGCGACCGTGCCGGAGAGTTCGTGGCCGAGCACGACCGGCGGCGTCACCTCCGCAGAACCCTTGTCCCCGTGGTAGATATGGACGTCCGTCCCGCAGACGCCGCAGGCGGCGACCTGAATCAGGACTTCGCGCGGGGCGAGCGGATGCTCCGGCATGTCCCGCGTTTCAAATGCACCGTTTCCAAGAAAATACGTTCCTCGCATCAGTTATTTCCCTCCATCACGCCGCGCAGCCAGCGAAGGGAGGCTGCGGCGTCCTGATCCAGTTTTTCTTCGTCCGCGCCGCCGGACAGATCGCGCCAGAGCGCGACGTCCTGGCTGACCTGCCCGCCCATGCGGACGAACGGCTCCATGACGACGTCGCCCGTGTAGCCGATGTCATGCAGCGCCTGTCCGATGGCGTGCCAGTCGAAGCGGCCATTCGGGCCGGGGCAGCGGCGGTTCGCCTCGCCGACGTGAAAATGGCCGAGCAGCTTGCCGCTGCGGCGGATGGCGTCGGTGAGCGAGTCCTCTTCAATGTTCATATGGAACGTGTCCAGCATGACCTTGACGTTGGGCCGGTCGACCGCGCGGACATAGTCGATGCACTCCTGCGCGGTATTGATGAGATAGCCCTCGAAGCGGTTGAGCGCCTCCATGCCGAGCGTGATCCCGTGGTCGGACGCCAGATCGGCCAGGCGCTGCATGCGCCGGACGCTCCGCGCCGTGTCGGCGGCCTTATCGGTCTGCGGCGTACCGTGCGCGGGCCAATAGGAATAAAGCGCGCCGCCGAGCCAGTCGATCCCGGCAAGCTCCATCTTGCGGAACATATCGGCGTAGAAGCGGAAGGTCTGCTCGGCCTGCGCGTTATCCGCCGTGGCCAGATCGTGCTCCTTCCGGGGTCCGTAGCCGCCGGTGAGGGCCATGCCGTTTGCTCTGGCTGCGGCAGCCAGCTCGTGGAAGAACGCATCGTTCTCGCGGTCGAACGCGCCGCAGGCGACCTCCAGCACGTCAAAGCCGAGGCGAGCACATTTTTCAACATAGGGAACGAAATTGCCGCCCCATTCGGTTTCCCAGTACGCGTAATAGATCCCGTATTGCATGGCAATTCCTCAATAGACGCGAAGCTCGAAGATGCGGGCCTCCGGGCTGCCGTGCGCGGCACGGACGGTGACGCGCACGGCATCGCAGTCCACATGCTCAAACGCGAGGCAGTTCAGGCGCTGGCCATTGTCCCGGATCTCCCGGCGGGCGACGGTTTCGCCGCCTTGCAGCAGCTCGACGTCGTAATCGCGCACCAGTTCGTGCGGCAGGCCCCTGACCTGACGCTTGCGGACGTTTTCGATCAGCGAGGGCTGGATCTCATGGCTGAGATCGGTATCAAAGGTGAGGCGCACCTCGCAGACGGAGGCTGGCTCTGCCAGCGTGAGCGTAAGGGTCTGTGGCGTACTCAGCGGCGCGGAGATCCAGCAGTTGGACGCCTCGCCCACGCCGCGGGCATAGCCGTTGATGACATTGGCCGCTTCGCCGCCCGGCGTCTCGCTGGAGGCCGTGACCGCCGCGCGGCGCGCAAGGTCGGTTTCGTCGGTGTTCGGATGGCCGGGGATATAGCAGTCGTTTTTCAGCAGCGTCTGCTGCAGCTCACGGATGTGCTTCTCCCCTACCTCGCGCGGGTCGCACCCGTAGCGGACGGCCAGCGCGGCAGCCGTGCCCGCGGCCTGACCGCCGACGGCGCAGGTACCCATGACGCGGGTGGACGAGAAGGCCATTTTGGTGGTGCTGATATCGCGGCCGGCCAGCATGAGGTTTTTGACGTTATGGCTGTAATAGCAGCGGTATGGGATGGAATAATGGCCCTCGAAGTTATAGACGAGGGAGCCAACGCTTGCCAGATCCTTCGCGCCGCCCGGCACATGGACATCCATCGGCCAGCCGCCGTAGGCCACGGCATCGTCAAAGACGCGGTTGGCGCGGACGTCGTTTTCATTGAGGAGGTAATCACCGACGAGGCGGCGGCTCTCGCGGCAGCCGGGCACGGTGCTCACCCAGTTGAGGTCGAGGTTCTGCGCGCCGTGGTCGGCCTGATTTTTAATATGATCCCAGACGCCGTAGAGCACCTTGAGAAGATCCTCGTGGATCTGCTCGCTCTCCTGAATGATATCCTCGGCGTCGCCGCCCAGCTCGATCCACCAGTAGCCGGCGTCGACATTCGAAAACTCGGGCAGCTGGTTCTTCGCCGCGTCGACGGAGACGAGTCCGCCGCCGTCTGCCTGGGCGCAGACGCGGTCGACATGCGGGCGGTATTTCAGGTCCTCTTCCGAATAGGTATTGGCCCAGACGGGCTTGATAAAGGTCACGGGCTCGCCGCGGTCGATTGCGGTGAACATGATGGTATTGCCCATCTTATTGTTGTTGGCCTCTTCAGGGGCCGTGGGTTCGTTGAACTCGTGCTTCGATTCAGAACCGATACGGCTCTCCGCCCCGGCCATCACGCCGACCGTGCCGTGGCCGGTGGCGTCGATGAAGATCTTGCCGTAGACCGTCCATCGCGTCTCGGTGGTATTCTGGCAGCCGGTGACGGCGAGGATGCGGTCGCCGTCCAGGAGGACGTCGTCGATGTTGGTATTCAGGAGGATGGTGATGTTCGGCTCCATCCGCACCTTTTCCCAGACGATGGTATCGAATACCGGGAAGTCCGCATAGGGGTTGCGGCGTTTGTTTTCGAGCAGGATCTCCTCAAGGATGCCCGTCTCGCGGAGGTTCGGCTTGGAGGAATGGCAGTTGGCGCCAACGATGTGCATCCGCGTCTCGGAGCTGCCGGAGCCGCCGAATACGGGGCGGTTCTGCACAAGGGCGACCTTCGCGCCCTCACGCGCCGCAGCGATCGCGGCGCAGACGCCGGAAAAGCCGCCGCCCACGACGACCACGTCGAAGGAGGCTGTCTGTTCATGAATAGCCATAGCTGTTGCCCTTTCTCAGGAGGTTCAGTCCTGAATGTCGACGACCACCTTCATGGTGCGTTCGCGGTTGGCGTCGATATACTGATAGGCGGACAGGAAATCGCGGAAGGCGAAATGCTTGCTGATGAGGGGCTTGAGCTGGATCTTGCCCTCGGCGACGAAGCGGAGCGCGTCCACATAATCCTCGTGCCGGTACATCATGGAGGTATCGAGCGTGAGTTCGGAGTCATTGAGGCGGGCCAGGTCGACCTTTGCCCAGTCGGCAAAGACGGCGACGAGGACGATCACGGAGCCTTTGCGGCTGTTCTGGATGGCCATGTCCGTGGTGGCGTTATTGCCGGCACATTCGTAGGTGACGTCGGCCTTATCCGGGCCGAAAACCTCTGCGATGGCGTCTGCATAGGGGACTTTGGCGGTATTGATCGCGTAGTCCGCGCCGAGGGACTTTGCCAGCTCCAGGCGATAGTCCGAGATGTCGGTGATGAGCACCTTCGCCGCGCCGAGCGCCTTGCAGGACTGCATGAGCAGGATGCCGATCGGGCCGCAGCCGATGATGGAGACGTTCGCCCCGTTGATGTCCGGGAAGCGCTTGGCGGCGTGGACGGTGACGGCCAGCGGCTCGATGAGCGCGGCTTCGTCGTAGGTCATGGAATCGGGAATGACGTCGACCTTCGAGGCATCGACCGCGAAATATTCGCTGGCCGCGCCGGTGGTCTGGAAGCCCATGACCTTCAGCTCGGTGCAGAGGTTATATTTGCCGTGCGTGCAGGGATAGCACTTCCCGCAGGTGACCTGCGGCTCGAGCACGACCTTCTGCCCGACTTCGAGGCCCTTGACCGCGCTGCCGACCTGGACAATCTCGCCGGAGACTTCGTGGCCCTGCGTTACGGGGTATTTGGTATACGGGTGTTTGCCGTGGTAGACGTGGATATCCGAGCCGCAGATGCCGAGGCGCATCATTTTGACCAGAACCTGATCGTCGCGGATCTCGGGGATGGGCACGTCGCGAAATTCAATTACGCCGGGGGATGTCATAACTTCTTGCAGCATTACAGTCGCTCCTTTTCCGCTGAAACATTCGGTTGGATTGGGTTAATAAACTCGGATTTCATAGATCCGTGCTTCTTCGCAGCCATTGGTGGCAAGGACATGGACGCGGACGCTGTCGCAGAGGGTGCCGTCGAAGGAGACGGCATTGCGGCGCTGGTGGTTGGCCGTGACGGTCTGCACAGCGACCGTCTCGCCCGCACGGAGCAGCTCCACGCGGTAGTCGCGGACGAGCGTCTGCGCGACGCCGCGCGGCTCTTTCATGATGAACGCCTTGGAGACGGAGATGCAGCGCTCTTCGCTGAGGTCGGGGTCGAAGACGAGACGGACTTCGTGGACAGGGGCCGGTTCGGCCA
>QWCE01004100.1_pt1 | contig 18241 bp, 13 predicted proteins | sample 1972531 | NCBI WGS metagenome assembly QWCE01 (sample SAMN09866716, study PRJNA288562) | Human gut metagenome isolate term4_stool, whole genome shotgun sequencing... | reverse complement strand
GAAGTAAGACCCCTTGAAGACGACGAGGTAGATAGGGCAGGGGTGGAAGTGCCGTAAGGCATGGAGCTGACTGTTACTAATCGGTCGAGGGCTTGACCTGAATGGTTGTGTTCACAAGATGGAATGATAGATGTGTAGTGTATGCGGTTTTGAAGGTATATCAAATATCTTCAATTAAATAATCCTCGATAGCTCAATGGTAGAGCATTCGGCTGTTAACCGAAGGGGTGTTGGTTCGAGCCCAACTCGGGGAGGGAATGAGACCTGCAGGGATCCTGCAGGTCTTTTCGTATATTGAGTTGCCCTGTGTGATGTGATACAATAAGGCGTAGCTACTGTAAACGATGAAGGAGAAAAGAAAGATGAATGAAAGTTATACCAGTTTTGCCCAGGTATATGACATGTTCATGGACAACGTGGACTATCCTGCCTGGAGCAAATATCTGATTCAGCTTTTAAAAGAATATCAGGTGGAAGACGGACTGGTGCTCGATCTTGGCTGTGGAACGGGAAACATGACCGAGCTGCTCGCCAAAGAGGGCTACGATATGATCGGCGTGGACAATTCTGAGGATATGCTCGAGATTGCCAGTGAAAAACGCGCCGAGTCCGGCTTAAACATTTTATATCTGCTTCAGGATATGCGGGAATTTGAGCTCTACGGAACCGTGAAGGCGGTTGTGAGCATCTGCGATTCCATCAACTATATTCTGGAGGAAGACGATCTGCGGGAAGTCTTCTCACTCGTCAACAATTATCTGGATCCGAAGGGCATGTTTATTTTTGATTTGAATACCAAGTATAAATATGAACAGATGGGTGAGACTACGATTGCGGAAAACCGCGAAGAGGCAAGCTTCATCTGGGATAATTACTATGACCCGGAGGAAGAGATCAACGAATATGAGCTTGCCATTTTCATCCCGGAGGGAGAAGATTCCGATCTGTACCGTAAATTTGAGGAGGTACATTATCAGAGAGCGTACGATCTTGCGACGATCCGCCGCTTATTGGAAGAGGCAGGCATGGAGTTTGTGACGGCCTACGATGCATTCACAAAGGATGCGCCGAGACCGGAGAGCGAACGTATTTATGTCGTAGCAAGAGAAAAAGGAAAAAGTGAGAAATAGGAGAGAAACATGGATTATATTGTAAGAGCAACAGCGGCAGACGGACAGATTCGTGCGTTTGCAGCGACAACAAGAGAAACCGTAGAGACAGCACGCCAGGATCACAACACGAGCCCGGTTGCAACCGCAGCGCTGGGCCGCCTTCTGACGGCAGGTGCAATGATGGGCGTTATGATGAAGGGAGATAAAGACCTTCTGACCCTGCGCATCCATGCCGGCGGACCGCTGAACGGCATTACCGTAACAGCAGATTCCAAAGGAAATGTAAAAGGTTACGTCGGAAACCCGGACGTCGTGATTCCGGCCAACAAAAAAGGAAAACTTGACGTGGCAGGTGCTGTCGGCGTCGGATTCATGGATGTCATCAAAGACCTGGGACTGAAAGAGCCGTACGTCGGACAGTGCGTTCTGCAGACGAGTGAGATCGCAGAGGATCTGACCTACTATTTTGCAACGAGTGAGCAGGTTCCGTCCAGCGTCGGACTCGGTGTGCTGATGAACAAAGACAATACCGTCCGTCAGGCCGGCGGCTTTATCATTCAGCTGATGCCGTTCTGCGATGAGAAAGTCATTGAAAAACTGGAGCAGCGTCTGGCAGAAGTCAATTCCGTTACCGCATTCCTTGACGAGGGCCTGACTCCGGAGCAGATTCTTGAAAAACTGCTTGGAGACATGGACCTTGTGATCAACGATACCGTGCCGACCCAGTTTGAACTGAACGAGATGATTCAGGAAGCAAAACCGGTGGAGCTGAAATGCCATTTCTGCAACAGCGCCTATGAATTTTCTACCGAGGATCTGAAAGAATTATTGCGTAAGAGCAAATAACAGTACTGTTTCAGGCGAAACGGAGGCTGTGAGAGCTTCTGTTTGCAGAAAATCTGTAACAGGGAACCAGATAGTGGAGGAAGAAAGAGATGAAACAGGGATTCGTAAAAGTTGCCGCCGCTTCCTGTGCGGTAGTGGTAGCGGATGTCAGAGAAAATACGAGAGTCATTCTGGAAACGATTCATAAAATGGAGGGCGAGGGAGCAAAGGTGATGGTGCTCCCGGAGCTGGCTCTTACCGGCTACACCTGTAGTGACTTATTCTGGCAGAGTCAGATGATTGATGCGGCGAAAGAAGGATTAAAGGAAATTGCCGATGGCACGAAAGAGACCGATGCGCTGATTTTTGTCGGACTGCCGTGGGAACAGGGCGGAAAGCTGTTCAATGTAGCCGCTGCGCTTTGTCACGGAGAGCTTCTCGGTGTTGTGCCGAAAAAGTATCTGCCGAACTATAATGAATTTTATGAGCTGCGTCATTTTGCGCCGGGAAAAGAAGCGGTGACAACAACGGAATTTTTTGGAAAAGAGGTTCCGTTTGGCATGAATCTGCTCTTCCAGTGTGAAAAAATGCCGCGTCTTAAAGTTGCAGCAGAGCTCTGTGAGGATCTCTGGACTCCAAATCCGCCGAGTGTGGCGCATGCGCTTGCAGGTGCGACAGTGGTCGTAAATCTTTCTGCCAGTGATGAAATGGTTGGAAAAGACAGTTACCGGAGAAGCCTTGTGAGCGCACAGTCGGCGCGTCTGATCTGCGGCTATATATACGCGACAGCAGGCGAGGGCGAGTCGACGACAGATCTTGTCTTTGGCGGACAGCATCTGATTGCTGAAAACGGAACCATTCTTGCCGAGGCAAAACGATTTGAGAATCAGATCATTTGCGCAGATCTCGACGTGGATCGTCTGACAAGTGAGCGCAGAAGGATGACCACGTATCCGGAGCAGAGAACCGATGGATATCAGGTCGTTCGATTTTCATTGGCAATAGAAGAGACAAAGCTGACCCGCTACTTCGATCCGCGACCGTTCGTACCGTCAGACAAGCATAACCGCGATCAGCGATGCGATGAAATTTTAAATATCCAGGCTATGGGACTGAAAAAACGTCTGGCGCATACCCATTGCCAGAGCGCAGTCATCGGTATTTCCGGCGGACTTGATTCGACGCTGGCGCTGCTCGTAACGGCAAGAGCATTTGATCTGCTTGGGATTCCGAGAAAGCAGATTCTGTCTGTGACGATGCCGTGCTTTGGGACGACGGACCGTACGTATCAGAATGCCTGTGAGCTGACAAGATGTCTTGGCGCAACCTTAAAAGAGATCGATATTAAGGAGGCAGTCGGTGATCTTTCCGAGCTGGCACTTGGCTGGGCAACGTACAATGGCGACCATATGTCGATGTATGCCGTCAATGCGTCCGTACCGAAAACCCTGGTGCGCCATCTGGTGCAGTATTATGCGGACACCTGCGGGGAAAAAGCACTTTCCGATATCCTTCTGGATGTGCTCGACACGCCGGTCAGCCCGGAACTGCTGCCGCCGAAAGATGGTGTCATTTCTCAGAAAACAGAAGATCTCGTCGGACCGTACGAGCTTCATGATTTCTTCTTATACTATATGCTGCGTGTGACGTACGAACCGCTCAAGATTTACCGTGTGGCAAAACTTGCATTTGCCGGTGTCTACGATGATGCGACGATCTTAAAATGGCTGAAAACGTTCTACTGGAGATTTTTCGCGCAGCAGTTCAAACGCTCCTGCCTGCCGGATGGCCCGAAGGTCGGAAGCGTTGCGGTATCCCCGCGCGGCGACCTGCGTATGCCGAGTGATGCGTGCGTGAAGCTCTGGAGAGAGGAACTCGACCAGCTGTAAAAAACAAAACAGGAAATACGGAAAGAAACAAAGATAATCCAAATTGGTGCAGGGAATCAAATTTTGAGATGCACGACAGAAAAAAGGCTTCGGAGCAGAAGAATGCTTCGAGGCCTTTTTGCATGGAAAGATCAGGATTCTGCGGAGGAAGGATTTTGAGCCTGTTCGAGCGCCTGATTGATCGCGGAGACGAGCAGTTCGGAGGTGTAGCGGTCGTCCTCTCCGTAGATGAGGCCTTCCGTCGTCTGATTCACATAGATCTGGCTTGCGATGGAATCGAGCGCGGGCTCCATGAGCGGATACATGGCGGCGGTGGTTTCACTTAAGTTATTCAGTGAAATCGCGGTGATGCGGTCCTGCTCAACATTGACCTGCACATCGAAGGTCTGGTCGCCGAGGGAGATCGTGGAGGTGTAGATGCCGGGAATGTAGCGTGCATTTTCGGCGGAAGCAGCAGTGGTGACAGAAGGTTTTTTCGCAGAATCCTTCTTCCCGGAGAACATGATCAGAAACACCACGAGAAGAATCAGCGCGAGAGCAAGAAAAACAGCGGTGTAAACCACTTCTTTCATATGTAGTACAACAATTTTCGTTTTGGAACTCATGGGCGGGCACACTCCTTTTTGAAAAACCGTCTGTGAGCGGACGAGGGCGAACGGACGGGCGTTTTTACTATAATGTATGTAAAAGAAAAATCGTTTATGAAAAAAAGTGTCTGAAAAATCATTTCCGCAAGCTGCAAGTAATCTTTGGACAGTCTTTCTTCTGCCCGAAAATTAGTATATAATGTAATCGGTCACGATAACAAACTTCAGGGAGAGTCGGGAAAAGAGGAGGGGAAAGATGAAAAAAAGAAAAATCAGAAGGACCATGGGCGTTTTTTTTACTACTTTTTTGCTTCTGCAGATTATTTTACTGTTTCTGTACAAAGCGTTTATTGTTGATATTGCTAAAAAAAATGAGGAAAACCTGGTGGAAAATACGCTGCAGATTTATCATAATACGATGGAAGGTGTATTGGAACGCTTGGATGATAACCTGGATCTTTTACTGGGATATCGACTGCTTTTGACACAGCTAAATGGAGAAAATAACCTGGAAAAAGTGAAAGCGCAGTATAAAATGCTTCAGATTCTAAAGGAAAGATGTAAAGACACAAAGGAAGCGGATGCCTATGCGGTTGTTAATTGTAAAGACAACAGTATCCTGATTCAGAGAAATGGAAATATAACATATGATACAATAAAAGATATCAAAAAGTATCTTCAAAAGCGTAATACGTTTGATAAAACTCCTACATCCGGCTGGACTTCTACTGTTATGGGGGCGCAGGTGTATCTGGTAAAATATTATAATTATGGTGCAAATACGATCGCTGTATTGATATCAGAAAAAAGACTGGACTCCTTGTTAAACTATAATGATATGTCCATCAAAGAGGCAGCATTTTATCTTACAGACAAAAAAGGGGAAATTCTGTGCGCTTCAGGAAAAGATTGGGCATATGGAGAAGAAATAGAGAATCTGCAGAAACAGGATCCATCCATCAGTATCTATCAGGGATCTGTTCTGGAAGATGCATATCAGATGTATTACAGTGTAAAATCATCCGAGTATGCCGCATATTCTACCTCCGGTATCGTTATTTTTGGATTTTTAGTACTGTCTTTGCTTTTCTTTGGAACAATTGTCTGGTATATGCAAAAAGAAATCTTCCGGCCGATTGCAGACCTGTTCTGGGTGTCCAGAAAAATTCACAGTGGAGATTTCAGGGCAAGAGCGGAATATAATACAAACAGCTACGAAATGGAAGAAGTAAAACAGGCATATAATGATATGGTACAGACGATTCTTGAAATGAGGGTGCAAAAGTACGAACAGGAACTTCGAATGAAGGATGTGCAGCTGAAGTATATCCATATGCAATTAAAACCACATTATTTCCTGAATGCTTTATCAACCATTAACAGCATGGTTTATCAGCACGAGGAAGAGAATGTCCATACCTTTATTCAGGCATTTTCACAGAACATCCGTTATATGTTTCGAACTGGTCTGCATACCGTTCCGCTGCAGGATGAAATAAAGAATGCCGAGGGATATCTGGAAATGCAGCGACTCATGTACCGGGATTGCTTTTATGTCTATATGGATGTACCGGAAGAACTGCAGCAGTATCCGGTGCCGCAGATGATTCTGCATACATTTTTGGAAAATATATTTAAGCACGTGATCAGTATTGATTCGTTCACTACGGTTCTGATTCAGGCATTGTGGAGCTTCTCGGGGAAGGAAGTTTACTTAAAACTGGAACTATATATATCGCAGGGTCAATTTTCGCAGGAAATACTGGACTTTGTGAATAAAGATATGGAAATAACAGAAAAAAAAGATGGAAGTGGAATTGGAATAAAAAATGTAAAAGAGGTTCTGAAGATGATGTACGAGCAGGATCATCTTCTGTATTTGGAGAATCTGGAACCGGAAGGAACCAAAATAACCATATGGATTCCGAAAACACTGAAATGTACAGATGAGGAGAAAGACGAAGAGAGATGAATTTGCTGATTGTAGATGATGAAATTGTGACAACGCAGGTATTGGAAGAACAGCTGGATCGCGCGTTACTTTCTATTGACCAGATCTATGTGGCCTACAATACTTCTATGGCCAGAGATATTTTGCAAAAAAACAAAGTGGAACTGATTTTATGCGATATTGAAATGCCAAAGGAGAACGGGATTCACTTTCTGGAATGGGTACGAGAACAGAAAATCCAGACAGAGGTTATCTTTCTGACCAGCCATGAAAAATTTGAATATGCCTATGGAGCTGTACAGAATGGTGCGGCAAACTATCTGCTGAAGCCGATTGACATGAATAAAATCAATCAGGCATTGCTTCGTGTGACAGAAAAAATAGCCTGGAAACAAAAAACGGAGGAAATCCGGGAATATTGGAAGATCGGAAAAAGAAAGATGGTGCGATATTTCTGGACAAGAGTATTGCTGGAACCCGGTGTGCAAAAACAGGGACTCGAGGAGGAAATAAAGCAACAGGGGATAGCGGAAGAAATTCAGGAAAAATATTGTGTTGTGATTCTTCATTTTGCCAGTGGCAAACTGGACTTCGGGAAAGAAAAGGAACAGGAATCCATTTATAAATTTGCAATGGAAAATATTCTGGCAGAAGCATTCACAGAAAAAATCAAAATGGAAAATGTGATCTGCTGGGAAGAGAATACGGGGACCTATCTTGGAATTCTGTCGGAATTTTCGGAAAAGGAGACGAAGGAGAGAGCGGCACGGGTCAGAAAGATATTTGAAAAATATTTTCCTGATGCATTGCAGATCGGATACATTTCCCCGAGTGTTCCTTTTTATGAAGCAGGTTTGGAAAAAGAGAAAATAATGGAATATGACAAAACGCATATTTATGACGAAGGGGAAATAAAAGAATTTATGGCATTGCTTCGAGAAAAAGAGGCTTCCGGACATATTCTGGACGAAGATTATATCCTGCAGTGTCTGAACAAGGGTTCCAGGGTAAGTACACTGGAATATTTACAAAAAACGCTGCAGCATGTAAAGCAAACGATGCATTCCGTAGAAGGATTTCGCAATTTTCAAGTGGAACTGACACAGCTTGTAAGCAAATATCTCCATGATAAAAAGGAAAATATGAACAGCGTGATTCGTGATCCGATCTATCTGAAACTGGATATGAATGCTGTTAAATCAGAATTCTCTATGGTGCAGTGGATGACCTGGCTGATGAATAAGGTATTTGATCTGACACAGGAGGAACGGAAGGAAAAAACAGAAAAAAGGATCACAGATCAGGTAATTGATTATATCAGAGAACATTATACGGAAGATATTAACAGAAATACGCTTTCGGAGAGGTTTCATTTTTCGCCGGAATACATTGGAAAAATGTTCCGGAAGGATATCGGAACGTCGTTGAATGATTATATTAATTCCCTGCGCGTGGAAAAAGCGAAACATTTGCTGGAAAACACCAATACAAAGGTGATTGATATTGCGCTGGAAGTCGGATTTGATACTCTTCCGTATTTCTCATCTGTATTTAAAAAATATACGGGAGTTTCACCGGCAGAGTTTCGGAAAAAAGAATAGATATCTTAAAAACGAAAGTTTTTGTACTTTTTTGTGTAAGAACTTTCGTTTTTTTTGCGCTATGATAAGTCTATCAAAAGGAACCGGAAAGAAGAAAGGAGAAACAAATGAAGAAAAAGATTTTGGCGATTTTGATGGCTACCCTGACAGTAGGATCTCTGCTGAGCGGATGTGGTGGAGCACAGAGCAGTGATGCAAACGGAAATCAGGAGAGCAGTAAGCAGGAAAGCAGCGACAGCGAAGAACCGGCAGAGGTTGTATTTGCGTACATGACGCAGAACAATATCCCGGAGTCATCAGAACTGGAAAGAATTCAGAACCTGATCAACGATTATACAGTAGATAAGATCAATACAAAGGTCAAGCTGGTACTGTTTTCCAATTCTGATTATATGAATCAGGTGAATCTGATGCTGGCATCCGGAGAACAGCTGGATTTGTTTCAGGCCTATAATACGTCGCATCTGAAATATATTCAGGATGGAACAGCGCTGGATATTACAGAGTATCTGGACAGTGACCTGAAAGAAACAACAGAAACTCTTTACGATGGTTTTCTGGCACCGACAACGGTAGAGGGAAAAACATATGGAATTCTGAATATGGGTTCCAACTATGTACCGGGTGGATTTACCTATCGTGAAGATATTACCGAGGAACTTGGAATCGATATGAGTCAGGTTACCAAACCGGAAGACTTGACAGCAGTGTTTGCAAAGGTAAAAGAAGCTTATCCGGATATGACAATCATTGATCCAAACAGAGCGAATGCGTTATTTGAAAGCTACCTGGGAAAGATTGCTAAAATTGATCCATTAGGTGACAATATTGCCTCATCCGTTTCCGGTGTGGCTTATCAGGACAATGCAACTGTAGTGGATATGTATGAAACGACAGATTTCAAAGAACTGTGCGAACTGACCAGAAGCTGGTTTGAAGCTGGTTATTATGCAAGTGATGCAGCTACTACAACAGCAACTACTGCAGAATTACTGATGTCCGGCAACTGCTTTGGCACATTCTGTGGCTTGGGTAATCCGAAGATTGCGCAGCAGTATACAAACAACTATGGTCATCCGTTTGAAAATGTACAGATCAGTGATTCGATGATCTGGTCTGGAAACGGCGGAGCATGGATGGTAAATTCCGGCTGTAAAGATCCTTCGGCAGCCTGCAAATTTATGAACCTGCTGTACACGGATGCATATGTAGACAACCTTCTGGTCTATGGAGAAGAAGGGGTGGATTACAAATTGGATGAAAATGGTTGTGCAGTAGCACCGGATGGATATACGGATCTGAACAGTGTAGCCTATACCGATAATATGAACTACTATTTCTGGGGAAATAAATGGCTGACCTATCCGGTTGTAGGCGGTCTGTATGGAGAAGAAAAAGAGACAAACAAGCAGCAGAATTATGATGGAGATCATTCAAACTATTATGGTTTCCTTTACGACTACAGTGATAAAGAAGCAGAATATACCGCATGCCTGAACATTGTAGAAGAGTATAAAAAATCTCTGTGGGTTGGTGCAGCAGATGTAGATACAACACTTGCCGAGATGACAAAACGACTGAAAGCAGCTGGTATGGATGACCTGATTCAGGCAAAGCAGGAGCAGCTGGATGCATGGATGAGTAGCAAATAGGAAAGACTTTAAAAAAGAAAAGGCTGCGGAAATTTACCGCAGCCTTATTTATCAAAAAGGGAGTCGAATTATGACGAAAAGTGAGAAAAAACATGCCAGTAAAAATACATTAGCATTACTGTTGATTGCATTACCGGGTATTACATATCTGATCATTAATAACTATATTCCTATCATTGGAACCTTTATTGCGTTCAAAAAGTTCAGTTATGCAAAAGGAATCTGGGGAAGCCCGTGGTGTGGACTGGATAACTTTAAATTTTTGTTCCTGACAGATGATGCATGGGTCATTACGAGAAACACATTGTTATATAATCTGGCGTTTATCGTGATCGGAACCGTAGTTTCTGTGATTTTTGCAATCCTGCTGCATGAGCTGGGAGAACTGTTACGCGGAAAGTTTTTCCAGTCCGTGCTGTTGTTTCCACACTTACTGTCATGGGTTGTAACGGCGTATCTGGTATACGCGTTATTGGGAAGTACAACCGGTTTTGTGAACAATACAATTTTAGATGCGCTGGGGAAAAAAGGCGTAGACTGGTATACTGCAAAAGCTGCATGGCCGTTTATCCTGGTTATTGTATATCTTTGGAAGAATGCAGGATATAATGCGATCGTTTATATGGCAGGTATTGCAGGCATTGATAAGGAAATTTATGAAGCGGCAAAGATTGATGGCGCTTCTAAATTGAAACAGATTACGGCCATTACACTTCCGCTTCTGAGACCAACCATTGTTATTATGACATTGATGGCGATCGGCCGTGTATTCTATTCTGACTTTGGTTTGTTCTATCAGGTACCAATGAATGCAGGAACCCTGTTTTCTACGACGCAGACGATTGACACGTATGTCTATCGTGGTTTGATGGAACAGGGTAATGTAGGAATGTCTTCGGCAGCAGGTGTATATCAGTCATTGGTTGGTTTTGCACTGGTCATGATTGCAAACTTTATTGTACGGAAAAAAGATCCGGAAAACGCATTGTTCTAGGAGGCAGGATATGAAAAAGACAGTCAGCGATGAAAAACGATTTATTGCAATAGCAACAGTTATTTTAGTGGTAATCAGTATTGTGGCGTTGTTTCCGATGATTCTTCTGGTGGTTGCGTCCTTTACCGATGAAAATGAACTGATTACAAACGGATATCAGATTTTGCCGAAGAAACTCAGCCTGGAAGCATATACCTACATGGTAAAACAGGCAGCAACAATCGTAAGATCGTATCTTGTTACGATTGGAACAACCGTTGTCGGAACCGGATTAAGCGTATTACTGACGACTTCGATCGCATATCCGATGGCACGAAAAACATTCAAATATAGAAACGCATTATCCTTTTTTGTATATTTTACCATGCTGTTTAATGGAGGACTGGTGCCACAGTATATTATGTGGACAACATTTTTCCATATTAAAGATACGTATGCAGCACTGATTTTTCCGAATCTTCTGATGACAGCATTCAATATTTTCCTGGTAAGAAACTATTACAGCAACAGCCTGCCGGAAGCATTATATGAAGCTGCACAGCTGGACGGAGCGTCAGAGCTTGGAATTTTCACCAAAATTGTATTTCCGTTGTCGAAGCCGGTAGTTGCCACCATTGGACTGTTTACAGGTCTTTCCTACTGGAACAGCTGGACCAATGCTTTATATTACGTACAGGATCCAAAATATTTTGGTATTCAGAATCTTCTGATGCGTATCATGAAAAACATTGAATATCTGCGAAGCGGAGCATCAGAGCTGGCGGCCGAAGGACAGGCAGTTTCGCTTCCGGGAAACTCCATCCGAATGGCACTGGCATTTGTCGGAATTTTACCAATCATTATTATTTACCCGATGCTTCAGAAATATTTTATCAAAGGTGTGGTTGTCGGCGCTGTAAAAGGCTGACAGAAAGGAGAAACAGATGGCAGCATATGTACATTGCAATTTTCACTCCTGTATCCTGCGGATGCAGGTAGATGTTTCGATTCTGCTTCCGGAAAAAGAGCGAATGGAAGATGTAGAGCAGGGAAAAAAGGGAGAGACTTTCGGGAAAAACAAAAAATATCAGACCCTGTATCTGCTGCATGGATTTACAGGAGACCATCTTTCGTATCTGAGGACCTCCAAGATTGAGCGTTATGCAGATGAGCATCAGATTATGGTGGTTATGCCAAGCGTATATAACAGCGCCTATACGGATATGAAATACGGACTGGATTATTTTTCTTATCTGACAGAAGAACTGACAGATTTTGTGGAGAGAAATTTCCCGGCAGCAACAAAGCGGGAAAACCGTTTTATTGCAGGAATGTCGATGGGAGGTTACGGTGCCTATAAATGGGGACTTACCTGTCCGGAAAAATTTGCGGCAATCGGAGGCGTTGCGGGATCTTATCATGCAGAATATCGTTATCAGGGAAAGGTAAATACGGTATCCACTCTTTGTGAAGCGTTATATGGCGATCCGCCTGCAATTACACCGGAGGTTCATGATGTTTTTACACTGTTGAAAAACCGGAAAGAAGAAGGAAGAGATATTCCAAGATTGTATACCTGCTGTGGTACAGAGGACAGACGACATCAGGATTCGGTAGATCTGAAGGAGTTTGCGGATCAGCTGGGCGTTCCGCTGTTGTTTGAAGAGGGTCCGGGAAGGCATGATGATATTTTCTTTGATGAGTATATTCAGAAGATTCTGGACTGGATGAACTTTGCGGGAAAATCAGTAGAAGAGTAAAATCTGCAGAGTATAAAGTGGGGCTTGCAGATTGCAGAGATGATTTTTCAAACACGCGCTAAGCGAAAACACTACAAAATATGGAGTTATTTAGGAGATAAAAATCTATATTTGTAGAAATTTTTCTTAGTGCGGCAGCCCCACGGGAAATACAGGGAGAAGAGGAAAATGGAGATAGAAAAAGCAGCTGTAGCCGGAACACTGGAATCCAGCGATTGTATGGTTACGGTAGAAGATGGGGATGGCAACATAGATCTGGTACTGGAAAGTACAGTGATTCATCAGTATGGAAATCAGATCCGTCATGTGGTTCTGGATACTCTGGAAAATCTGGGAGTTCAGAACGTAAAAATTAAGATTGTAGATAAAGGAGCTCTGGACTGCACCATCCGTGCAAGGGTGGAAGCTGCGGTATACCGTTCCGCCGGGCAGTCGGAGCAGCTGCCATGGGGAGGTGCGATCCGATGAGAGACGCAAAAAAACGATTACGTCGTACCATGATGTTTTTAAACGCACAGAAGCCGGGACTGATTAAAGATCCCTATATTTATGGAGCAGATTCTCTGATGTTGGATCTGGAAGATGCAGTGGCAGAAAATCAGAAGGACGCGGCCAGATTTTCCCTGTTTCATGCACTTCGCACGATTGATTATCATGGAGCGGAACGGATTGTACGTATCAATGGCCTGGACACACCTTTCTGGAAGGAAGATATCCGTTGCGCAGTAGCCGGTGGATGTGATGGCATCCGGATTCCGAAGACAGAGACAGCACAAGATGTAAAGATAGTGGAGCAGCAAATTTTAAAGGCAGAGAATGAGTTTGGCAGACCGGAGAACAGTACCTTAATTATGGCAGCGATAGAATCGGCAAGAGGTGTGGTGAAGGCGTTAGAAATTTGCGAGGCTTCGAAAAGGTTGTTTGGTATCGCACTGTCCGGTGGAGATTACACGAAAGATCTGCATACCCACATCACGGGAACCGGAATAGAACTGATGGGAGCAAGACAGCAGCTTGTCATCGCTGCACGGGCAGCAGGTGTACAGTGTTTTGATACCGTCTATACAGATTTGGAAAACGAAGAGGGCTTTCGGGAAGACGTCAATACGATTCACCTGATGGGCTTTGATGGGAAATCGATTATCAATCCAAGACAGATTCGTATTGTACATGAAATTTTTACGCCGAAAGAAAAAGAGATTATTTTTGCGGAAAAAGTAGTCCGTGAGATTGACAGCAAAAAGGCACAGGGAATCGGTGTGTTTACTGTAGACGGAAAGATGATTGATATTGCGTTTTATGATGGTGCAAAGCGAATCATCGAACTGGCCAAGGCTTCCGGTGTGTACGAGGGGGAACTGTAAAATGAAAAATGCAGTAGGGAGAGAAATTCCCGAGGAAATATTGAAGATAACAGGAAAAGAAGTATTTCACGGAGTGCATTATTATGATGGTTATGAATATCAGAAAGATGGTCCGAAAACCCGCTGCGTGGTGAATTCCGATGGCAGCAAACTGGTGAAAACAATTCATGAGGCACTGGTGAAATGCGAAATCCGGGATGGCATGACAATTGGATTTCATCATCATTTCCGGGATGGTGATCTGGTTGTAAATATGGTGATGGAAGAAATCCATAAAATGGGTATTAAAAATATTACCATTTGTGCCAGCTCTCTTGGGAAAGCGCATGCAGGACTGGTGCCGTACATGGAAGATGGAACGATTACGGGAATCCAGTCTTCCGGTGTGCGCGGTGAGATTGGAAAGGCGATTTCTGAGGGAAAACTGAAAGGGCTTGCAGTGATGCGCTCTCACGGCGGCAGAGTTCGGGCAATCGAAACAGGAGAAGTACACCTGGATATTGCATTTATCGGAGCACCGACGTGTGATGATTATGGAAACTGTCGTGGTATCGGTGGAAAGGCGGACTGCGGAGTGTTGTCCTATGCGATGGTAGATGCTGATTACGCAGACAGAGTCGTAGCAATTACGGACTGTCTGGTTCCGTTTCCTAATTTCCCGGCGCATATTTCCATGACAAAAGTAGACTATGTAGTAGTGGTAGATGCAATTGGAGATCCTAAGAAAATTGCAACAGGTGCAGCAAAACCGACGAAAGATATGAGAAAACTGATGATGGCGGATTACTGTACACGATTTGTAACGTCTACCCCGTACTTTAAAGATGGATTTTCCTATCAGACAGGTGTGGGAGGCGCGTCTATCGCTTCCACCATTTCGCTGGCAAAAATCATGAAGGAACGTGGAATCCGTATGCGTTTCGGTGTCGGAGGTCTGACAAAACCGATGTGTGATCTTCTGGATAACAATCAGGTTGATGTACTTCTGGATACGCAGGATTTTGATCTGGATGCGGTAGAATCAGTAAAAGATATCAGGCATTTCAGAATCAGTGCCGGTGAATATGCAGACCCTTTTAACAAGGGCGCAGTAGTCAACAAACTGGACTTTGTGATTCTGGCAGCACTGGAAGTTGATGTAAATTTCAATTGCAATGTTGTAGTAGGTTCCGATGGCGTTATAACAGGCGCGCAGGGAGGTCATCCGGATACGGCGGCAGGTGCAAAATGCACCATTGTACTGACTCCTTTATTACAGGGAAGAATTCCGGCAATCTGTACGGAAGTAACAACAGTGACAACACCGGGAGAATCTGTAGATGTAGTCATCACGGAATATGGAGTTGCAGTTAACCCACTGCGAAAAGATCTGCTGGAAGCGGTAAAAAACAGTGGACTTCCGCTGAAAACGATAGAAGAACTTCGGGATTTGGCTTACCGGATTGCAGGAGAACCGGAGAAAGTAGAATTTGGCGAACGTGTTGTAGGAATTATTGAAAGCAGAGATGGAACCATCATGGATGTAGTTCGTCAGATTAAACCATTCCGATTTAAAGAGGAAAAGAATATACTCCCGGAGCCAGTACATAAATAAGAGAAGGGAGGGCAGGCAGTGAGTGACTATATGGAAGAAACAGGGGATCCTTTTACCGGGAAAAAGAAAGAGGAACTCAAAAAATTTCTGGAATACATGGGACTTACTTATGATGAGCAGATTACACATTCCATCGTATTGCGAAAAGAGAAAGAAATCATAGCAACTGCTTCCTGCCAGAAAAATATCATAAAATGTGTTGCGGTATCAGAAGCGTATCAAGGACAGAATCTGCTGGCACATCTTATGACATCTCTGATTGAATATTTTTATGGAATGGGAATTTCTCATTTTTTCGGATTTACCAAGCCTCAGAACAAAGAACTGTTTTGTAGTATGGGAATGTATCCGGTGGCACAGACAGAAAAAATTCTTCTTCTGGAAAATGACAAAAACGGACTTGAAAAATTCCTGAAACGATTAAAAAAAGAAACACAGGAACAGCAGAAATGCAAAGTGGAAAACAGACATGAAAACGGTATCGGTGCAGTGGTTATGAATTGTAATCCCTTTACCAGAGGACATGAATACCTGATCCGGGAGGCAGCAAAAAAAAACAAATGGCTGCACATTTTTATCCTCTCAGAAGAACAGAGCTTTCTGACAACGAGAGAACGGTATCAGTTGGTAAAAGAAGGAATACAGGAAATTCCAAATGTGATTCTTCACCAGACCTCAGAATACATGATTTCGCCGGCTGTGTTTCCGACATACTTTATCAAAGAAAAAGCGAAAGCCTATGAGATGAATTGCCAGTTGGATATTCAGCTGTTTGGAGAGTGCATTGCACCGGAGCTTAAAATTACAGATCGCTATGTGGGCAGTGAACCGGTCTGCGATGTGACACATACCTATAACCAGTGCTTACGGGAGCAGCTGCCGTGCTATCAGATCCGCTTTCATGAAATTCCCAGAAAAACATATGGAGACCAGATCATCAGTGCATCTGAGGTCAGAAAAAAATATGCGGAAAATCAATTAAAAAGCGTCTGCGGAATGCTTCCGGAAAGTACCTGGCGCTATCTGGAAAGGAAAAAGAATGAAAACGGAAAATAAAGTTTCCTTAGAGCAGGTATTGTGGAGCCGAGAAAAAAGGGTGGCAACGCAGAAAGAGCTTCTTGAAAAATATCCGGGTACGTTAATCTGCTTTATGCTCAATATTCCGGGTCCGGAAAAGGTAAATAAACTTTTCGAAAAGGTCTTTTATGAAGGACTGGAAAAGATACAGAATAAGCTGGAAACGGAAAAAATTTCGACGGAAGTCCGGCTGGTACAAGAAAACATAACCGGATATGAGGGATATTTGGTTGTGAAAGCAGACGGCTGCCGGGTGAAAAAGCTTATGATTGCTTTGGAAGAGACGAAGATTGGGAGACTGTATGATATTGATGTATTGGAAAAAGAAAATACGAAAATCAGCAGAAATGATCTTGGATTTCCGGAAAGAAAATGTCTGTTATGCGACAACCCGGCCTGTCAGTGTGGCAGAAGCAGAAAACATTCGATCGAAGAATTGAGAAAAAAGATCTATGATATCATATGGGAAGAGCAGCTACAAAGAGGCGTAGCCGCTGAGATCAGTCAGGCCCTGATGGAAGAAGTGTATACGACACCAAAACCAGGCTTAGTAGACCGGGAGGATACCGGTGCACATACAGATATGGACTGTCAGACATTTCAAAAGAGTACAGAGGCGATCGCCGAAGATCTGGCGGCAATGTTTGAAGCAGGGTATTCCTGGGAGGCAGATCCGGAGACGCTGTTTCCGCTTCTCAGAGAAAGAGGAAAAAAGACGGAAGAAAAAATGTTTGCTGCAACCGGAGGAGTCAATACGCATAAAGGAATCATTTTTACGATTGGCATTCTAGCAGCTGCGGCCGGAATTTCCCTGAGAAATTACGGAAAAATCGAGTCAGAGAGTGTTTGCCGAATCAGTCTGGAAATGACAAAAAAAGAGCTGGAACAAGATCTGAGAAAGTTAAAACAAAGTTCGGGGATCACGCATGGAGAAAAAATTTACTGCCATCTGGGCGAAAAAGGTGTCCGGGGACTGGCAATGACCGGATATCCGATTCTGTGTGAACTTACGGTTCCTCATATGAAGCAGTATATAGCAAATAACAGGGACAAAAATCAGATCAATGTACAGATTCTTCTTGAAATTATAGCAGAGCTTACAGACACAAATGTCATCAGCAGAACCAGTGAGAAAGAAATGCGATGGCTGCAAACGGAAGCAAAGGCAATTCTTAAGGCAGGTGGTGCTTTTAGTGAGAATGGTTTGCAAAAAGTGCGGGAACTGAATCAGATTTGTATCCGGAAAAATATGAGTCCGGGCGGAGCTGCGGATTTACTTGCAGCAACGATTTTTTTGTGCCGCATGGAAACACTGATGGAACGACGGAAAGGTATTTTACAATAAAAAGAAATTAAAAAGAAACGGCCGCTTTCAATACGGAATATTTCGTTATTGAGAGCGGCTTTTCCTATAACAGCCTTCACTCGGACAAAATCTCCCACAAAGTGGAATTCACAGCTTACGAATATCCGCTTGACACACACTCTGGTGCGGTAATGTTTAGGGAAGGAAGAGTTACAATTTGCCCGGCGTTTGATTGCATCGAAAAAAAGAGTCTGTTATACTTAGCTATGTCTATTTTAGGAACGGAAACGGGGCAGAACAGGAGGAAAAAAGCATGAGTCTGCAGTTTATTATGGGAAATTCGGGGGCTGGGAAATCGAGGTATGCGTATGAAAAAATTCTGGCGGAAGCGGCGCGCCACCCGGAGAAAAATTATCTGATTGTCGTGCCGGAGCAGTTTACAATGCAGACACAGAAAGAACTCGTGTCTCTGCATCCGGCGGGCGGAATTTTAAATATTGATATTTTAAGTTTTCAACGTCTGGCCTACCGTATTTTTGAGGAGACCGGC
>QWCE01003490.1_pt1 | contig 18270 bp, 18 predicted proteins | sample 1972531 | NCBI WGS metagenome assembly QWCE01 (sample SAMN09866716, study PRJNA288562) | Human gut metagenome isolate term4_stool, whole genome shotgun sequencing... | reverse complement strand
AACGGACTTTACAGGTATGATTTTTGAAACCGTCCCGAAAAACCGCCTTACAGCGTTTTCGGGAGAAAGGAGGCGCGATTGAGCCGCAGGGAACCTACTCTGCTTTCCCAAGGCCCTCGTCGGACGCCTGGGTGAGCGGGCCAAACAGAACCACCAGAGCGTTTCCACACTCCTGCGCCGCTATGCGGAACTGGGGCTGAACGGAGAGGACTATGCCCGTCAGACCGACCCGCTGCGGGACATCATCCGTGAAGAAATTGCCCATTCTGTAAGACAGCAGACCGGCCGCATCGCCGCACTTCTGAACCGGCTGACCATCCTTTCGGCCAGTGCTTACTATGCGAATCTCGCTTTTGCGACCACGCTTGTGGATCAGGACCGCTATACCTCGGTTGAGAAGATCGAGCGTATTGCCAGACAAATGGGACTGGATTACGCCAGCGGACGGAGGAAACTGCTGGAATCCAGCATGAGCGAGTTGAACCGTGCCATTGTCAAACGCACGAAGCGGCACGCTCCGGCCAGGCGAGACCCAAGCTACGAGGAGATGTATTCCCCTGATTTTGACTTTGTCAACTACGACTCTGACAGCTATGACACCGATGATGATGACTAAGCAGGAAAACCCCATTTTGTGAGAAGGGAGGGAAGTTATGCAGGCTTCCGGCAATTTCCATTGTGACGAACACAATCGAACTGCTGAACAGAAAACCGAATTACACAGAACAACGATGACAATCGGCGGCGCGGTCTACCAGATCACCCGGCACTACCGGGACAGCGGCGCCGCCGCCGTTACAGATAAACTCATTCGGCTTATGGAAAAGGAACTCCGGTCCGCCCATTAAAAACACCTGGACGCGGCGGTCGGTTTCCAGTATAATCAAGCTGTCACAAACCAAGGGAACCGATTTGACCGCACACGGAAAGGAGCAGCATGGAACTTCGGTCAAATCAAACCATGACCGCTCTCATGATGTAATTTATAAAGGGTGGATTACACCACCAAACATTACATCATGACTGGCGGCTCATTTGTGGCGAATGAAAAGACAGTTGGGATAAGGAGGGATGCCCTCACATCTGATTACACCTGTCAACCACACATTCCCACAAAGGAGGCCGCTATGGAACTGACCTATTCGTTATGCGGGGACTACCTGATCCCCAACCTCGCACTGAAGGACACGAAGGAGTATCACATCGGCAAGTATGGCCGGATGCGCTGTGCCTATCTAAAGAACCACTGTCCGGCCCTTTACAGTTCTCTGCTGCTGACGGAAAAGCTGCTCCCTCATCTGGCGGAGATTGACGCAGCCTGCCGGGAACAAATGGAAACCATGGAAAAAGCCATGATGAAGCAGGAGGGCGTGACAGAGGCATTGAAGGCCGCAGACCAGATGGAGTGGGTACGCCGTATGAACAGCATCCACAGCCGGGCAGAGGAAACCGTCCTGCATGACCTCATATACGACGGCTGATACCAAGGAGCGCACTTTTCGGGATGCCTCGAAAAGTGCGCTCCTTTTAATCTTTTTCCGTATTTTTGCCCCGGCTCTTGTAGACGTTATATTGATTCTTGCACCGTGGGCTGCAAAAAACGGCGTTGGCGCGGTTCGAGAGGAACACCTTCTGGCAGTGCTTGCACAGCCGCAGCGGCCGGTCATCGTCCACCAGCAGGAAGCTGAACATCATCTGGATGCCTAAGAGCAGTGAATGGAAGTCCCAATAGATGGTCGGCTTGTCCAGCAGCTCGATGTGGTAGCTGGGCGCGATGCCGCCAAAAGCAGCCATCGCCTTGCGGTACAGCCCCCTGCTCTCCTCGTCAATGGCCTCATAGTCGTTGTAGTACAAAATGGAGGTGGTCAGCGTGAAAGCCCAATCCTTAAACTGCTGCGCCACCCAGTCGTAGGGCTCCGCGTATTCCCGCTGGAAGCTCATGGTTTTTGCCATCGGCTCGTCGGCAAAGGTCATGGTCAGCGCGATCATCACCCGGTCATCAGAGACATTCCAGGTAGATTCTACTCCCTCTTTCACAAGGTCCAGCTTGTCAAAGGGATAGAACAGCGCAAGGTAGCGGTCGGTCTCCATCGTTTCTTCCTTGATGAAGTGATTTTTCGGCAGATAGACCGCCTCATAGTCCATGAAGGACGGCGTGGTGGGCAGCGCCGTCATCAGGCCCAGCAGGCCGTACCGGGTGACAAACTCCTGGACCGCCTTCTCCACCTCGTCCTCCGGCCTGCGGCCCATCATCAGTATCCCCACATTCAGAGCGTCCAGCACCATGCCGGGCATCTCCTTCATGGGATTGTAAACATCGGGCCTGGCGTCCCTTCCTGGCGTGATATACTTCCTGCCGTCCTCGGCAACCCTCAGCTCATAACGGTCATACCGCACCCAATGGGAGCGGGACTGTTCAAAGATATTCTTCATGGCCGCACCCTCCCTCTATGTAATCTGTACCTATATTAACTATATTACTATTCTATCAGCCGTCCTTGCCATCGTCAAGGGCGGCTTTTTTTCGTCTCCGCTTTGTTTTGTTCTCCCGGCGGATCACGGCGTCCCTGCCTGCCGTCTCCAGCAGAGCGGCGTATTCCTCCATGAACTGCCGCTCCCGCAACGTCAGGCTTCTTTCGCTCTTTTCACAAAGATGGTCATAGAGCTTCCGCTGCAAGTTCTTTCGGATGGTGTTGCGCACCTTGCGGATGTTGCGGTCGGACTGGCCCCGCAGCCCGGCAAGCTGTGTGGTGCTGTAAAGCCGGAGGGAGAGAAAGTAGAGGACTTCCTTGTGTTCCTCGCTCAAGGACTGTATCAGTCTTGAGAGGAAAGCGTTTGCAGTCAGGTTGTGCATCTCATAAGGGCAGTCGAAGATCAGGTCCAGAAAATTGCCGCTGGACATTTGCCGCACCGTCGGATGGTTCAGCCAGCGCGGCACGATCCCCGGCTCTGGCACGGCCATATATTCCAGCGGTACGTCTCCCCGTAGGTTCTCATGGTCCCGTTCCCGGCGCTCCCGGTTGCGGTCCAGCCTGTCCCACTCCTTGACCACCACGTCAAAGTCCGCCTCGGTCCGGGCGGCGTCCTCCAGCCGGCGCAGCGCCTCGGCCCGCAGTTCCCGCTTCAGCCGCTTTTCGCTGGAGGGCGCGGCTTCCTCCTCCGCGTCCTCCAGTTCGGCGGTATAGTCAATGGGCTGCTCGTCCTGCTCCAGCTCGTTCTCCAATTCTGCGGCCCGTTCCTTGGCCAACGCCCGCGCCAGTTTTTTGCCGTCCAGCGCGTCCGCCCAGGAGGCGAAGTCATCCGCCTCCATATCCAAAAGCTGGGCCTCGTCCGATGCTGCTGCCACGACCTCACCTCCCTCTAAAAAATATTTTTTCTTTTTTGGGAAAACAGTTCCGTTTTGCACCCACTTTTTCTCCTATCAGTGTAAGCAGTAATCTGTATAGAGATTATAAAAATTACTTCGCCGCTGACAGCCAGGAGAAAGGAGGGCGGTCCCATGCGCAGGGGCTACGGATAGCAAGCAGCCGCATGGCGGTTACATGAAACGGAACTGAGGTCATTATACAACGTGTGCGCCGTGGGCGCAAGAAAGTGAGGTTCAATGGCAGAGACGAAGGGCATCTTCCTGACCCGGCATATCGGGCAGACCACCTACAAGGTCCGCGTCCATCTCAGCAAGACCGGCGGAGAGACGATGGAGGACAAAATTTTACGCCTGATCCGCAACGATGGGCTGGCAATGGGCGGAGAATGTGGTATAATGGAAGTGCCGCAAATGAGCCGTCCGTCTGAAAGGAGCGCCTGATATGGCAGTCAGACAGACGGAAGAAAAAATCACCGCGCTCTATGAGCGCCTGTCCCGCGACGATGACATCGCGGGCGACTCGAACTCCATTCTGAACCAGAAACGATACCTCGAAACCTACGCGCAGCAGCGCGGCTATACCAACCTCGTCCACTATACGGACGATGGATGGTCCGGCGGCAATTTTGAGCGCCCCGGCTGGAAACGGCTGGTGGCGGACATGGAAGCCGGGAAGGTCGCCCATCTGCTGTGCAAGGACATGAGCCGCATCGGCAGGAACTACCTGCAAACCGGCTTCTACACCGAGGTCATGTTCCGGCAGTATGGAGTTCATTTTGTTGCTGTCGCAAACAATATTGACAGCGATGAGCAGGAGAGCAGCGAGTTTGCTCCATTTTTGAATATCATGAACGAATGGTATCTGCGGGACCAGTCCAAGAAGGTGGCGGCGGCCTACCGGGTCAAGGGAAAGGCGGGCAAGCCCACCAGCAACAGCCCGGTCTATGGCTATAAGAAGGACCCGGAGGACAAGGACCACTGGCTGGTGGACGAGGAAGCCGCCGCCGTGGTGCGGCGCATCTTCCGGCTGGCGGTGGAGGGGCACGGCCCCTATGACATCTCCAAGCTGCTCACGGCGGAGAAGGTGGAGTGTCCCGGCCACTACCTGGCGCGGCAGCGGGAGGCGCAGCACAGGCCGGGCAAGCGGAAGGGCCAGTCCGCGCTGGATAAGAACCGCCCCTATGACTGGTATGGGAACACGGTCAGCACCATGCTGGAGCGGCCGGAGTACATGGGCCACACGGTCAACTTCCGTTCCTCCAAGAAATCCTATCGGGACAAGCGGGTGAAGAACGCCCCGGAGGACTGGCTGGTGTTCGAGAATACCCACGAGGCCATTGTTGACCCGGAGACCTGGCAGCTGGCCCAGCAGGTGAAGCGGACGGTGCGCCGGACGGACACTACCGGCGTCGCCAACCCCTTCACCGGCCTGGTGTTCTGCGCTGACTGCGGAGCAAAGATGTACAATCATCGCGGAATCCGAAAAAATGCCAACGGCAAAGAATATCCCAGTGATTTCTATAACTGCTCCACCTACTGCCTGACCATTGAGCGGGAGACCAAGCAGTGTTTCTCCCACAGCGTCAGCACCAGGGCGCTGACCGAGCTGGTGCTGGAGACCATCCGCACCACAGCCGGGTATGCCCTGGCCAACCGGAAGGCGTTTATCCAGAAGGTGCGCAGCATCTCCCAGGTCCGGCAGCAGGAGGCCGCCAAAGAGCTGTCCCGCAGGGTCGCCAAGGCAAAGAAGCGGATGGCGGAGCTGGACATCCTGATTAAAAAGCTGTATGAGACCTATGCCCTGGGGCGGATGGACGAAAAGCGGTTCGGGCTGCTGTCCGCCGGATACGAGAAGGAGCAGGACGAGCTGGAGCAGGCCCTTGCCGCTGACCAAGCCAGCCTCGACCAATTCAACGAGGACACGGACCGCGCCGACAAGTTCCTGGCCCTGGCAAAGAAGTACACAGACTTCTCGGAGCTGACCCCGGCCATGCTCAACGAATTTGTGGAGAAGATCATGGTCCACGCCCCGGACCGAAGCACCGGGGAGCGGGTGCAGGAGATTGAAATCTATCTCAAATTTATTGGGAAGTTCGACGTACCCATGCCGGAGCCTACCCCGGAGGAGCTGGCGGCGGAGGAAGCACGCAGGCAGCGCCGCGCCCGCGACCACGCGAAGTATCTGCGGCAGAAGGAGCGCAAGCGCAAGATTGCCGAGGGGCTGATTGTCCCAGGGGAGCCATACCATCTGGTGTGCCAGTGCTGCGGGGAGCCGTTCCAGTCCATCCGCCCCAACGCCAAGTTCTGCAAGCCAGCTTGCCGGGAGAAGTTCTACCGGCAGCAAAAGCGAGCTGCCAAACAGGAGAAGGACACGCCCCCGCTGGAGCCAACGGTGGCTGATAAAATCGCATAAATTGACGCAGCGGCCTGCCCATTTTGGGGCGGGCCGCTTTTGCTATGCCCAAATATGGAGGATATGAGATTGAATTTATTTGAACTTGTGAAAGTATCCGTCACGGTGACGCAGGCCGCCGAAACCTACGGCTGTCAGGTTGGCCGTGGCGGTATGATGCGCTGCCCTTTCCACGAGGACCGCCACCCCAGCATGAAGCTGAACGCAAATTACTTCTATTGCTTCGGCTGCGGAGCCACTGGCGATGTGATTGACTTTGTGGCGCGGCTGTTCGGCCTGAGCAGCTGCGAGGCCGCAAAGAAGCTGGCTTATGACTTCGGTATCGGCCCGGACAAGCCCCCGGCAGCGGCGGCGCTGAAGGAACCGGAGTACCCGCTGGCGCAAGCCTTCCGGCGGGACAGCCTCTACTGCCAGCGGGTGCTGTGCGGCTATCTGCATCTGCTGGAACACTGGAAGGTCGAGTGTGCGCCGCAATCGCCAAACGATCCGATTGACGATCATTTTGTGGAAGCCTGTCAGATGATCGACTATGTGGAGTATCTGCTGGACGCGCTCATGTGCGCGGAGCTGGAGCAGCGCGTCCAGGCGGTGGATATGCTGATGAAGGACGGCGCCATCGCCGCGCTGGAGCGGCGGCTACACGATCTGGACAAGGAGGTGGCGCACTGTGGCGAAGAACGAGCAGCCGCGTGAGATGCCCGTCTGGTTTGACGGCAAGAGCATCAACGAAGCCCTGTTTTGTGATGATTTCCTCAGCCGGCACAAAATCATCTACACCGATGGAGCCTTCTTTACTCCCGATGGCCGCATCGCCAACGACCTGCCCCTGCGGGGAGAGATTTTCGAGGAATTGAAATGCTGCGCTGTCAGCAACATCCCACGGAAGATCAGCAACATTGTGGAACTGATGAAGCTGGCGGCGCTGGTGGAGGACTTCCCACCGGAGCAGGATTGTATCCATCTGTCCAACGGGACGCTGACCCTGGACGGCAGCTTCACCGAGGGCAGGCCCAAAATTGTGCGCAGCCGCCTGTCGGTGGCCTTCCAGCCCGACGCGCCGAGGCCCGGCCTCTGGCTGTCCTTCTTGGACGGCCTGCTCTACCCGGAGGACATCCCCACCTTGCAGGAGTTTATCGGCTACTGCCTGATCCCCAGCAACAAGGGCCAGCGCATGATGGTCTTGAAGGGCAGCGGCGGCGAGGGCAAGAGCCAGATTGGGGCGGTGCTGTCCGCCCTGTTCGGCGGCAATATGAAGGACGGCAGCATCGGCAAAATCTCCGAGAACCGCTTCGCCCGCGCCGACCTGGAGGACATCCTGCTGTGCGTGGACGATGATATGCGCATGGAGGCCCTGCGGCAGACCAACTATGTGAAATCCATTGTCACCGCCCAGGGCAAGATGGACCTGGAGCGTAAGGGCAGGCAGAGCTACCAGGGCTGGATGTTCGCCCGGCTGCTGGCGTTCAGCAACGGCGACTTGCAGTCCCTCTTTGACCGCAGCGACGGCTTCTACCGGCGGCAGCTGGTGCTGACCACCAGGGAGCGGCCAGCCGGGCGGGTGGATGACCCTGACCTTGCTGAGAAGATGAAGGCCGAGGTAGAGGGCATCTTCCTGTGGGCCTTTGAAGGGCTGCGGCGGCTGGTGTCCAACAACTTTAAGTTCACCGAGAGCCAGCGCACCAGGGCCAACCGGGAGGCCGTCAAGCGGGACAACAACAATGTGTTTGATTTTCTGGAATCCGAGGGCTATATCCGGCTGAGGGCGGACGCCTCCATCAGCTCCAAGGAGCTGTATGAGGTGTATCAGGTTTATTGCGCAGAAAACGGCCTGACCGCTATGAAGCCCCGCAGCTTCAGCGACGTTGTAATTGCCAGCCAGGGCAAGTACCATCTCGAATACTGCAACAACGTGACCAATGCCGCCGGCCGCCGGGTGCGAGGATTTTGGGGGATCGAGGCGCTGGTCCATCCCAATATATCGGTGTTTTCCAGTGATTCGCTGCGTACGTACGTACCGAGGGATACGCCGGAGGGCTGACGGGGCTGGTGCGCTGTACGTACGTACGCAGCATTTGACCCCAATACCTCATATATTCCGCAGGCCGGGCCTATGGCGAAGGGGGCGGTGGGCATCCCGTCCGCCTCCGTCCCCGGCAGAGGGAGCGATTTTACAGGCCGGTTTTAGAGCAGACGCGGAATTGTGAAAACATTCGCCGCAGGCCGCACCCATTTCGCAGAACAGCGGTTCATGGATTTGCGCACCCGGTACGCCGTTTGGTGAGGTTACAGCCGGAAGGGAGAAAAGTCACACAGTTCCATAAACTGCAAAAGTTTTCCGTTGACCTACGGTACACGACGGCCTGCTCCTATCGCATGGCCGATACAGTCTAAATTTTACTGCTCCATGAAGCCGGTGCGCCACAGGGCGCAGCCGGTTCTTTTCATGGGCAAGACAAAATCAAGGAGGAACTTTTATGAAGTCAAATATCCGAAACGAGATCAAGGCGCAGATCGTCCGCGCCGGTTACACCATGCAGGAAGTCGTTGACCTGTTGCATGACGAATACGGCTGGAGCGACAGCGTATCCAATCTCTCCGGCAAGCTACAGCGGGGGTCGCTGCGGTATCGGGAGGCCGTGGAGCTGGCCGACGTACTGGGCTACGATCTGGTCTGGCAGAAACGGAGGTAAGCCTATGACCGATGCAGAGAAGAAGCTGCTGCAGGCGAAGCACCGGCTGGAGGAAGCCCAGGCGCGTGACCGGGTGAAGAAGCGCAAGGCCCGGACACGGCGGCTGATCCAGGAGGGGGCGATTTTGGAGAAGGCGATGCCGGAGGTACGGGGCATGGAACTGTCCGACCTTGAAACCTATCTCTTACAGAAGCGGTAACGATCCTATTTTGTACGCGGGAGGGTCTCCGGGCAACCGGGGACCTTCCCTTTTTTCTCCCCGAAGGGCGCACTTACTCACCACCTCGTCGTCGCAAAGTCCGCTTGCCTCCGTTTCCGCCTGACGGCGAAAACTGCGTCCGCTCCCTTGCGCCTCCTCTCCCCACAAAGTCTCTCGACTTTGCGGGGGCCCCTTTCGGCGGCGGTATGGCCTTCGGCCACCGTGTGCTCTCCGAGGGGGATTGCGTCTCCTGCGGGAGCCGCTGGACGATGCCACAGCCCGGCCGGCGCTGCTGTCATCGTCCATGCAGCCGGCCCTGTGATGGGATGGCAAAACGCCATCCCACACAGTTGCCGTCTGCCTGCGCAAACCTGCCACCGGCAGCTTTGCCGCAGAGATGGGCGCGCCCCTGGGCTGGGGCGCGCCCATTTTCTTTTTGTAAAAAGAAACAAAAACAGCCTGTACGCAGGCGGAAAGGAAAACGAATGGCGATCTATCATCTGGAGGCGAAGATGGTCAGCCGGGGCGCGGGGCGCTCCGCTGTGGCCGCTTCCGCCTATCTGAGCTGCTCCCGGATGCTCAACGAGTACGATGGGGTGCAGCACGACTACACCCGCAAACAGGGGCTTGTCTGGCAGGCGGTGTTCCTGCCGCCAATGGCACCCCTGGAATGGCAGGACCGGGAGAAGCTCTGGAACGCCGTGGAGGAGACGGAAAAAACCAAGGACAGCCGCCTGGCGCGGGAGTTCGTCGCCGCGTTGCCCATTGAGCTCTCGCGGGAGCAGCAGACCGCGCTCCTGCAAGATTTCGTCCGGGAGCAATTTGTGGCGGAGGGGATGTGCGCCGACGTTGCCATCCATGACTCCGACGGCCACAATCCCCATGCCCACATCCTGCTGACGGTGCGCCCGCTGACAGAGGCGGGCGCGTGGCAGTACAAGACAGAGAAGGAGTATCTCTGTGCGAAGGACGGCGAGGAACGGGGCTTCACCGCCACTGAGTTCAAAGCCGCCCAGGCCGGGGGCTGGGAGAAGCAATACCAATATAAGGTGGACAAAGAGAAAGTCTATATGGCCCCGTCCCAGGCTGAGAAGCACGGGTATGAACGGGCCGGCAAGTATCCGAAAAGCACAAAGTATGGGCGGCAGAATCCCATCTCTGCGCGGTGGAACAGCGAGGAACAGCTGCTGGCCTGGCGGGAGGCATGGGCCACAGCGGCGAACCGCTGCTTGGAGCTGGCCGGTCATGCGGAGCGCATCGACCACCGCAGCCATGCGGCGCGGGGGCTGGAGGAGCGGCCCACGATTCATGAGGGCGTGGCGGCCCAGGCGCTGGAGCGGCGCGGCATCCTCTCCGACCGCTGCGAGCTGAACCGGCAGATCAAGGCGGACAACGCCCTGCTGCGGGAGCTGAAAGCGGAGCTTAAAAAGCTGTCCGATTTGGTTGTCCACACCGTGTCCGCCGTGGCGGCGCGGCTGGAGAAGCTGCGCGGCAGGGTGCTGATCTTCTGCTATCAGCTCTCCCACATCCGTGCGGGCCGGGAGCGGTATCAGGATGCCCTCCATGTGTACCGCCCACAGATGGCGCGGTACAGCGGGCTGGTGCGGCAGATCAAGGACAAGGGCAGGGAGCGCAAAGCCCTGCTGGCCGAGAAGAAGGCCCTGCCCGCCCGGAAGATTTTCAAGCATAAGGAGCTGGCGGCCAGGATCGCGGAGCTGACCGAGGATTTGGAGGAACTGCGCTCCGAGAAGGCACTGCTGTTGCAGCAGTTTGAATATGACAAGGATGCCGGGACCGAAGCCTTCCGCAAGGATATTGCCGCTATGGAGGCCGGGCTCCAAAAGCTGGCGGACCAGGAGCAGAAATATTCCGCAGAGCTGGACAAGGCGCTGGAGGAATACGCCGAAGCAAAGGCGCAGGCCGCCGGGCTTGACCCGGTGGAGCTGTACGAGGCCCGGCTGGCAATCCGACCCGGATATGAAGCAGCTGCCAATGAAAAGCTGGAACGGGCGTTTGGCGGAAAATATTCGCCGCTGCGGTGGGTGGACGCCAAACAGGCGCAGATACGGCTGACCAATGATTCCTTGGAGGAATATGCCGCACGCCAGCAGGCAAAACAGAAGTATAAATCTATCTCACAGCCTGTCCGCAAACGAAATCACGAACAGGAGCGGTAACGCGAAAGACGACAAGACAACTATGCCCCCGGTGCAGTCACCGGTCACATGGAAAAGTTATGTATAGGGCAAATTGTTAAGAATAAACCGACCGGCGGGCGACGCTCATGGTTGGGAGCCGCCTGTCAGTCGGTCTGCTTTATTCCTTACCCGACAGCCGCCATTGGGCGCTCTCGCTCTGGAGCTCCACCATGCGGCGGTAGAGGCCGCCCTGCTCCATCAGTTCCGCCGGGGTGCCCTGCTGGGCCACATGGCCGTTTTCCAGCACCACGATGTGGTCGGCTCCTGCCACGGTGCGCATCCGGTGGGCAATGACCAGCACCGTCTTGCCCTGAAGCAGACGGGAGAGGGCGGTCTGGACGGCGCTTTCGTTCTCCACGTCCAGGCTGGCGGTGGCCTCATCCAGCAGCACCACCGGCGCGTCCTTCAACAGGGCCCGGGCGATGGAGATCCGCTGCCGCTCCCCGCCGGAGAGGGTGGAACCGTTCTCCCCGATCACCGTCTGATAGCCCTGGGGCAGCTTGCGGATGAACTCGTCGCACTGGGCGGCCTTGGCGGCTTCCAGCACCTCCTCATCGGTGGCGCCCCGGCGGCCCAGGCGGATGTTCTCCATCACCGTGTCCCGAAACAGCACCACGTCCTGGAACACCATGGAGTAGGAGCGCAGGAGGGCCTCCGGGTCCACCGTGGACACGTCCGTCCCGCCCAGGGACACCTTCCCGCCGGTGACATCCCAGAACCGGGCGGCCAGCTTGCAGGCGGTAGACTTCCCGCCGCCGGAGGTTCCGATAAGGGCGGTGACTTCCCCTTGGCGGGCGGTGAAGCTCACATTCTCCAGCACCCCTGCACCCTCCCGGTAGGCAAAGGAGACATGGTCAAAGGTGATGTCGTAGCGATTGGGGCGGAAATCCTCCGTTCCCGTCTGAACCGGCTGTTCCAGAATGGAGCGCATCCGTTCAATCTGCAGCTTGGTGTTGAAGGTAGCGGCGATATTCTGGAGCACCACCCCCAGGGGATCATACAGCCGGGCGGCAGCAAAGAGGAAGCCCAGGAAATAGAGGAAGGGGAGCTCCCTGGTCAGCAGCAGCGCCCCGCCGGTGAGCACCGTGGTGGCAAGCCCCAGCCGCAGGAAGGCCTGGGCGGAGCAGACGAACACGCCGGTGGCCAGCTCGGAGCGGATGGAGCTGCCCTCCATGGCGGCCAGCTTTGCTTCCAGACCGTCAAGGTACCGCTCCTGCCGGTGGCAGGCCTTGATGTCCCGGATGGTCTCCAGCCCCTCCTGGATGCAGTCGGCCACCGCCCGCTTGTTCAGGATATTTTTCGTTCCGAAGGCGTCCTGGATCTTCTTACTTCCCGCTGTCAGCGCCACCGCCACGGGCACCACCCACAGCACAGCCAGGGCCATGCGCCAGTCACAGGCGAACATGCACACCCCGATCACCAGTGTGGAACCGACGGAGGCGAACAGCTGGGGCACATAGTGGGAGAACATTTGATCCAGGCTGGAGCAGTCTGCAATCATGGTGGAGGTCAGGTCGCTGAGATCCCGGTTGCCGAAGAAGGACAGGGGGAGTCTCCGCAGCGTCTCCGCCAGGCTCACCCGGCGGTTGGCGCTCTCCCGGTAGGTGGCGATGTAGAGGGAGGCGTACTGAAACCAGTGGAGGACGAACAGCAGGATCAGCACCACCAGGGCAAAGCCCACATAGATCCAGAACCCGTCCATGGGACTGCCGCCGCCCTCCAGGCAACCCAGAAGATGCTGAACCGTGAACAGTACCGCCCCCACGGGGAACATGAGAGCCAGATTGCACACAAAGCACCAAATCACGGCCTTCACCAGGTCTCTGGCACCCTTCTCGCTGAGGGCGAAGATATGTTGTAATTTCTTTATCATACCGCTGCCTCCTTTCCAACCTTCCACTTTGCGCTACGCTGATAGTCCGCCCACATGGCGGCGTAGACGCCGTTTCTTTCCAGCAGGGCGCTGTGGCTGCCCTGCTCCGCAATCTTTCCCTCGCTGAGGACGATGATGTTGTCCGCGTTCTGCACCGTGGACAGCCGGTGGGCGATCATCAGCACCGTCTTGTTCCGAGTCAGTATCTCAAAGGCCTTTTGAATCTGATGCTCGTTCTCCGGGTCGGCAAAGGCGGTGGCCTCGTCCAGTACCACGATGGGGGCGTCCTTCAAAATGGCCCGGGCCAGGGCGATGCGTTGCTGCTCCCCACCGGAGAGATAGACGCCCCTGGCGCCCACCACCGTGTCCAGCCCCTGGGGCAGTTTTTCCAGGATGTCATCGCACTGGGCGGCATGTGCGGCGGCAAGCACATCCTCCCGGGATGCATCCGACCGGGCAGCCCGGATATTCTCCAGCAAGCTCTCCTTGAACAGCCGGGTATCCTGGAACACAAAGGCCACCTGCCCCATGAGAGCGGTGCTGTCCAGCTCCCGCACGTCCGCGCCGCCCACGGTGACGCTGCCGCTGTCCACATCCCAGAACCGGGGAATCAGGCTGGCGGCGGTGGTCTTTCCCCCGCCGGATGGACCCACCAAAGCCACCACCTGGCCGGGCTGGACGGAAAAGCTCACATCCTCCAGCGCGGGCCGGTCGGCGTCGGGGTAGGTGAAGGTCACGTGTGCAAAGACCACGGCGTCGCCAGCCGGCTTCTTTTGTACCTTCGATTCCTCCATGGGCTTCTGGCTTAGGATCTCGTCCAGGCGTCCGATGGCCTCGTCGGCCTCCATCACCGCCTCGCTCATATACATGATGCGGTTGATCATCTGACCGCAGGCAGGGGCGAACAGGGCGTAGAAGATCAGGTTCACCAGCGCGGTACGCACATCCCCGCCGGAGGCGATGAGCAGCGCCGCCGGGATTAGCAGGGCGAAGGCCCCGTTGATGAAGGTAAGGAAACAGGTCTGGCCCGTCCGGCAGCTCATGGCGTACTGACTGGCCAGGTCGCTGTAATCCTGGATAGCGGCGTAGAAAGCCTTGAAGGAGTAGACCGTCTGCTGGAACATCTTCACCACCGGGATGCCCCGGACATACTCCACCGCCTCGCCGCTCATGCGCTCGATCTCCTGTTGATAGCGGTGGAAAAAGCCGGCGTTCTTGCCGCCCATCATCATGCACATGGAGAGCAGCGCCAGCACCATGGTGAGCAGACACAGCAGACCCATCCGCCAGTCAAAGAGGAACAGTACCACGATGGCGGCGATAGGCGTCACTGCCGTGGCGGCCAGGTCGGGGAGCTTGTGGGCAAGCAGGTCCTCGGTGAGCCCAGCGTTGTCGTCAATGAGCTTGCGCAGCCGCCCCGACTGGTTCCCGGTAAAAAAGCCCAGGGGGAGTTTCAGCACATGGGTCATGGCGGCGCGCCGGATGTTCCGAGCGGTGCGGAAGGCCGCGATATGGGTGGACATGAGGGCGGCAAAGTACAGCAGGATGCTGCCAACGGCAGTCCACACTGCCATCGAGCCCGAGAGTCCCAGGTTCCCGACCCCGTCCAGGCCGGGCCAAGTGGACAACACGCTTCTGGCCACCAGCCAGACACACAGATACGGCGCCAGCCCCAGCACCGCCGACAGGGCGGACAGGATACAGCCCAGGATCGTCAGGTTTTTGTGCCCGCCCGCATAGCCCAAGATGCGGGTCAGGCTGCTTGGTTTCTTTTGCTTCAAAGTGATCCCTCCTTGTTAAAATAGTTAGTCAAAGCTAACCTATATTCAAAAAAGATAGGGGTTAAGCCCCCATCAATTTCAGCCATCCGGCGGTATAGAAATCGCGGAGTTGATCCACGTCCCGCAGTGCCTGCTCCCGGGGCATATCGTGGATCACGATCTCAAAAATGCCACTCATCATCCCGCTGGCGATGATGTGACACAGAGACTGGCTCAGTTCCGGAATGTCCCGGCCCAGACGGCGGAGCACCTCCATGTATTGGAGGGTGTACTCTACCTCCACCTCCACCATGCTGTGGACGAAGTGTTCATAGCTGGTACCCTCTGCGCGGGTGAGGAGCAGCTTCACCGGCTCCCGGTGCTGGCAGATGTAGTCCACCATCCAGTGGACGCAGTGGGAGGACTCCACCCCCATGTGGTCCGGCTGCTGCTCCTCGGGTAGCTCTGCAAAGGAGGTCTGGGCCTCCATGAACTTGCCCATCAAAGCCTTGGCGTGGGGCTCCACAATGGAGGCGAACAGGGCCTCCTTGCTGGAGAAATAGCCGTAGAACGCCCCAGTGGTCACCCCGGCGTTCTTCACGATCTGCCGCAGGGAGGCCCCCAGAAAGCCCTTGTCCAGAAACTCTGTCAAAGCGGCCTCCTGGATCTTCTCCAGGGTGGCGGTCAATTTTTCATCCATGGAAAGCTCTCCTTGTAACAGCGTTATATAACAGTGTTATAATATCGCTGACGCAGCCAATTGTCAAGACGGTTCCTTCAAATTTTTCCGATGCCGGCTTTTCCAGACAGACGAACCTGACCGCGCCGATTGACAAAGCTGGACTCCCCGCATATAATCTACTTATACCCCTAATGGTATGGAGGGAATGCTATGAGACAGTGTATGGACGCGGACAGCCTGCACCGCAGGCTGAAAAAGATCATCGGGCAGGTGCAGGCCATCGACCGGATGATCGACGAGGATGTTCCCTGCGAGGACATTTTGGCCCAGATCAACGCCGCCAAGTCCGCCCTCCACGGGTGCGGCAAGGTGGTGCTGGAGGGCCACATCCAGCACTGCGTCCGGGACGGCATCCAGCACGGGGACGCGGACAAGACCATCGAGAGCTTCACCAAGGCGGTGGAGCGGTTCTCCAACATGAGTTGATGGAACGGAAAAGGCAGCCCGGCGGGCTGCCTTTTTTCTTGACACGCCATACCCCTATGGGTATAATATACCTATACCCCATATGGTATAATGGAGGGTGTATTATGAGAGCACACATGAAAAAACTGGAACAGCTTCTGGAATTGGGCGGCATCAGAAAAGACGTTACCCTGCTGGTCATCTCCGGGATCGCTGTGGTGCTGAGTCTGCTGGGCATCCGGCCCTCCCCCTTCGACATGGCATGGATCGCCATCATCCTGTGCGGCATCCCTATCATTCTGGAAGCCGTCATCGGCCTAGTCACCGCCTTCGACATCAAGGCGGACGTGCTGGTGTCTCTGGCCCTCATCGCCTCGGTGGCCATCGGAGAGGACTTCGCCGCCGGCGAGGTGGCCTTCATCATGCAGCTGGGCGGCCTGCTGGAGGAGCTGACGGTGGCCAAAGCCCGGGCGGGCATCGAGAAGCTGGTACATCTGACGCCCCAGACCGCCCGGGTGCTGCGGGATGGACAGGAGAACATCATTCCCGCCGAACAGGTACGGGTGGGCGACCTGCTCCGGGTCCTGCCCGGAGAGGGGGTGCCGGTGGACGGCGTCATCGTCTCCGGGCAGACCTCCATCAATCAGGCGGTGATGACCGGCGAATCCCTACCGGTGGATAAGACCGTGGGGGACGAGGTCTCCAGCGGCACGGTGAACCAGTTCGGGGCCTTTGAGATGCGGGCATCCAAGGTGGGGGAGGACAGCTCTATCCAGAGGATGATCCGGCTGGTGCAGTCCGCCGACGCGGGCAAGGCTAAGATCGTGGGCATCGCCGACCGCTGGGCCACCTGGATCGTGGTCATCGCCCTGAGTGCGGCTGCCCTCACCTGGCTTGTCACCGGGGAGATCATCCGGGCGGTGACCATCCTGGTGGTATTCTGCCCCTGCGCCCTGGTACTGGCCACCCCCACCGCCATCATGGCGGCCATCGGCAACGCCACAAAGCACGGCTTCCTGGTCCGGGAAGGGGATGCCCTAGAGCGGCTTGCACAGGTGAAGGTTATCGCCTTTGACAAGACCGGCACCCTGACCTATGGAACGCCGGAGGTGGTGGATGTTGCCAGCGTGACCGATACTTACCCCAAAGAACAGCTCTACCGGCTGGCCGCCTCCGCGGAGCAACTCTCCGAGCATCCCCTTGGCAAAGCCATCGTGTGCTGCTGCAAAAAGGAACTGGATGGGGAACTCCCGCCCGCCAGCGACTTTCGCATGATTCCCGGCCGGGGGGTGAGCGCCCAGGTGGAGGGACAGCAGATCCTGGCCGGCAACCCGGAGCTGCTGCATGAACACGGCGTGTCCATGACGCCCCCGCTCCCGGCGGAGGAGGCCGTCCAAAAGGGCTGCAGCGTTACCTATCTGGCGGCGGACGGGGTGTTCGCGGGCTACATTGTTCTCTCCGACACCCTGCGGGAGGAGAGCGCGGACATGGTCCATGCGCTGAACGCATTGGGAGTACAGCCGGTGCTGCTCACCGGCGATCATGAAAACGCCGCCCAAGCTATCGCCGGGCGGCTGAGGATTGCTTCGGTGCAGGCCAACTGCCTGCCGGAGGACAAACTGAAGGCCATCGACAAGTACCAAGCCTCTGGGCAGCCGGTGTGCATGATCGGCGACGGCATCAACGACGCCCCCGCTCTGAAGCGGGCCCAGGTGGGTATCGCCATGGGGGGTGTGGGCAGCGACATCGCCGTGGACGCGGCTGACATCGCCCTGGTGGACGACGAGGTGAAGGAGCTGCCCCACCTCATCGCACTGTCCAAGCGGATGATGACCACCATCAAGGGCAACATGACCTTCTCCATGGTGCTGAACTTCATCGCCATCGTCCTGGCCATCAGCGGAACGCTGAACCCGGTGGTGGGAGCCTTGGTCCACAACGCCGGCTCTGTGCTGGTCATCACCTGCTCCGCCTTCCTGCTGAAGTGGAAAAGGAAATGACCATCAAATGAAAGAGGACGGGACCAGTGAAAATCACTGATCCCGTCCTCTTTATGCGCGGAACAGATTTCATTGTGTCCTTTTGCCCGGGTCAAGGTTATTTTTCTCAAGCGGCAGGGCGCTCATGCTGTGGAGGCTCACTCCAAGCGTGGATAGGTTATGGAGCATGGCGGAAGTGGCTGGAGGCAGAATGCCTGCCGCACCAAGGCCGATGAGCGCCCCATTGAAGCCGATAACAAAGCGGTAGTTGTTCTGGATGCGGTGCATCAGGGCCATGGCCAGCTGCCGCAGCCGCACCAGCTCCCACAGGCTGTCGGCGGCGATGGTGATGTCGGCGATCTCTCGGGCGATGGCCGCCCCGTCGCTGATAGCGATGCCCGCATCCGCCTCGGAGAGGGCCGGGGAGTCGTTGATGCCGTCCCCCACCATGAGAACAGTGTGCCCCTCCCGCCGCAGGACGGCTACATAGTCCGCCTTGTCCGCCGGAAGCACTCCGGCCTGAAAATCGTCCACTCCCAGCTGTGCCGCGATGGCGGCTGCGGTGCGGGGGCTGTCCCCGGTGAGCATGACGGCGTTTTTCACACCCAAGCCCCGCAGGGCGGAAAGCACGTCCTTCGCCTCCT